>JAEEGI010024632.1_pt1 | contig 11720 bp, 8 predicted proteins | sample 8958751 | NCBI WGS metagenome assembly JAEEGI01 (sample SAMN16246545, study PRJNA631951) | gut metagenome | biome: gut microbiome; feature: rumen; material: KS-attached | host: Bos | place: Iran: Karaj | collected 2018-10 | reverse complement strand
TCTCCTTTATAAAAGAAATTGCCGCGTCTGTTTTTTCGCTCGGTTTGCCCTGTTTGGGAACGAAAGCGGCGAGCGCCTGCTCCGCCGTCAGCTCGATCTCATCGAGAAAATCGATCCCGTTTTCGTTCACTGCGAACAGGATCGCGGAGCCTGTCGGCGCGAGATTCGACTTCACCTGGACCATCACTCTTTCGTTCGGATCGTCTTCGTTTTTCGTTCGCGCGATCGCCAAAATGCTTCTCGCAGCGCCCGCGATATCGATGGAACCGGAGGTGCGGTAAAGCGGAGAGGTCTCTTTCATTTTGTTCATGTGCGCGATGATGACGATGGCGCAGCCGGTATCCCTCGCGACTGAAATCAGGTGGTTGAATTCCGCGCGCGTTTCGTTCGCGGCGTTCAGAGAACATCCGTCGCCGATATACGAGCTGAGCGGATCGAGAATGAGAAGACGTGCGTCGAATTTTTCGATTGCTTCTTTGATTCTGTTATCACCGAAGGTCAGGTTCTTTTTGTTTTCGCTGATAAAGATCAGCCGTTCACGGTCGCCGTCGGAAGCGATAAACCGGGGCACGACGGTATCGTCCGCATCGTCCTCGGTCGTTTGGTAAATCACCGTCATCGGCTCGTGCGCGTCGCTTTCATCCGTAAACGGAAGCGGTTTTCCCTGCGATAAAAGCGCGGAAAGCGTCAGCATCAATTTGCTTTTTCCGTCACCCGGATCGCCCTGCAAAAGCGTTACCTTGCCGAAGGGGATATACGGATACCACAACCATTTCACTTCCCGCGGTGTGATTTCGCTCGCCCGGACGACCTCAAGCTCGACGTCGATCGGCGGTTCGTTTGGCACGCTTGTCATTTTGATTCTCACTCCTTTCGGAAATATATTTCGGGCATTTCAGAATCGCGGCGCGGAAGCTCTGCTTGCATTTTCGTTTGCATTGCAAACAGAGCGCGTTATACGCTTTTCGTCCGCGGTCGTTCAGAAAGAACGCCCAATCCTTTCTGAACAGCGTGGGTAATTTCGGCATCGGATCACCTCCCTTCGTTTTTCCGGCTGCTGCCGACAGCCGGATTTTGGCATAAAAAAAGAACCTGTTCTTTTTATGAACGGATCCTTATGTAAAACGGTATTTGGTTTTTTCGGCGACCTCTTCCACGGGTGCGCCGACTTAACGACTTCTTGAATACTTGCCGGGGAAGAGAACGTGTTTTCCTCTCCCTCCACTATATCTATATCCGAAATTTTGATTTTCGCCGATAATAGCGTGACAAATGATTTGGGATGCCTGTGACAAAATCATTTTCGCACATTCGACATTGTTCCGCTCTTTTGATATGATGAAAACGCAAAAAAAGAAGCGGAGGTTTTATCATGCGAGAGAAAAAAGTAAAAATCAGTTTTACGGATTTTGAGTGCAATCTGCTGATCAACGGTATCAACGAATGGAGAAACATGGACTACAAGATCACACCGATGTTTCCGTTTAAGGTAAGCGTTTTTTGAAAGGTTTTTCGGTATTGGTTCTTCAAATTTTTCAAAATCATAATAAAAGAATATCCTTTGTTGTCCCGTTGCGAACTTCCCGCGACGGGATTTTTCATGTTAAGGTATTGACAAAACAAATGTTCTATGTTATCCTGATAATAGAATGCAACATTCTAATAATGGACATAAAAAGGAGGCCCCACCGATGGCAAGGCCGAAGAATTACGAACGAATGGAAGCCATTCTGAAATATCTTACCGAATATATGACCGAGAATCAAACTCAGCCGTCCGTGGCGCAGATCGCGGAGCATTTCCGGCTTTCCACCAGCATCGTGCACCGGTATCTGAAAGATCTGGCACAGGAGCGAAAGCTCGGCTATGAAAATGGCGTTATCACCTTAAAGGTCGGGAGCCGTATCCAATACAATTCCACAAAATGTCTGGCGCTGGATAACATCGGCTCCTGCGGCCCCGGCACGGTGGAGGAACAGCACGTGGTGGCGTTCAATATGCTTTCGCCCTTTTACTTCCCGGAGAAGAATCTCGTTTCGATCACAGCGTCAGGCGATTCCATGACGGACGCGGGGATCGCTCCCGGCGATACCCTGTTCATTGAGATCGACGCCGAACCGAAAGAGGGCGATATCGTCGCCGCGCTGGACGATGAAGGCGAAACGCAGATCAAACGGCTGAAAGGGTTCCGGAAGAACGGGCAGCCGAAGCTTGCTTATGAAAACGAAGCGCTCTATCCAGGCAAGCTTGTCAAAAAGAACATTGTCCGTATACAGGGCGTCGTCCGGCATATCCTGAAGGACTGCTGATTTCTTTCCCCATATACTTTATCCCCCGATTTTTGAAAAAAAGGAGAAATTCCGAAACAGCCGAAAACCGTTTCCGAAACAAACAGAAAGGCCCGCCATGTTTTACCCTCTCGAAGCCGTATTTACAAAACAGGATATTTGTTTTCATGGGAACAGGGATATTCTCGGTTCCTACTGTTACAGCCTGCTGGATTCCTTTGATGTGAACAAAATCGAGATTCCGCTCCATGAGCATTATTTCACTTTGCTCGCCGGGCTCAACGCGATAAAGCATAATCAGGAGATTGAAGAAGCGCTTTCAAAGTCCTGCGGCGCGATACTGGCCGAAACAGAAATACTGAAAGAGATCAAGCCGTTCGGATATATCGACACGGACGAGATCCGCAGCGCATTCTCAGACGATAATATCTATCTTGTGAAAAAACTGCTTTCGGATATGGATTTCGGGATAGATACCGAGTTTTTGCCCTCATCGCCGCTTTCGGAATATATGCCGACGAACGCTTTGCGGCTCCGGGCGGAGGAGGCCGCGGAACGGATATCCGGGCTTATGAAGTTTTACGCAGCGCTTTATGATGAAATACCGGAGATTTACGGAAAGATCCACCGGATCGCCGACCGGTATTCCCATATTGATAACCACGATTCCGATCGTCTTTTCTCGCTTGCATTTATGGAGTTCCGGCTGGACGCCGCCGTGCAGCCGAACGTGAATTATACGCCGTATATTCTTTCTGGCAGCGTGAACAATTTCGTTCCCGGAAAGACGATGCAGTTCAAAACCTATACGGATCTGATCGTCACCGAGCTTTTCGAGAGCCTGATGATCGGGCATTATCTGCGGCTGTGTCTGGTTTGCAAAAGACCGTTTATGAAAACAGACCAAAATATTCAGAAATACTGCACCGGGATCAGCCTGTTCTATCATAAGCACGAAAAAACGCCGATGACCTGCAAGCAATACGCAAAACAGTACGGCGTTCCGGAAACGGCGGACGGTGATCCGTTCAAGCTCGTCTGCAAAAAGCGGACCGATTGTATCCGTACGGAAAAGAACCGCGGGACGATAACGCCTGCATTTGCACAGGCTGCCACTCTTATGGCGCAGAACCATTATACCCGTGCGCTGACGGAACCGGATTACACACTCAGCCAATACAAAGAAAACCTGAAAAAAGATAACCTGTACAAAGAGACGGCGGAATACCTGAAGGATTGCCGCAGGACGGGCTGAAGGAGAAACCATTGAACAGATACGACAGATATTCCCGTTATTATGATGATGATGACGAAGCCGAGGGAAACGAAACCGAAGATAAAGAAAAGACGGAAGACGAGGACGAAGAGGATCTGATCACAGAGTGGGAATACTCCTCTGAACCCCTTGAGGACGACGCGGAGATCGATACCTTTATCACGCACCGGATGTTTTTCTGCGAAACCGCGCCGGAGGCGTTTCCCGGCTACGACGAGCTTGCGCGATTATACAAAGAGACCGGCGATGAGAAGTATTACTTCTGGATTTTGCACTTTTATGAGCACACGATGACCGAAAAATGTCAGGCGCAGATGGCGGAGAATTACCTGTTTTCCGGCCTTGAAGATCTGAAAGTCGCCTTTTCTCTGGGGTTATATGAAGCGCTGCAGAAATATGACCCATCTATCGGCAATCATTTTATGAAGTTCAAGGAATATGAGGTCAAGCGGGCGCTGTACGACGAGCTGCCGCTCCTGATTTCAGGTTATGCGATCCAGAACGACAAGCAGCACCGGCGCGTCAAGAAAACGATGGGCGTATACAAGAAAAACGCCGATCTGCCCTATGAGCAGCGGCTTACGGTAGTAGCCGATGAAATTCAACTGACCGAAAAGCACGCGAAAGAGATCCTGCTTGCCGCCGATCTGAATTCCCACATGGAGACCTTAACAAAGCCCGTTGCAGATGCCGAAGGCAATGAAACTGAAGAGGAATGGGTAGAGGCCCTTGACCCTACCCCGGAACGGCAGTTTATCCTTGAAGCGCAAGCCGAAGCGCTATGGCACGCGTTTGAGCGGCTGTCGCTCAAGGAGCGGATGATGATCGCCGCATCCTGTGGCTTCTGCGTGGATTGCTACGGGACACTTGTACTTACTGAAGATAAGAACGGGAACAAAACATTCCAAATGCGCAAACCGATGATGAATACGGATATTGCCGTTTTTCATCAGTGTACCGCAAAAACCGTAGCCAACACGCTGAAAAAGGCGTATAAGAAGCTGCGCGGCTACCTGAACGAAACCGATTATTATGCCGGAATGGATTTTGAAACCGTCGGAAAAATCGAAAACGAGAGATACGAGCGCCGTAAGGAACGCGCGGAAGATCGCAAACGGCAGAAAACCGAGCAAAAGCAAAAAACGAAACAGAAAACACCTGACCGAAAGAAGAAAGAGCTGCCGGAAGCGGTATAAGACAGTATATAACATATAAATCCCACCAAATAGACGCGTCACTGGCGTGTTCTTTGGTGGGATTCGTTTATTTTCTGGCTTACTTACTCAGCCGCTTTGCCGTGTCGATCAGTACCTGCAGATCTTCCGCATCCAGGTCCTTCGCCAAAGTATACAGCTCGTTTACAAGCTGCGGATCGTGAATCTCCGGCGAAAAGAATTCCTGCAGTGTAACGCCAAGGTATTCGCAAATGTAAAACAGCTCCGGTACCGATGGAAACGCCTTGCCGGAGGAAATACCCTGAATATATCCCTTGCTGTGCCCCAGATCGAGGCTCATCTTGTACTCCGAAACGCCCTTCTTTACACGCAATTCGGAAATCCGTGTCCTGATAAAACTGCTGTCCAAACTCATCACCTCATTCAACAGTATTGTATACCGCTGAAAGAGGTAATAATTCGTTTGAAAATACCGATTTTAATTGAAATGAACTTATTGTAGAAGTATAATCATATCGTAAACTGCTTTTTTCAGCAGAAAAACAAGGGGCATATTTTGATATGATTTGTACTTTTTTCGGACACCGCGATGCGCCGGATACCGTCAGACCTCTTCTTCGGGAGGTTTTGACCGATCTGATCGAACGGCAACACGTTACAAGTTTTTACGTGGGGAATCAGGGACGTTTTGATGCTATGGTTCGCAGTCTGCTTGCGTCAATTGCACAAACGCATCAGATAGAATACGATGTTGTGTTGGCGTACTACCCAAATAAGCCCGATCCGCTTTTTGAAGCGTTTGATACCCTTTTACCGGAAGGCATCGAAACCGTACCGCGCCGTTTTGCCATCGACTACAGAAACAAGTGGATGCTGGAGCAAAGTGACTTTGTCGTTACCTACGTTACTCACTCCTTTGGTGGCGCGGCAAAGTTTAAGGAGCTTGCCGAAAAGAAGAACAAGGTCGTTATTGAATTGTCTGGACTGGCATTCGGAAATTGATTTGTACAGTTGGATCAACTAAAATGATATCATGGTTCACGATTTCTCTTGTTGTTTATTGGGCTGAATACATATTGACCTCAAATATGTCAATGACAATTGTATGTCAGTTGTTGTTTTTTGTATTCGTTTGTGCTACATTGATAATAGAGAAATATAAAGGCGGTAGATGCAAATGTTTACCGAACGGCTGAATACGCTTATGGCGGCGCTGGAAATATCGTCGTCGACGCTGGCGAAGCATATGGGCTGCGACCGGTCCAACATCGACCGGTTCCGCAAGAGCATCCGCGTACCGCGGCGCGATGGAAAAAGCGCGCTGCGGATCGTGGAGGCGCTGTATACCTACGCCGACGACGAGGGAAAAACGGACGTATTGCTTCAAACCGTTCCCTGTGCAGACGCGTCCTCCGGAGAGAAGATACGAGAAGCCATGATGATGTGGCTGTTTGAAGGTGAAAAAGAAAAAAATGCCGCGACAAAGCCCGCCGAAAGACAGCAAAAAAACAGCGTTTTCGGTCAGAAGCTGAACGCCGTAATGGAACTGATAGGGCTTTCCAATTCCCGTTTGGGAAAGCTTTTGCACGTAGATCCATCTTATATCAGCCGCTTTCGGAGCGGTCTTCGTTCGCCTGTCGCCAATCCCCGCATGGCAGATAAACTCTGCTGGATCCTGCTGGAAATGACCGCGGAGCAAAATAAGCTGCCTCAGCTTGCCGCCTTGATGCAGGTTCCCGGGACGGTGATTGAAGTGGAAGGCCCAGCCCTGCGGCTGTTCCGAAGCTGGCTTTTTAACCTCACGCCGGAGGATCCCTCCCCGCTGATCCGGGGAATGCTGGACCAGATCGGTTCGATCACCGAGCAAAATGGGCTGCCGATGGCCTTTGAGGCGGCCGCCCCCGCGGAGATCCTCGCCGAGACCGCTCCCGTTTACTTCGGGCAGGCGGGGCTGCGCCACGCGGTGCTGCGCTTCCTCGGCAGCGTGGTGCAGAAAAAACCGGAAAAGCTGCTTCTCTATTCCGATCAGAATATGGACTGGATGGTGGCGGACCCCATTTTCCGCGCGCAGTGGGCGACCCTGATGCTGCTCGTTGTGAACGGCGGCACGCAGATCCGCATTATCCACAATATCGACCGAGATCTTACCGAAATGGCCGCCGCCATCCGCAGCTGGCTGCCGCTCTATCCCTCCGGTATGATCCGCTCTTATTATAACAAGGTCCCGAACCGGGGGCTGTTTTCCGAGACGCTCTTCCTCTGCCCGGGGGGCGCCTGTATTTCCGGCGCCAACGTCCGGGGGACGGAGGACGACGCCGGGCTTTACCGTTTTGATACGGACCCCGCGGTGCTGGCGGCGCGGGAAACGGCCTTCCGCGCCATGCTGGAAAACGCCGGGGAGCTGGCACACGTGGAGCAGGCGACGGGGATCGGCCGCTTCGGCGGGGAGGACGTCACAGGCCTGACGGTCCTCGGCGATACGCTCTCTCTCGCCACCATGCCGGAAGAAACGCTTTTCTCCGCGCTGGACCGCGCAGGGGCGGACGAAGCGGCGCGGGCGCGCCTTCAGGCCCTTCGCCGGGCGCGGGAAGCCGTGCTGATCCGTATGGCCGGCGGCGGCTTCCTGCACGAGCTGATCCCGCTGCCGTCCGTTGAAGCGCTGCAAAACGGCGGCGTCCCCATGGACCTGCCCGGGCTTTGTGTCGCGTACACGCCGGAGGATTTCGCTTCCCACGTGAAAAACGTGCTCGCGCTCTCGGAGGCGTATCCGCAGTACCGTTTCTTTCCGCTGCCGGAGCCGGTCTTCCCGGAGCTTCGCGTGCTGATTTCCGACGCCGCCGCCTCCGTCGTGCGCCTGCGCCCCCCGGCGCTCGCCGTGCGCTTCTCCCATCCGGAGCTCTGCCGCGCCTTCGTCTCCTTCGCGGAGGGCCTGCGGGCGCAGTACAGGCAGGACCGGCTCGCAGTGAAACAGGAACTGGAACAATATCTGTAAAAGATTCTGTAAAAGATTTGTGATAGAACAACAACAGGAGGATATTTCCATGAAAACACGTTTCGAGAAAATGCTTTCCCTCGTGCTGACGCTGCTGCTGGCGGTCAGTCTGTTCCCCGTCGCCGCTTTCGGCGCGGAGGTTGTGGATTCCGGCACGTGCGGCGAATACCTTACATGGACGCTGGACTCCGACGGACTGCTGACCATCGGCGGTACAGGAAAAATGTACCATTACAGCAGAATCGACGCCTATACGCGCGCGCCGTGGGGCGGTTCCGCCGAAAACATCGCGCGGATCAGCGCCGTGGTGATCGAGAATGGCGTTACAAACATCGGCAGCGCCGCGTTTTACGGCTGTACGGCGCTTACGTCCGTCACGATCCCGGGAAGCGTCACGGACGTCTGTGAGTATGCGTTTAACGGCTGCACCGCGCTTTCTTCGGTCACGCTGCCGGAGGACCTTACGCGCATTGGCAACAGCGCGTTTAATAAATGCACGTCCCTTGCCGCCGTCACGCTCCCGACAAGCCTGACAGGCATCGGCGAGTACGCGTTCCGCGACTGCACAGGCCTGTCGTCGGTCACGATCCCAGCAGGTATAACGCATATCGAAAAGGGAACGTTTTACGGCTGTACGGGCCTATCGTCGGTCACGATCCCGGCGGGCATAACAGCGATTGGCGACTATGCGTTCCGCAACTGCACAAACTTTACTTCCGTTACGATCCCGGCCGGCGTAACAGGCATCGGCGAATATGCGTTTTCCGGCTGCACAAATCTTTCTTCCCTTACAATCCCGGACAGTGTGACGCGTATCGGCCGATATGCGTTCCGCGGCTGTACAAACCTTTCTTCCGTTACGATCCCCGCGGGTATGACGAGCATCAGCGAGTATGCGTTCTCCGGCTGTACTGGCCTTACTTCCGTTACGATCCCCGCGAATGTGACGGCCATCGAAACATATGCGTTTGCCGAATGCACGAACCTTGCTTCTGTATCGATCCCGAACAGCGTTACGACCATAGGCTTACAGGCGTTTTCCGGCTGTACGGCGCTTGCTTCCGTTTCGATCCCGTCAAGCGTAACGAGCATCGGCGGTTCCGCGTTTTCCGGCTGCAAGGCGCTTTTTTCCGTCACGATCCCCGCAAGCGTGACGGCTATCGGCAGTTCCGCGTTTGCCAACTGCACGGCGCTTACCTCTCTCACAATCGAAAACGGCGTTGCGAGCATCGGCACGCAGGCGTTTTACGGCTGCACGAACCTTGCCTCCGTCACGATTCCGAACAGCGTAACGGGCATCGGTTCGGACGCATTCAAGAATACCGCGTGGTATGACGCAAAGCCCGACGGGCTGGTATACGCCGGCAAGGTCGCCTATAAGTTTAAGGGCGATATGGCGGAGAATACGACGATCTCGATCACAAACGGTACGAAGGGGATCGCAGGCGAAGCCTTTTCCGGCTGCGAAAACCTTGTTTCGGTCACGATCCCTGCCGGCGTGCTTGAAATCGGAGACCATGCGTTTTCCGGCTGCAAGGGGCTGACTGCGATCACGATCCCGAACGGCGTTAAGACGATAAGCTATAACGCGTTCGGCTCCTGTACGGCTCTTACGTCGATCTCGCTTCCGAACAGCGTTACGATGCTCGGAGACGGCGCGTTTATGAGCTGCCTGGCGCTGACCACCGTCACGCTTTCCTCAAATCTCACAAAAATAAGCCCCCGTACGTTTTACTACAACCAGGCGCTGACCTCCGTGAATATCCCGTCGGGCGTGACAAGCATCGGTGAATTTGCGTTTTATAACTGCAAGGAGCTTACGTCCGTTACGATCCCGGCAAGCGTTACGACCATCGACAGCTTCGCGTTTGACGGCTGTTTGAAGCTGGCCTCGATCACTCTACCTTCCGGCATTACAAGCATTGCCGACGGCGTTTTTATCAGCTGTAAGGAGCTTACGTCTATTACGATCCCGAACACCGTGACGCACATCGGTCAGGAGGCGTTTCAATCCTGCACGAAGCTTAGCTCGGTCACGATACCGGCAAGCGTTACGGACATCGAACCTTCCGCGTTTTACGGCTGCACGGGGCTCACCTCAGCCACGATCAAGGCGGGGGTAACGCGTATCGGCGACTCCATGTTTATAAACTGTACGAACCTTGCTTCGATCGCGATCCCGGACAGCGTGACGGATATCGGCGCCGGCGCGTTTACGCGTACCGCGTGGCTCGACGCGCAGCCCGACGGCGTGGTCTACGCAGGCAAGATCGCGTACACGTATAAAGGCGACATGCCGCAGAACACGGCCCTTGCGTTGAACGGCACCACGAAAGGGATTGCCGGACGCGCGTTCCAGAACTGCGCGAATCTTACTTCGCTCACAATCCCGGCAAGCGTATTAAGCATCGGCGGCAACGCGTTCAACGGCTGCACGGGGCTTGTATCCCTTTCGATCCCGGACAGCGTAACAAACATCGGCACCTACGCGTTTCAGGGCTGCTCCAATCTTGCTTCGATCACGCTTCCGAACGGACTGACTGCTGTTTCGCAGCGCATGTTCGGCAACTGCAGCGCGCTTTCCTCCGTAACGATCCCGGCAGGGGTAACAAGCATCGGTTACGACGCGTTTAAGAGCTGCGCAGGGCTGTCCGCGGTCACGCTGCCGGAAGTGGTGACGAACGTCGGCGGTTTCGCGTTCAACAGCTGCTCGACGCTTACCGACATCACCTTCCTGAATCCGGATTGCGGAATCCAGATGGAATCCTCGCTGCCCGAAACAACCGTGATCCACGGTTACGCGGATTCTGCGGCGCAGCGCTTCGCGATCTCATACGGCAGACCCTTTGAGGAGATCAAAGTACACGAGCATAACTACGTTCTGCAAAACGCCGTCGCCGCCACGTGCACCGAAAACGGTTACACAGGCGACTGGGCGTGTATCGGCTGCGGCGACGTACGGGAATACGGCGAACCGATCAACGCCCCGGGCCATACCTGGGACAACGGCGAGATCATAAAAGAAGCCACCTGCTCCGAAATGGGCGACAGACTGTATACCTGCACCGTAGTGGGCTGCTGCGCAACGAAAACGGAAACCGACGTTCAGATCGACCCGGACAACCACGTAAACACCGAAGACGTCCCGGAAACCTTTTCCACCTGCATCGCGCACGGCTACACCGCGGGCGTTTACTGTAACGACTGTAAACAATATATCTCCGGCCATGAGGAAAAGGCGCTTGCCGGCCACGCATGGAGCGAAACGGGCACAATCACAAAAGAAGCCACCTGCTCCGAAATGGGCGAAACCACCTATCGCTGCACCGTAGAGGGCTGCAGCGAGACCGACGTGCGCGCGGACGTGCCGAAGGATCCCGGCAACCATGTAAATACCGAAAATGTCGCCGAGACCGCTTCCTCCTGCACGACGCACGGTTATACGGCGGGCGTCTGGTGCAGCGACTGCGAAACGTGGATCTCCGGCCATGAGGAAAAGCCGCTGGTCCCGCACAGCTACGTCGGCCCGGAATGGAAGTGGAACGGCACGGCCTCCGCGAATGCGGTCTTCGCCTGTACGCGCTGCGGCGATACGCAGAGCGTTCCTGCGGAGATCTCCTCCGAGACCGTGAAGGAGCCCACCGATACCGAAGCGGGCAAAAAGGTTTACACCGCCACGGTGGAATTCGAGGGCAATACCTACACCGATACACTTGAAAAGTCCATTCCCGCCCTGAACGAAGGGCTCTGCAAATGGTGCGGCGAACGCCACGAGGGCTTCTTCGGCAGGATCCTCGGCTTCTTCCATTCCATCGCTTACTTCTTCGCCCACCTCTTCGGCAGACGGTAAAAAAAATCTCCCATTCAGTATAGGAGGATAGAGATATGAAAAAGTTTTTGTCTGTTTTATTAACACTGGTGCTGGCTCTCAGCCTTTTTCCTGCCGCAGCCCTCGGCGCGACGGTCGCCTCCGGAACCTGCGGCACCAA
>JAEEGI010024625.1_pt1 | contig 11722 bp, 10 predicted proteins | sample 8958751 | NCBI WGS metagenome assembly JAEEGI01 (sample SAMN16246545, study PRJNA631951) | gut metagenome | biome: gut microbiome; feature: rumen; material: KS-attached | host: Bos | place: Iran: Karaj | collected 2018-10 | reverse complement strand
CGAGGGCAATGGTGTCGGTACACTCGGTGAGCGCCTGAACCTTGCACTGGAGAGTGAGCATTCCGTCGGGGTCAAAGTAAGAAATGATGCTGTCCGACTCGATGGGCAGGTGAGGCTCATGCTGAGAATGGAAGCTTCCGCCGACAACGTGATCGGCATCCTCGAATACATCCTCGGGATCCTCGCCCTTGAATACGGGCTGCTCCATGTAGAAGTTCGGTATTTCCTCGAAAAGGCGGACGGCGTTGGGAGCCGCAGCTTCGGGAAGCGTGGTATATGCGGGCAGAGGCTCAAGATTCTGCTTGACCATCTTCGCGGCCTCGCGGGCATGCTCGCGGGTATCGGCGGCTACGAGAGCGACGACATCGCCCTTGCGGCAGACCTTCTCTCCGCAGATGATGGGGAACTTGGTGTAGCCCTTGCCCTTCTGGCGGGGAACGATGGCGGGGCCTTCGAGGTCGTTGCCGCCGGGAACGTCCTTAGCGGTGAAGACTCTGATGACGCCGGGCATCTTCTCGGCCTCGGAGGTGTCGATGCTGATGATCTTGGCGTGGATAGCGTCGGAAAGAACAACAGCGAGGTGAACCATTCCCTCGGGAGCCTTGAGCTCGATATCGTTGCCGTAATCGGCAAGGCCGAGAACCTTTGCGAGCGCGGCGGGACGCGGATGGCGGGAACCGTAAATGTCCTTCTCGCCCTCGAAATCGTAGGTGATGTCGGCCATGGTCTTCTCTCCGCGCATAACGGCGGCAGCAGCCATGACAGCGTCAACTATCGGCTTATAGCCTGTGCAGCGGCAGACGTTTTTATGCACGCGGAACCACTCGCGAACCTCCTCGCGGGTGGGATTGGGGTTCTTGAGAAGAAGCCCGTATGCGGACATGATGAAGCCGGGCGTGCAGAAACCGCACTGGACGCCTCCGTAGGTGATCCAGGCCTGCTGGAGGGGATGAAGATTGGCGGCGGTACCAAGAGCTTCAATGGTGTAGATCTCCGCAAACTCGGTGACGGTCTTCATCTTCTTGGTGCAGGAGCGGATGACTTCTCCATTATAAAGAATGGAGCAGGCGCCGCAAACGCCCACACCGCAGCCGACCTTTACGCCGGTGAGACCCATGCGGCGGAGGACTGTGGACAGCGTGTCCTTTTCGGGGTCGTAAACAACCGGGCGCTCGACGCCGTTGATTGTTACGCGCAGTCTTTCAAAATTCATGATTTCTCCTTTCCGATTATATGGATATTGTTCAACAATAGGCATAATAAATCAATATACAGATATTATAATAGTTTTTATCTTACTCTGCAACATGAAAACCCTTCTATTAGCAAAAATTATATAAGCGTGGCGATTTGCCGGCCCTTAAGGCGATGATGCCATAAAAAGGCCGAAAGGTTACTTGCTATTACGCGGAAAATGATTTAAACTATAATAATGGGTATATATACAGAAGGCCTGAAAGGAGAATAGTCTCTTATGAAAAGCAAGATTGCAAAAATACTCATTATTATACCTTGCGCGATCCTGATTATTTTCGGGATACTGTTCGTCGTCATCATGCTTGACGACGGCGACGAACCGAAGACCGAGCCGGTGAACGCAGTGGTGGACGTAGTCCCTCTTGAGAACGTTGCGGCAGAGGAGGACTCTCTCGTCTACAAAACCGAGGACATGGAGATAGTCATCGAGCCGGACGACGAGGAGCTTGAGCCGCAGCCCCTTTCCGGCGAGACGAGCCAGGGCGTAAAATGGACGAGCGAAAAGTCAGACGCTTCCTCCGTTATACACATGGAGGCTCAGGGCAAAAAACTAAAGGCGACGGTAAAAACCAAGAAAAAGGTGGACACGGGCAAGGCTGCTCAGGCTGCCTCGACGCTCATTTCCTCCCCCGCCTACAAAAAGGGCGTCGATGATTATGACCACGGCTATTCCATTTATTATATAGAAGCCGCGGAATGCCTCCTGTACTATCCCTCGCAGCTTCGCTTCGTTTCCGAGTCTCAGGAGGGTACCCTGACCTTCAAGGACAGCCGCAGCAGCGCGACGCTGAAGGTCGTCGTGGACGAAAACCCCTATACCTGCATGGACGAGGTGGAGGAATTCATCGCTAACTCCGAGTATAACTTCGTCCTTGCCTCGGGCAGCGACTGGTTCAGCTCCGAAAGAGCCATCGGCAAGAACAAGACGGAGTTTTCCTATACCGGCCTCGGGCAGCACTGCTCCATTGACGCGGCTCTTACATATGAGAATAAATATGACTTTGTCTTCGGCGAGCTTCGCAGGCTCATAAAATGCCGCTTCGTCGAGGGCGGCAAGTGGGTGAGCAACGCCAGGGCGGACACCGTCGGCAAGGTTAGCCCCATCAACAAGAAGAAGCAGAGCGAAAACAAGCAGATGCCTCTGAGCCAGAGAAAGTATAAGAAGACCTATTATTCCTTTGAGGACTGGGACTGCGTCCTTTCTTATCCCGACCTCTTCACCAAGGCTTACGACGGCGAATACGGCGAGCATTATTTCACCGACCCCGTAACGGGCGCGTACATCATGTTCTACCGCGAGGAAGCCTCCGAATCGCTGGAGATTCTCACCTACGCCGCAGGACTTGAAAATTACGAGGTCTGCGGAGACCATTCCCTCAAGGGCAACGCCACCCGCGACGAGCACGAGAAGATATACCATTATATTTCCATCCGCAACGGCTACGAATACCACGCGGCGCTGTTCTGCTTTGATTACGAGGCTGACGAGCTTTACGACAAGGCCTCCGAAATGCTCTCAATAGCCGTCGAGGGCGACGAGCTGGACACCAACGAGATGAAGGATTATTACTTCCCGCTCTATAGCTGCACCGTCACAGTTCCGCTCCAGTTCAAGCTCCAGGGCGAATACGACGGATATATCTACTTCCACGACAGCTTCAACGGCCTTGACGCGAACATAAAGATGGAGCCGCTTCAGAACGGCGCCGACCCGGACAATATTTTCAACGTCTTCTCCGTGAACGCCAAGGATTCCGACCTTATCTTAGGCAACAATATCGTAAGATGGCATAACGCCGACGGCCTGTATGTCGGCGCTGTGAGCAAGGAATATACCGCGCTCATGAGCATAGATTATCCCGTCGCGTATACCGCGTATCAGAATTGCTGGAGGCGTTTCTACATAAAGTTCTCCCCGCAGAAGAGCGTGGAGACCCCGGCGGACAAGATAGAGGAAGAAGTTGCCGAATACGTCGAGGAGCACGAGGAGGAAGAACCCACTGAGGGCGCTCCGACCGAGGAGCCGGAGCCGAGCATGGAGCCGCAGCCCACTGAGGAGCCCGAACCGCAGCCCACGGAGGAGCCCGAGGAAGAGGAACCCACGGAGGGCGCGCCCGTTAAGGAAGAACAGAGCGACGCGCCCGAGGAGCCCGATACCGGCTACGTTACGGCGGCAGGCATAAAGGTCGCCGGGGACGACTCGCCCTATGAAGAGATAGCCCAGACTATTCTCGATGTCCTTGAAATGACCGTCGCTTATGATAACGAAGACCTGACGGACTTCGTTGTGGGCAGCATAACCACCTTTATGCTCGACGGAGATTACACGATCGAAAAATTCTTCGACCATCTTGAATCTGACCTTGACTTTGCCCTATCCGTCTATGAAGACGAAGGCTACGGCTACGCGACCTCGATTTATACCGGCTACCTTGACGGCTATGAGGATTACGGAATGTGCTCGATATATGTTGAGGATTACGGAGACTACACGTGGTTCAGCTACCTCTTTGAGGAGCCGGAGAATATGCCGGTATCTTACGGCGAGGTTTATTGCAAGGACTGCACGAGCTATGATACCTACTCCTTCTTCCCCAAGGCCTGCAGCGAGATGTACGGGGAAATAACCGCCTGCATGGCTGACCCCGATAAGTATATTTACGTCTTCGGCCAGAACCGCATATATGATTTCAGCGCCGACCCCGAGAACCAGCTGGCAGACATCGAGGCGAGCTTTGATACAAGCGATGGCCCGCTGCAAATGGAGATTTCCTACTACATGGACGTCTGCTATATAGACGAAAACGGCGAGCTTGCCGTGGCTTATCCCTTTATCTATTTCGCGCAGGACGGCGCGGTATACGTGGAGGGCGGCTATAACGGATACTGCCACAGCCTCTACGGAAACAATTACAGATTTGACTGATCTGTGATTGTGTGTTATAATGCATCCCACGTTCGGAGCCCAAAAGCCCGGGCGTGGGATGTTTTTTATGGCAGGCTGGTAGAAAATGAATCTTAAATCAATGAAAGGCAATCTTATGCTGCTGCTCACGGCGGCTATATGGGGCTGCGCGTTCGTGGCGCAGAGCGTGAGCGCGGACTATATCGGCGCGTTCACCTTCCAGGCGGTGCGCTCCTTTATCGGGGCGATAGTCCTGCTCCCGGTAATAGCCGTGCTCGACGCGGCGAAGAAAAAACGCGGCGATTACGTTCCTCTCGACAGGGCGGGGAAGAAACGGCTTATCAAGGCGGGCGTTATCTGCGGGATAATCCTTTGCGCGGCCTCGAATTTTCAGCAGCTCGGCATAGAGTACACGACGGCGGGGAAAGCGGGATTCATCACCGCGCTTTACATCGTTATCGTGCCGGTTTTCGGGCTTTTTTCGGGCAAAAGGCCGCCGCTCAGGATTTGGCTCTGCGTGCTTATAGCGCTCGTCGGACTGTATCTTCTGAGCGTGAAAGACGGCTTCTCGCTCGGCAAGGGCGATCTGCTCATAATGTGCTGCGCGCTCATTTTTTCCGGGCACATCATGGTAGTTGACCACTATGCGCCGATTGTGGACGGGGTGAAGCTCTCGTGCATCCAGTTTTTCGTATGCGGGCTGATTTCCGCCGTGCCGATGCTTATTTTTGAGGATGTGAAGCTCGAAGCGCTCAGGGCGGCGGCTGTGCCGGTGCTCTATGCGGGCGCTATGAGCTGTGGCGTCGCGTACACGCTCCAGATCGTGGGGCAGAAGTATACAAAGCCGGCCGTGGCCTCGCTGATTATGAGCTTTGAGTCCGTTTTCGCCGTGCTGGGCGGCATGGTGATACTTGCCGAAATTCCCACGCTGCGCGAGGCGATCGGCTGCGTAATAATGTTCTGCGCGATAATCATAACCCAGCTTCCCGAAAAGAAAAAAACGCCGCAGGAAGTGGCCTGAGAAATAACGGCAAAAATTCCCCGCTGCAAAGGGCGCAGCGGGGAATTATGATTTATGCCTGTTATTAATTGCTCGCGGTGATTATCTCATAGCCCTTGGCCTTGAGCTCGGAGATTATATCGTCAATATTGTCGCGGTCGAACTTAAAGATGAGCTCGCCGAAATCGGCGCCGTTGTTGAGCGCCATGTGCAGGATGTTCGCGCCCGTGCGGCTGATGACTGTGACTATATCGAGCGCTACGCCGGGCTTGTTCGGAACGCGGAGCGCAAGGCGCGCGCCGGAATTTCTCGCGCCCATCATGTCGATAAAGGCGTCGAAAATATCGGACTGCGTGATTATACCGACGAGCTTGTCGCCCTTCATTACGGGGAGGGCGCGGAGGTCGTGCTGCCTCATGATAACAGCCGCTTTTTCGAGGAATTCATCCTCCTGGATGGTGACGGGGTTGGTCATCATGGCTTCGGAGACCTTTATTTTTGTAAGAAGATAATTCAGCTCGTAAATGCTGAGCGTGGTCGCCTTCGAGGGCGATACGTTCTGGAGCTCGCGCTCCGTGAGCATTCCGACGAGCTTGCCGTTTTTTACTACCGGGAGCTGGTGAAAGCCGTTGTCCTTGATTGCGGAAAAGGCGTCGTTGATACTGTCGTCCGGCTTGATGGTATAGGGGTTTACGGTCATTTTATCCTTAACAAACATGAGAAAACCTCCTTTTCAGCAAACGCTGCGCGCTCGCCGTGTTTCTGATATTATTATAATATTATTAATAGTGATAGTCAATTATTATCTGCAAGCGGGGGGATTATTCGCCGTCGGGGGCGGAAGCTTCCTCTCCGCCATCCGCGCTTTCGCCGCGCGCTTCGGCTTCTGCGGCTGCGGCGGCCTCCGCCGCCTCCTTCTCCGCCTGCTCGTCAACTATTCCGCGCATTTCGAGGATGCTGCAGCCGGGGCTTGAAAGGTCAAGCCCGGAGAGAAAATCGAGCGGGACGGCGATGTTCATGTTCTGCCCGTAGACAAAGCCCGCGCTGGTGAGACCGACGGCCTTGCCGAAGGCGTTTACGAGCGCTCCGCCGCTGCTGCCCTGGGAGATGGGCGCGGTGTTCTGTATCATGGGGGCGGAGAAACCGTCAACGATGCGGCTGCGGTTGCTCACGATGCCGTAGGATATGCAGTCGTTCAAGCCGAGGGGGCTGCCGATGGCGTAAACCGCGTCGCCGTTATGGACGCTTTCGCTGCCCATCGTGTCGAGATACGGGAACGCGGATACGGCGACCCCGCCGAAGGCCGTGGACTTGATGGTGAAAACAACGGCGTCGAGCTTATTATCGAAGAATAAAATCTTATCGAGAAGGTACTTTTCGCCGTTGTTCAAAAAGGCGCAGGCGATAGTTGCCTCGGCAAAGGGGTGGTAATTGCTCACGGCGACGCCGCCGGAGGTGATAAAGAACGCGCTGGAGTAGCCGATGGGCTGGTCGGCTATAAAGCCCGCGACCGAGTCATAATAATGCATGGTGAAAACGGCGCTTGAGCAGGCCTCGGAAATCTCCGCGCCGCTCAGCGCGCGCCCGAGCGGGTAGCCCACGGCGGAGGCGACGGAGGCGTCCACCGCGCCGCTGCGGGAAAGCGTCGTGATAAGGGGCTCGGACGAGCCCTTGACGCTGTGAGACAGCGCCTTGACTGCCGCCGTGAACATATCGCCGCGCGTAAAGTAACCGTCCCCATCGCGCTCAATAAAGCCGAGGCGGGCGGCAAATTCCGGGGCCTTGTCCCATGAAAAGTCTCCGAGCGTATCGTTATAGCCGAAGGAACGCAGGAGCATGGCGGAAAAATCGTTCTCGGAAACGGGCGCGTTAGGCGCAAAAAGCTCGCTCGTCCTGCCGTTTACGAGGCCGAGCGCGTAGCCGAAGGCGATATAATCCTCCGCCCAGGCAGGAACGTCTGTAAACGGCTGGCTGTAAGACCCGGCCAGAACGTCGCCCTCAAGGCCGCTGAGACGGAGAATGAAGGCCAGCGCCTCGGCGCGCGTGGGCTGGCGCTCAAGCTCATAGCCCTTGTCCGTGCCCTGAATGAGGCCGAGCGTGTAAAGAATATCCGCCGATCTCGAGGCGTTTTCGCTTATGTAAGCCGCGCCTGCGCCGGAGGCGAGCGAAGCGGAAAAGGCGAGGGCACAGGCCGCCGCCGCGATTTTTTTGATGAGCTTCATAATGTTCTCCTTGGGTAACTTGCTTGCATTAATTATAAGCATAGTTTATCAAATGAATCGGAATAATAAAACATTATTTTGTAAATTATTTTTGAAGAAAAAAACAGCGCACCGAATAAATCAGTGCGCTGCGATAACCAAATTAATCAAACTCACGCGATGATATTGAGAACGAGCGTGAGCACGACGAAGGCTATGGCGACCCACTTGGTTGCTTTAGCAAGCTTCGAGTCTATGGAATGAGCCTTGTTTTTGGCCATGAATGTATCGGCGGCGCCGGAGATAGCGCCGGAAAGACCGGCACTCTTGCCGGACTGGAAAAGCACGATGACAACGACAGCGAGCGCACAGATAAGCTGTACGATAGTGAGAGCGAGCTGCATAAACAAACAATCCTTTCAATAAAGCCCGCGCAAAAAGCGCGAAGACCTATAAACAAATATAATGCTTTTATTCACACACAAAGTATGGTATCATAAGTCCGGCACAATTTCAAGTATTTTTTTATTTTAGGTGAAAATTATGTTTTTCGACACTCACGCACACTATGACGATGTTAAATTCGACGCCGACAGATACGAGCTCCTGTCCTCCATGCCCTCAAAGGGCGTCGAGCTTATAGTAGACCCGGGCAGCGACCTGAAAACCTCGCGCATTGCCGCCGAACTGAGCGAGCGCTTCCCCTTTGTTTACGCCGCTGCCGGGATACATCCCCATGAGGCGGAGGGCGCGGACGAAGCTGCCTTCGCGGAGATAGAGGCGCTTTGCCGCCGCGAAAAGACCGTTGCCGTCGGTGAAATCGGCCTTGACTACCATTACGATTTTTCGCCGCGCGACAGGCAGATAGAGGTTTTTCGCAGGCAGATGGAGCTCGCCGGGGCGCTCGGCCTGCCCGTTATAGTCCACGACAGGGAGGCGCACGAGGACTTTTTGAAGATAATGCGCGATTACCCTGCGGTTCGCGGCGTCGTCCACTGTTATTCCGGCAGCCTCGAAATGAGCAGGGAAATACTCAAGGCAGGCTGGAACATATCCTTCACGGGCTCCATAACCTTCAAAAACAACAAAAAAGCGCCGGAGATAATCGCCTCCATGCCCGAGGACAGGTTCATGATAGAGACCGACAGCCCCTACATGACGCCCGTGCCCTGCCGAGGCGAGCGCAACGATTCCTCATACCTCAAATATATAGCCGGGTTCATAGCGAAGGTACGCGGCACGACGGCAGAGAAAATCGCAAGAATAACTCTCGAAAACGGAAAAAAATTCTTTTCGATTGAGTGATGAGAAAATGAAAAAATCCCGATGAATTTCCGAAATTGGCTTCATCGGGATTTTGCTGTTAAAAAATCAGTGCTTGGGAACCATTTCGAGCCAGTAGCCGTCCGGGTCCTCGATGAAATAAACGCCGAGCTGCTTGTTTTCAAAGCATATGCAGCCCATTTCGCTGTGCTTCTTGTGGGCGGCCTCATAGTCGTCCGGCTGGAAGGCGAGATGGAATTCGCCCTCGCCGAGATTGTAGGGCTCCTTATGGTCGCGCAGCCAGGTCAGCTCAAGCTCGAAGCTGCTTTCCTCGTTGCCGATGAAGCAGAGAATAAAGGAGCCGTCCGGCGCGGCGATGCGGAACTTTTCGTGCAGGCCGACCGCTTCCTCGTAGAATTTCAGGGAGCGGTCAAGGTCAAGGACGTTGTAGCATTCGTGTATCATTTTGAATTTCATGTTTCTTTCCTCCTATATTTAAACATAAGAATTTTCTGTTTTGATAACGCAGTTGCAGCCGGGGAAACGCTCGGAAACGGCGGATGAAAGCTGCCCGGAAACGGCGTCGGCGGCTATGGGGAAGCGCGGGGGAACGACGAGGTCGAATATCACGTTGCTGTGGCTCGTTCCGGGGACGATGCGCAGGTCATGCACCGAAAGCTCCGGGCTTATGCCTTTCAGATATGAGGAAACGAAATCGCGCAGCTCGAAAACGCGGCTGTCCTCCATGTCGATGGGGTCCATATGTATAACGGCCTCGCAGCCGAGTTTTTGCTGGAGCTCGGTCTCGATATTGTCGATAACATCGTGCAGGGCGAATATATCGCCCGCGCCGGAAACCTCGCCGTGAACGGAAACTATCCTGCGCCCGGGGCCGTAATCATGCACCATCATGTCGTGTATGCCGATGATCTCCTCATGTGAGCGGATTATATTCTCGACCTCGGAGACGAATTCGGCGGAGGGCGCGGAGCCGATGAGGGGGCTGATAGTGTCCTTTGCGGCGGAAATGCCGGACCAGAGGATGAAAAGCGAAACGAGAATGCCGCCGTAAGCGTCGGCGTTAAAGCCCGCGTAGCGCGAAACAAGGCCGCAAAGCATAACGACGAAGGTGGAAACGCAGTCGCTCAGACTGTCCGTCGCAGTCGCCGAAAGGGCGGGCGAGGATGTGAGGCGGGCGTAGCGGCGGTTATATATGAACATATAGAGCTTGACGAGGATGGATACGCCGAGGATTATAAAGGAAAGGGCGCTCAGCTCCGCGGAAACGGGGTGAATAATTTTTTCGACAGAGCTTTTTGCAAGCTCAAAGCCCATGATAAGGATGATTATTGAAACAATGAAGCCGGAGAGGTATTCGTACCTGCCGTGGCCGAAGGGATGATCCGAGTCCGGCCTGCTGGCCGCCGCCTTGAAGCCGACAAAGGTGATGATGGAGGAGCTTGCGTCGGAGAGATTGTTGAAGGCGTCGGCAGTGATGGCGATGGAGCCCGATACCATGCCCGCGAAGTATTTGATGGCGAAAAGCACAAGGTTCAGCACGATGCCCGTAATGCTGCAAAGCGAACCGTAGGCGCTGCGAACGGCAGCGTCGGCATAATTTTTGCGGTCCTTGATGAACAGTGAAGCCAAAAGAGAAATCAAAATCGCTCAACTCCTACAATTTTATATATTACCATATTATGAAGCGGTAAGTCCAGCATAACATAAACATCGTAGGGCGGAACTGACCCCGGCGTAATTATGAAGCCGTAACATTGAAAAAAGTATTGCAATTAGGAGAAAAGTAATGTAAAATCATTAGAGCGTTATAGGCGTTACTGTTTTTGCCGCGGTTTTACGCGCGGCTAATCTATATACTAAAGGAGAATTTTTTATGCCGACTATTACCGCGAGCGATTTCAGAAACGGCGTTACCTTTGAGATGGACGGCAAGGTCATGACCGTCATCGAGTTCCAGCACGTTAAGCCCGGAAAGGGCGCTGCCTTCGTCCGCACGAAGATGAAGAACGTCATCACCGGCGCCGTTACCGAAACTTCCTTCAACCCCACCGATAAGTTCGAGAGCGCTTACGTTGAGCGCAAGGACATGGAGTACAGCTACAATGACGGCGACCTTTATTACTTCATGGACCTCGAAACCTATGACACCATCCCCCTCGACAAGGGCCTTCTTCCCGACGGCTTCAAGTTCGTCAAGGAGAACATGGTCTGCAAGGTCATGTCCTATAAGGGCAGCGTTTTCGGCGTCGAGCCTCCCAACTTCGTGGAGCTGGAGGTCACCGAAACCGATCCCGGCTTCCGGGGCGACACTGCCACCAACGTCACCAAGCCCGCCATCGTCGAGACCGGCGCCGAGGTGAAGGTGCCTCTCTTCATCAACCCCGGCGACAAGATCAAGATCGATACCCGCACCGGCGAGTACCTGGAGCGCAGCAAGGGCTGAGCCCCGTTCAACAATCAAATTTAATGGAGGAACCCATGAAGATCACGGAAAAAGCGGCCTATATCAAGGGTCTGGCTGAGGGAATGAAGCTGGACAAGGACTCCAATGAGGGTAAGCTTTTCAAGGAGATCATCGAGCTTCTGGAGGACATCACCCATGAGATCGAGGATCTGAACGAAAACGCCATGGACCTGGCCGAGGAGATCGACACCCTCAGCGACGACCTGGCCGATGTGGAAGAGCTGCTGGCGGACGAGGACGACGACGATTGCTGCTGCGACAGCCGCTGCTGCTGCGACGACGATGACGATGACGACGAGGAGCCGGTGTTCTACGAGATTACCTGCCCCAAGTGCGGCGAGACCATCTCCGTGGACGAAGACGTTCTCAGCTACGATTCCATCAAGTGTCCCAAGTGCGGCGAGACCCTGGAGTTCGAGTTCGATTCCGACGAGGACGAGGACTGTTGCTGCGCCAAGGACGACGAGGACTGATTGTACAAGACGTAATCTGCTGACAAAGCGGGCTGCTTCCGTGTTATCCGGAGGCAGCCCGTGATTCATTCTCTTCCGTCGTCATCGTGAGCCGACGTCAATGGCCCCCTCGTGCCGGAGGCGCCATTCTTTTCGGCC
>JAEEGI010024622.1_pt1 | contig 11723 bp, 7 predicted proteins | sample 8958751 | NCBI WGS metagenome assembly JAEEGI01 (sample SAMN16246545, study PRJNA631951) | gut metagenome | biome: gut microbiome; feature: rumen; material: KS-attached | host: Bos | place: Iran: Karaj | collected 2018-10 | reverse complement strand
ATTAATGAATGATTTTATTATGATAGAACATAAATTAGTTTCCTATTGTAATAAAATATTTATAAAAATAGAATTTTATTTAAATGAAATATTAAAAATAATTAAAGAATCAAATGATGATTTTAATGAATATATTTTATTTATGAAAAATAATTTAGAAATTTTTAAAAATCAAATTTTCTTAAACAATGATATTTTTTTATCAATTGAATTAAGTGAAGAAACAGATTTTGATTTAGAAAAACAATCTTTATTAAATTTAATAAATAAATCAAGAGATATTAATGAAATAATAAAGCAATTTCAACATAATTTAATTCAATATGATTTTATTAAAGAAACAATAATTTACGAAGACTCAAATTTCAATATAAAAAATTATGAAACTTTTAAAGAATTTATATTATTTTCTTTAAAATTAATTCCAAAAAAAATACCAATTGAATATAATGATATTATTCAATTTAAAGCTCCTTGCTTAAGAGATGCAGGAGTATTTAAAGGATGGAGGAATTGTTTTATTATTGTTACTATTCAAAAGCATGTTATTATATTTGATGAAGAAAAAGATATTAAAGATAATTCTTTTAATATGAATAAATTATTTGTTATTTATAATCAAAATTTAATTGTTGTTGAAAAGAAAACTTCAAAAAAATCTAAATTTATTATTGGCATTTCTGAGTTAAATCAAAAAGAAAAAAAAATTAAAAATATGCAAATCGATGCTATTGATGAAGATAATAGAAATAATATTATTAAAGCTATTAATCCTTTAAAGATAATATCTTCAAATTCAAATATTTAAAAAAAGGTTTATAAATATTTTTTTTATTTGTAAATTATTAAGTATTATATTAAATAAATTTAATAAATATTAAATAAAAGAATTTTTTTCTTTAAATACTAAGAAGAAATTTTATATAATTGAATTCCATTACTTGAATCATTATCTTCATTATTATTTTCCTTTCTCTTAAAATGAAAAGAAATTTTAATATTTAAAGAACTCATTTCTTCATTTGTTTTTTCATCAACTAAACAACAAAAAGAACCTTTTAAAACATCTCCTTTTTGAACATTAACATCATCATTTTTATAAAAAATAGTATGTTTCCATTTAGTAAGTTGATTATAAGGACTTGTAGTAAATTTTATTTGATTAGGAACATTAAAAAATTCAACATCAAACCAAGAAGCTAAACCACTCATATAATCATTTTTAATAAAAATTAATTCATATTCATTTGAAAAATTCAAATCTTTTTCTGTTATTTTATATAAATCAATATTATAAATTGGACATATTGTTGAAATTATTGAATCTTTATTAAAAGAATCTATTAATGGTGATGCATAACTTATATTTTTTATACATTCCATATTTACTCCATATACATTATTCCATAAAGAAAATTTTTCTTCTTTAAATTTTTGATCTTCTAAAGCTGATATATATAATGTTGCTTTATCTGGTAATATTATACCATTTTTTTCAATTAAAAAATTATCTCTTGCATATATTACTTTTTTAATTAATGATGATTGTAAAAGAAAAAATCCCATCCAATTACATATTATAATATCTACTTTAGAATTATTTGGTAAATAGAAATTATATATATCATCTGAGAATACTTGTATTATATTATCATAGAAATTATCTTTTATTATTTCTCTTGCATATTTTGCTAAAGTTTTATTTGGTTCTATTGAATATACTATTTTTGCTCCTGCTTTTGCTGCTAATAATGAATTAACTCCTATTCCACTATGAATGTCTAATACTGTTTTATTGTAAAAAACATCACTGTTTATTTCTATAGCTGCTTTAAATGATAATGTTATTATTCTCTCGTTTATATTATTTGATATTTCTGATGGGTATATATATGTTCCTTCATTGTCTATTTCTACTTGCTTTATATATTCACTCTCTTTAAACCATTTTTCTCTATCATTTGGTTTAAATCCTTCTTCGTCGGGAATCATTATTTCATCTTTACTATCATCATCCATATTAAAATTTAAAAAAAAATAAATAAATTTAAAGTAACTAAAAAATAAATATTCAAAAATAAAAATAAATTTTTTTGAATTATCTAAAAAAATATATTTCTAAAAAGAAAAATCAGCATTTTTCTTATATAAGTGGATTATTAAACAAATATCAAACAGGTGTTTCATCACTTTCATCTTCCCAATACCAAATAACAATTATTCCTTCTAAATCATCATCTTCATTATGAGAAACTCCAATATATAGCTTAATTTCATCAAAATGAGGAACAATAATTTTCTAAAATCAATTTCACCTTTTTTAAAAGAATTAATTCTATTTTTCCGTTTTAATCAAAAAAAGGACAATTTTTTAAAATATTCTTTAAAACATATAAATTCTTTTTTACTCATATAAAGATGTTGAAGACACGAATTATAAACTATGTAAATGACTTTCTCTGCTGTCTCTACTCCAACTGATCCATCATCTTCTTCTTTTCAGAAATTATCTTCTCTTCAGATATCCATGTTACCTTCATCTTCTTTCTTTATTTATTGTATCTTTACTTTCATTATTACATCGTGATATATTTTTTTATATTTAATTTTGAATGACATAAATTAATCCTTTTTTTATTTATGTCTTGGATTTTTATATTTTTTAACGATGTTTTTTTTTTAATATTAGAAATTTTTTCACTTTTTTTAAATTGCCATTATTTATTATTTTATATATTTATATAAAATATATTAAATTAAAAAAATAGTATATTTATATTTTATTCATTTATTCTTCTTTGCTATAATGAATATTTTCCATATTTTTCTTCCTTTCTTTTCCAGATAAATTATCCTTAACAGGTAATCCTTTTTGAATTTTAATATTATACAAAATATCATAATATTCTTTTTTATTAATATGAATTAAATTTTTAATTTTAGTTTTCCCATTTTTATCAAGAATTAACTTTTGAAAGTCCATTCCATATTTTTCCACAATGATTTTTTTAGCTTGATAAATAGCATCTCTAAATTCTTCTCTTTCTTCTCTAGTTTTAATTTTTTTTTGATAATTTTGACTTTGATGAGGATGAACTCGACTCATATGACCTCCTAAAGCACAACCATTAATAAAATTTTTTTTACAAAAAGGACAATTGAATAAAGTATTTGTTTTCATATTTATTTTTTTATTTTTCTTATTTATTAACGTAAAATCTTCATCATCTTCTGAATTTGAATCTGATTCTTCATTTGATTCTTTTAATAAATTTGTCATATTATTTTTTAACTTTATTTGATTATGTTTTAACTTCTCTTTTTTTATTCTATTTTTTTTAATATATTTTCTCTTTTTTCTTTTAAGGTTTTTTTTTCCTGATTTCTTTAATTCTTTTATTTCTTTTTTTTCTTCATCAAATAATTTTTTAGGGAATGATTTTTTTAAATAATTAATTGCATCTTCTGAAATTTCATTAATAGTAATAATAATATCTTGTGTTTTATTTAATAAACATTCATTTAATTCTTGTCTTTTTTGATGAAGAAAATTAACTTGAATTGATTGAATACTTCTTCTTAATTCATTAAATAAATGAATAATTAAATCATCAAAATTATTAATATGGTAATTTTTCAGTTGAAATAAATTATATTTTTCAATTATTTCTGTAATAAAAGAATTAGGAATATAACTCCAAGTAAAAAATATTTCTTTGCTTTTTTTTAAATTATAAGGTATAATTTCAAAAAGTCCTTTTTTTTCTATTTTTATATTTATTGAAATACATTTTCCTTCTTTTCCTATTGAAATTAAAGGAAAATATTTTAAGAAAGTTCCTTTCACTTTTATTTGATCAAGAAATATAATTTTATTTATTGAAGATTCTTCAAAAAATACATTTTGAGAATCTAACGTTTCAAAAAAATTAGAATTGAAATTATTTTGATAATCTATTTTTACTTGATTAATTATATCTGGAAAAGGAATTAAAGAAGAATTAAAATCTATTTTTTGAATTTGATTTAAATTTATATTTCCCATAAAATTAAAATTAGAAGTTATTGGATTATTTAATATAGGAGAATTATCTTTATAATAAGAAAATTGACTATTTCTTTTTTTTTTCAAAAAATTTTCATTTGAATTGAAGTTTAAAGGAGTTTGAATATTATCTATTGGATTATAAATTGCATTTATAGGACTTAAAGGTATTGTTTCTATTTTAATTAAATTTGAAGATATTAATTTATCATAAGATGAAATTAGTTGATTTGACATTTTAAATTTTTATTTATCTTTAATTTTTTCACTTCGTTAATTTATACTTTTTTTCAAGTGAAAAATATTTTTTTTTTTTAATATTTAAACATTAAAAAAAAAAAGAATTCTATTAAAAGTTAAATTATTTATATTTCTTATTTGAAATTTAAAGATTTTATTTGACCTGAATTTGTACTGTAACTTTCACTTAAAGTTAAAATACTTAAATTTGATTTATTATTTATAGGAGTGTTATTTATACTATTATATAATGGTTTTTGTTGTTTTTCAGTTATAATAATATTTAATGATTTATTCATTGATAAAACTTTTTTTTTTGTATTATTATAATCTTCAATACATCTTACTTTTATTTTTTCTAATTCATCACATTTTAGTTTTAAATTATTTATTTCTTCTAATCTTTTATTAAATATTTTATCGTTAAATTTTTTATCTTCTTTTTTTTTTATTTTTATTTTATTTTTATTTTTTTTTTTTTTTTTTTATTTTATTTTTTTATTTTTTTTATTTTTATTTTATTTTTATTTTTTTTTTCATCTCTTAATTTTAAATATTTATATTTATTAATTGTATCATTTTGATAATTTGAATGATTAATCATTGATTTAATTAAGTTGTGATCATATTTTGTTATTTCTGATAATAAATGACTTTTTTGACTTTTTATTTCTTGTAAACTTTTATTTCTTTCTTTTTCTAATTTTCTCATTGATTGAATTTTATTTTTTTTTTCTTTTAATTCTTCTTCATTTTTTTTCTTAGCTTCTAATATTTTTATTTTTAATTCACTTTTTGATTTTTGTATTTTTTTTATTTCTTTATCTTTTTTTTTAAAAGCTGTTAACTTTTTATTCATTTCATCTTTTCTTTTATTAATATTATTTATTTTATTTGTTAAATTTGAATATTGATTTAAATAATCATCTTTTATTTTTGATGATGAATTAATAATATTTTTAGAAATTGATTTATTTTCATTTTTATCAAAACTTTTCCAAAAATTAATTTCTATTTTAGGAGAAACACTTCTATTTTTTTTATTATTTAAATATATTGAACTTCTAGTTGAATTCATATTTTTATTTTTTTGCTTAATTACTTTAACAACACTTGTTGTTGGATTCAATATTATTTTTTGAGTTATACAAATAAAAGGTTTTTCTTTATTATATTTTGAATTAATTAGTTTTGATTTTTTAGGAAACATATTATAATAATTTGTTAATTGAATAATAATATAAAAAATATAATTAATAATTAATTTTGAAGATAAATAATTAAATTAATTAGAAATATTAAATTAAATATGTAAAGAGTAGAAAGCGGGGTGGCGCAGTGGAAGCGTGCTGGGCCCATAACCCAGAGGACGGTGGATCGAAACCACTCTCCGCTACTTTTTTATATCTTTTATTTTTGCTTTTATACTTTCTTTTTTTTTCTTAACCCCTCAACTTTATTTTTTATATTTTAAAAATCTTTTTTTCTTTTTTCTTTTTTTGACTAATTAATTATTTTAAGAATTTAAATTATTTAATTTATTTATTTAAAGAAATTAAAGTCTTAAATTAATTAATAAAAAAAAAATATTAATTTAATAAAATATAATTTCTTAAAAAAAAAGTATTTATTAAAATAAAATATTTATTCATCTTCTCTAAGAAATTTTTTAGGAACCTCAACGTCTTCATTTTCCTTTAAATAATCAATACAAGTTTTACCTTCATTATCTTTTAACTTTAAATTAGGTTTAAGTGAAATTAAAGATTCATAAATATGAATATCAAAATTAATAGCAGCAATATGCATAGGAGTCATATTAACATCATCACCAACATCAATTAATTCTTTTGCATAATTTAATTTAATTAAAGTATCAACAGCAGAAAAATTAATAGCATCAACAGAAACATGTAAAATACTTTGTCCAATTGTATCTCTAAAACTTAATAAATTAATTTTATTATCACTTTCAAACTTATTTAAAATTTCTTCAGTTATTATTTCTCCATTGTAAATATCATCTTTTAAACTTTGGAATTTTTTTTCTTCTAAACTTGCTTTTTCTAAAAACTTTTCCTTTTCTAAAAGTGATTCTTTCGCATTTGAAGAATATAAACTTTGAGATTCTAAATTAGGAATATCTAAAGATAAGTCATTTATTGAAATTTTATTTTTAGAAAAGTTTAAATCACATTTTTCACCTGTTAACTCACAATAATATTTTATATATTCTATCATTGCTTCTATTGGAGAATAAATTGAACATTTTTCCCAAGCTTGATTTTTATATTTTGTCTCAAAGTCAAAAAAACCGGCTTTTAATTTATTATTTTCTGAATATTTTCCTACTGTTGATACTTTATATAATCCGTAAAATTTTAATTTTTGATTATTATCAAATTTTATGTTTTTTGGAGGAGAAGTTTTTAATTTTGTTGATTTTTCTAAAAATAATTTTTTTACTTTTTCTTCATCTATTTCTTCTTTTTTAGGTTCCATTTTTTTTCAAATGTTTTAATTTTTTTAATATATTTATTAAAGAAAAAATACTTAGAGGAATATTATAAATAAATTTTTTTTAGTTTTTTAATTTTATTTTTTTATTTAATATTCTTCATTTTCATTTTCGTTTATATCATCTAGTTTTGTTTCTAATTTCTTAGGATTTTGGTTTTGGTTTTTTTCTTCTATTTGTTTTTTAATTATTTCATAATCATCATCATTTCTTACATCATAACTTCCATCATAATTATTAAATATTATTTTTGCATTATTATTTCCATTATCTTCATTATTTTCTTCTTTATTATCATTTTCTTTTTTTTCTTCTTGAATATTATAATTAATATTATTATTATTTTTTAAATTATTATTATAATTGTCATTATAATGTTCTTCATTATAATTATCAGAATTATAATTATCATTATTATTTTTTTCATTATCATAAAATTTTTGATTATATTGAGTACGACTTTTTTGATTAGAATAAGAATAATTTTGTTTATAATTATTAGAAAAAGTAGATAAAGTTTTAAAACCAAATTTACTATATTTACTTTGAGAAGCATTATTATTTATTGGAGGAAGGAAAAATTCATCATTAAGTTTTCTAATTGTTAATTGAGGAACTCCGTTTTGAAATCCTTTAACTTGTAAACTTGAATTATAATTTACTTTTAATAAATAATTTGGCCAAAAAGTGGAATAAGGATTATTTTTATCATTTAATGATTCTATTAATTGCTTTTTTTTTAATTTTCTTGATAATGGCTTTTTCCTTTTTGATATATTTATTCCTTGTTTCTTTTTATATTTCTTTATTATTGATTCTATTTCTTCTAAAGAGGTTCTTACATCTTTTTCACTTTCTGTTTTTTTATCTTGAGAAATTGGTTTTTTTATGTTTTTATCTTTTGTTATTATTTTTATGTTTTGTTTTAAATATTTATTTTTTTTATTATATGAATTTTTACTTTTTATTTCTTTGTTTTTATTATTAGTTTTTATTTCGGGTTTTTCATTAATTTCTACGTCTTTATCATCATTAATATTATAATTTTTATAATTATTATTTAATTCTTCTTCGCTAATTATATTTTCATTGTTAAATTCATTTTCTTCTTCTTCATTATTATTATTATTAATATTATCATAATTTTCATAAGTGTTAAAATTTTTACTTTCTTCAATTTTTGTTTTTTTAGGTTTTGGTTCTTTAAATAATCCTGTTTTTTTATCATATAATCTATATATCCTTAATTTTTCTCTTATTTTTTGAGCTTCTATTAAATATAAATTTTCAGGATTTTTATATAATTTTGGATGAAATTTTCTTTCTCTAAATGTTGGTTTTGGTTTATTTACTTTTTTATAATATGATTTAAAATGTTCTATTATTAATCTTCTTTCTTCTTCTTTTCTTTTCTGCTCTTCTATATCTACAAATCCTTCTTCTTCATTAAATTTCTCTTTTTCATTACTTTCTTCATATTCTCTTTCTTTTTCTGTTAATTCATCTTTTATTTCTTCATTATTATCGTCTTTTATTTCTTCAATGTTTTCATCTTTTATTTCTTCATTATTTTCATCTTTTATTTGTTCAATATTATCATCTTTTATTTCTTCAATGTTTTCATCTTTTAATTGTTCAATATTATCATCTTTTATTTCTTCATTATTTTCATCTTTTATTTGTTCAATATTATCATCTTTTATTTGTTCAAAATTATCGTCTTTTATTTGTTCATTATTATCTTCTATTATTTGCTCATTATTTTCATCTTTTATATTTTCATTATTTTCTTCTTTTATATTATCATCTTTTATTTCTTTATCTTCCTCTTTTATTTCTTCATTATTATATTCTTTCTCTTCTTTTTCTTCTTTTCTTATTTCTTGAAAATCATCTTTAATAGAATTATCTTGATTTTCTAATTCTTCTTTACTTCTCATATCTTCAATATTTTCATCTTCATTTATTTTTTCTTTTTCTATATTATTTTCTTCTTCTTCAATTTCTTGATTTATATCATTTTCTTCTTCTTCTCCTTCTTTTTTAACATCAAAATTAAAATTATAATCATCATAATATTCTTCATCATTTGAGTCTTGTTTATTTTTTTCTAAATTTTCATTTTGATTTTCTTCATTTTCATTTGAATTTATTTCTTTAAAAACTCCTTTATCTTCTTCAACTTCTTCTTTATCTTTATAATCTAATTCATTTTCATTTTCTTTATTATTTAATTCATTATTATCTTCTTCTTCTTCTTTATTTTTCTCATTTTCATTTTCATTTTCAATTTTTTCAACATCAAAATTATCAGAATCACCTTCGATTTTTTCAACATTAAAATCATCAAAATTATCATTTATTTTTTCATTTGATTTATTATTATTTTCTATTTCATTGTTTTCTGAATCTGAAATTTTACTTTTAATAATATAATTATTATTACTTTCATTATCAATATTATTATTATCATCTATATTAGAATTATTGTCGTTAATGTTATTATATTCTAAATTATGATTGCTTTCAATATTATCTTCATAATTATTGTTATTCATATTTTCATCTTTTATTTTATTGTCAATACTTTCATTATTAAGATAATCATTATTATTATCCTCATCTTTATTTTTTTTATCTATACTTTCATTTTCAATATAATCATTATTATTATCTTCATCTTTTATTTTTTTATCAATACTTTCATTTTCAAGATAATAATTATTATCATCTATTTGATTATCATTCATTATATTATGGTTATTATCATTAAAATTATCCTCAGAGTTATCGTTATTATTATCAATGTTTTCATCTTTTATATTATTTTCACTTTCATTTTCATAATTATAATTATTATTATCTGATATATTATCATTATTTTCATTATAATTATCATCTCTCTCATCAAAATAATTATTATTATCATCAACATTCGATTGATTTTCATCTATATTTTCATCTTCTTTTAAATTATAATTATTTTCATTATTATTAGATTCATTTTCATCAAAATTTTCATCTTCTTGTAAATTATAATTATTTTCATTTTCTTCTTCTTTATCATATTCAAAATCATAATTTCCTTCTTTTTTCGAATCACTATTCTCATTATATTCATTTTCCTCATTTTTATTATTATTTTCATTATCATAATTATTATCTAATTTATAATTATCTGATTCATTTTTTTTTTCTTCTTCTTCTTTATTTTTATAATAATCATTTTCAATTCTATCAAATTCATCTTCTTCTTCATCTTCATATTTATGTTCATTATTATTATCATCATCCAATTCATTAATAAAATCATCAAGTATTTTATTTCTTTCATTTATTGATTGATCATTTTTATTATTATTTTCTTCATTTGAAATATCTTTCATTGAGTTATCTTCAAATTCTTCATAATCAAATGACATTTTTAATAATTATTTATATTTTATAACTTTTGGTAAATATTCAGTAAATTATTATTTACTTTTTTTAATTAAGAATTAATGTTATTTATTTAAAAATATTTTATTTAATGGATGCTCCAAAACCAATTGATAAATTTAATGAAATTTCATCAAATAATTTAAAAAATGATTCTTCTGAATTTAAATTAGTTTTTAGAAATTCAACAGATTCTATTTCTTTTGAATTAATTGATTTAAAATCATTTCCAGAAAGAAAATATTTAAATGTTTTTAATTTACTTCAATTACAAGGAATAAATCCTTATTTTAAACAATTTATCTCTATTGAAAAAATAATTAAAAGTATCAATAAAGTAATTGAGAATAATCAAATGAAAATTAAAGAAGAAAGTAATGATAGTTCTATTATTAATATTTATTTTATTAATCCTATTGATGATGAAGATACAATTTTTATTCCTTTAAATAAAAAAAAAGAAGATCAAAATAATTTAATTGAAATATTATGTAAAACAATTAAAGAATTAAAAGAAGATAAAGATTTAATGAATAAAAGTATTAAAGAATTAAAAGAAGATAAAGATTTAATGAAAAAAAGTATTAAAGAATTAAAAGAAGAAAATATTTCATTGAAAAAAATGATTAATGAATTAAATGAAAAAGTAAATTTATTAATTAATAATTCTAAAAAAGAAAATCCAATTTCAAATCTGAAAGAAGAATCAATAATAATAACTAATAATGAAGATATGGAATTAATTAACTCATGGATTAGCACAAATAAAAATATAAAATATAAATTATTATATAGAGCTTCAAAAGATGGAGATAAAGTTTCTGATTTTCATAGATTATGTGATAATAAAGGACCAACACTTACAATTGGAAAAACACCTGCAAATTATATTTTTGGAGGTTTTACTAAAGCAAAATGGGAAAAGTATCTCCGAATTCCTGATTCTGATGCTTTTGTTTTTTCTTTAAATCAAAAAAAAAAATTTGAAAGTAAAAATAAAAAAGCTTCAATAAGTTATCAAAATGATTATGGTCCTATTTTTGGAGATGGAGATTATGCTATTGATATTAAGAATAATATTTTATCTGAAAAAAGTCATTGGAGTAATCCAAAAAATTCATATGGTGAAAATTTAGGGTTAACTGAAGATAAATATTTTTCTGTTGTTGAACTTGAAGTTTTTCTTGTTGAATTATAATTATAAATTAATTATATAAATATTAAAAATTTTCATATTTAACTTTTCCTTTATTCATTTTTTTTAGAAATTTTTTTAATTTTAACAAGCTTAGCTTCTTCATTAAATCCAATACTTTTTGTTTTTAAACTTTCAGTTAATTTTTCATTTTCCATTTGAGTTTCTTTATTAACAACTTTCATTTTATTACCTTCAGTAGTACTAACTCTAACTTTAGGTAGAACATTTTTTTTTTTATAATCATCAGAAGTATTTCTTTTATCATCATTTTCAATATCTTCAAT
>JAEEGI010024620.1_pt1 | contig 11723 bp, 6 predicted proteins | sample 8958751 | NCBI WGS metagenome assembly JAEEGI01 (sample SAMN16246545, study PRJNA631951) | gut metagenome | biome: gut microbiome; feature: rumen; material: KS-attached | host: Bos | place: Iran: Karaj | collected 2018-10 | reverse complement strand
CATCAATGGGCTGCTCGTCCAAGGATTCGTATTCCGTCTTGTCTTCGATATCCATAAAACTTTTCTCCTGCTTGCAAAAATAGGAAAAATATCACTTCCAGAACCTCAAAACCAAAATTTCTCCGAGCAAAGCCAGCAACGCGATCAAAGCGAAGAGTTTCCACTGCGAGGACTGGTGCGCCATGGCCTCAACAAGGTCTGCGGTGGCAAAATCGGAGGTGTCGAACACGGCCGCCACGTTGAAGCCGGCCTTCTTGAATTGTGGTTCGACGTCATCACGCTCGGCGAAGACCATCTTTGATTCCACACGGCTCTCGTTCCAAGCTGTCACACGGTTTAAAGTGTCGTTCACAAGCAGGTTGTAAAAACCAGCTGCAGGAAGGTTGTCATTCAGATAGAGATACACCTTGCCGTTGCGCACCTCGGAAGCGGGCATCAGCTCAAAGCTGCGGTCTTCGTTGGCGAAAAGGATTTGACGGTCGCCTTGAAGGCTCATATCATTCAGCACCAACATCTTGTCCGTTCCTATGGTATAGGACAAACGTCCCATCTTGCCGCCCATGAAGGCTGCCTTGACCATTGTGGGAACAAAGAGGGCATTGTCTGCAAAGTCGCTCCACTTGGGGCTGAGTGCCGTGGCCATTACGAAGACTTGCCCCTTCCCCTCCGTCGCCGACAGCAGCAACGGATCGCCGTTTTTCAATGTCAACAAAGTTGTCGGGACGCCATTGGAACGGAGTCTCAGATGACGTTTCACCTTGGGCAGGTCAGGATGTTGGGGCATATCGAGGATCATGTCGTTGAAGAAAGCGTGGTGCATGGCCAAGTCCTCCACCGCCGTGGCATTGGTATCGGCTTCCATCAAGGTAAGTCCAAGTTTCCTATAAAGATAGCCATTGCTCTTTGGGTCGTCAATAGAGGGAAACACCATCAGACTAGCCCCTTCGGAAACGGCATCCAACAAAGTTTGCTGCAAGGTCTCGTTCAGCTTTGCCGTCTCGTTGACGATGAGCAGTTGTGCCTGGGCTATCGCAGCCAAGTCGAAGCGCGAGGGCTCCATCAAGGTGTATTTGAATTGATCATCGTCTTCAAAGATCATGGCACAATTGCTCTTCTCTGTACCCAACTCCACCACAGACAGACTGGGTTTCACACTCAAGACAAAGTTATAGCTGTCGTCGAAAGTGATGGGATGGTCCATCAGCGAGACGCTGCATTGCTGTTCGCCGTTGCGTTCCACCACAAACTGCATCGTGAGCTCCGCCGTGCCATTTTTCTCCAAATCGACCGTCGTGGAAGCCGCCATGTTGCCGTTCATCGTGAAGTTGACGGGAAGGCCCTTCACTTCCTTGTCGCCTTGGTTGACAACGCGAACCATCAAGTCGTTGGTCAAGCCGGATTGTACGATGGGCGATGCCAGCCACACCGAGTCAATGTAAAGATTGGTCTTGAATTCAGGTACCATCGGGACGACAACCACCTGCATCGTCGTATCAGCCTTGGCAGCCGACAAATCAAAGGTATTCTTTTGGAAATCGGAATAGACGAACAAGGTCGAAGTCTCAAAGCCATGCTGCTTGCCTAGCATCTCAAAGCGGTCAACAACCTCTCCCATTGGTGCAGGCGCGCCGTCAGGGTTCATACGGTCGAGCTGGTCGAGCATCTCCTCTTGGTTCATCGGGTATTCATTCTGAATCTCGAAGCTGTTGGTCATCAGCAGGTAACGATTGGAGGGATTAAGTTTGTGCACCAAATCCCTTGCCGACTGTCGTGCATCCTCAATCATGGTGGTGCGCTGCGACTGTCCCTTCATGCTCATCGAATTGTCGATGTAGATGCCTACGAGATTATTCTCCGAATTGACATTCAATTGTTTCTCAGGATGATACGGAAAGGCAAAAGCCAACACCAATGCCGCGATGAACAGGCAGCGCAACAACAAGGTGACGAGATATTTCAGCTTGCGCGTCTTGGCGTTCTCCTGTTGAATGCTTCGCAGTACAGCCGTATTGCTGAAATACACCAGCTTATGCCGCCTGAAATTGAACAGGTGGATAAGGATGGGAATCAGCAGGGCGAACAGGCCCCAAAGCATATTGGGATAGAGGAAACGCATGACCTAAAAAACAGGCGGCAAAGATACGAAATCTTTATCAGTATCCGAACAAATGGCCGCGGTTGCCCCGACGATGGTATCGATCCTTGGCAAAGGTGGCACAGGCATCCTCGAGATGCTTCTCCAAAGGAATGGCGACACCCAATGTAACCTCCAAACCTTGCGGCAAACGCCAACCCGTCACCTGATAGGCATTGACATTGCCGGCAGGTACGCTTCCCTCCTTCTCTGCTGCGCCATAATTGTCGAGCAGGCCTTGGTGCACCGTGGCGCCAAGTTTGAGCAGGATATGGTGACTCCCAATGCCAATGCGACTGCGGATGCCCAGACCAGCAAAGGCTCCAGCATGAATCATATTCATGTTGGCGTCACCCACATCGATGGTCTGGTTCAATTCAATGGGTGCCGTGCGGTCGATATGGATCTGACCTCCCAAGCGCATTCCAACCTCACCACCCACGGTGAGATAAGGCTGGAAATAGGGTTTGATAGGCAGACGCACCTCAAGAGGCAAACGGAAATCCACATAATGGACGGACATGGTGTAATGCACCAAAGAGCCTGAACGATGCTCATAGCTGATGTTGGTGCCTCGCTTCAGATACACCACCTCGGGCGACAAAGCGAGTACATTACCCAAAGGAATATCGACGAACAAACCACCCATCAAGGTTATCGTGTCCTTTTGTGGGAGCTGTTGCAAAGCCTCGTTTTTGAAATAATACATCCTAGGCATGTTTATGCCGCCTTTCAGGCCGATGGAGACCGATTCCTTCCACGATGTGTTGCCACCACTCTGTGCAAATGAGATTGTTCCGGCACAAACGCACAACAATATGACTATCAAATGCTTCTTCATCTTTGTTCTTTTTACCATTCTTCGTTCTTGGCTAATCCGTCGCTGTCCTTATAGATGAAATACGTTCCTGGCGTATTAAAACTATTTGGGGAATTCGTTTCGACGTCCATGATGATGGTTGCATAACGGAAATCGGCAAGGCCTTCTTCTGTAACGTTGCCTTTCATGATGGTACCTGTTTTCATCTTGAAATATGCCGTATCCAAATCCACCGCTGTTTGGTTTATGCAATAGACCGTAAAGGCATTGTCGTGTCCACAAACAAACACCGTGTCGGTCACCGTTTCGTTGACCTCGTTCACTTCCATTTTGGCGATGCCGTTGTGTTGTTTGGAAAAGCGAAGCCACATGTTGTTTTCGATAAAACTGAGAGGCCAATTCGGCAGATTGGAACCTAAACGTTCTTTCGGTGACATCACATAGCTGCCCTCGATCTTGGGCGGCACGGGACCTTCGGGGATACTACCAAAAGCGGCAAAAAACCGCGTCTGCAACGAATCGGGAATCACCGAGAGGATATCGTCAATATAATACTCCGTCCCGATGAGGGCGATGGTGTTGTCGTCGTTTTTTGTACAGGAGCTCAACAGCACGCTCCCAAACATAAGCAGCCAAAGGCCGAGTATTATTCGTTTCATGATCGTTGTCATTATTCTATTTGCTCAAAACAATACGTTGCTTTATGATTCCATCCATGGTCTTGACTTCCAGCAGATAGATGGATGGCGGCAGATAACCCAAATTCAACACGACACTATTGTCATGGTTACAACGGCGGTTCTCCATCACCTGTCCCAACATATCAACGACACGCACCTGCTCAATATTGTCGGCCTCGATGGTAACGTCGCCTTGAGTAGGATTGGGATATACCTTGACGTCCACATCGTGTTCCTGTACATCGTAGAATGAGCACACGAACCAATAGCGTTGCACAACGCCATCGGGCTCACAACGGTTGTAGACACGGGCATCAAGCCAAACGGTGTCTTCCACCGCGGCGAGCACATACATCCTGCAACTTTGATTATTGTTGCCAAACGGCTCCAGTACCCATTCTATCGGTTCCTCAAAACTCCATTGCACGGAGTCCCATGAGCAATACGGATTAGTATCCCAAAGGTCGAAGTCATAATAGTTGATTTGGAATTCAGTAGCAGTGATGACCCAATGTGGCGCCGTGTTGGCAGGATCCATGGGATAGATTTCGGTTGGCACTGGGGTGTATTCAAAAGGCATGGTGATTGTGACAATGCTGTCGCAACCCTGAACGTTTTTGTATGTCCTGTGATATTCTCCTGAAACGGTATAGACATGGTCTTCGGGATCAAAATCATCATCGGTGGTGTATTCATGCCCTTTAGGATCCCAGAAATAACTGTCACAACGGTCTTCCTCTTCCAAGGTGAAATCGTTTGTCTCGTAGTTGCTAATCTCCAGATGCAGGACATAGGTGCTGTCGCAAGTTTGGTCTCCAAACACATGTTGGACGGTCTTCTCTACATCCTGGCTCTCGTAATAGGTAATACCTGTAATGGGCCAATAGTACTCGTCGCAGGCCACCTTGTTCTCCTCATGATAGTATGCCTCATGAAATCTGAGGTCGAGCCTATATTTGATGTCGCAGCCACCTTCCGGGTCAGGTAGGACAATCTCATCGTAAGTGTCTTCATGATAGGTGATGCCCGTCTTATCCCATGTCCACGACGGTGTCGTCCCATGAGCATAGCATTCGTATTGGTTAACGATAGGCGGCATCTGGTATTCGCCCACAGTCAACACCAACTTCTCCACTTTCAGACATCCGTGGTTGTCAATGGTGTCGTAATAAGCAACTTGGCCATCCTGATCGTACAATTCACCATGGAAATTGAAGGTCTGTCCGACACAAATGCTGGCATCAACGACGAGGGTGTCGTTAGGCGGATAAACATTCAACTCAAGACGAACGATGCTGTCACAGCCATGGATGCTGTGGTCCGTATACGACACTTGGCAGGCTTGGTCGTATGTCGTGCCATAGAAAGTATAGCTCTCACCGTCGCAAATGTATTCTGTGATAACGGTCTCGTCATACGCCGGCCAGTTATCAAGATGCAGATAGATAGTCTTGTCGCATCCGTATTGGGTTTGCGTGTGATGCTCGTAAGTATTCGGTGCGCTGACCGTCTGGCCATAGAAGTCGTATGTGTCACCTTCGCAAATGGTTTCGTACTCATGGGTCTCCTCGTTAGGATGCACCACGATGCTGACGCTCACGTCTTGTGAGCTGCCCCAACTGTTGTCGGTGACATGACAGGTGTAGGTAGTCGTACCCACAGGCGGAGTAGCCTCTGGGTGTTGAACGTTAGCATTGTTCAGGCTGTTGGCGGGTGTCCAACTATACGAGTAGTTACCCGAGCCTCCAGTTGGCATGGCATGCAAGGTGGTCGACTCGCCTTCGCAAAGTTCAGTGTCGTCGGCAGTGGCCGTGGCACTCATCGAGCCCACATAGACGGTACATTGCGGTTCCCCGAGCACAACAAGTTGGCAGAAGGAAATGTCGTCCAAGCCGAAATCATTGCCCGAGCCCACGGTGTTCTGGTTCAAAATGGTTATCGTTGCAGTAGTGGAATTACCGCTATTCCAAAGCTGATAGAACTGCTGCCAAGTGTTCGTAGTAGGTGGCGCCGAAAAAACCTCTCCAATTTGGTTGCCGTTGATGCTGAATTGCAGCAAGGCCACCTCGTTGGCTTGGCCTGCAAGCGTGCAGACCCATGTGGAAAATGCATAGGTTTGATTGGGTTGTACCGAAATCTGCTCTGTCCAGACATTCGTCCCTGGACTTGTGGAGCCATTGACCATCATGAAGTTGCCTGACCCACCGTGGCCATAACCCACGAAATTCTCATGATGAAGGCTGGCATCATAGTCCACATAGTATGTACCCTCGTTCCATAGGTTGCTGTTGTACACATAAGACGAGGTGAAGCCCACGGCACCTTGTTCAAAGTCACCATTGACAACGCTTTCTGCACCCGGACCCATCCCCCTGCAAGTGTAGGTTGTAGTCACTGATGGCGAGGCCACCGTCACAGGTCGGTCGGTGACTGAAAGCCCAGTGGCAGGTGACCATTGGTAATAGGTTGCCCCCGAGGCCGTCAGGGTTACCGATCCTCCCGGCTGTATGGTAGCCGAAGGTGGCGTGATGGTGACAGGCTGCGCTTTCACAAGGAAAGCCAGCATGACCAATATAGCCGACAACAAAATGTTTCTTCTCATATAGGTTTCATTTCAACGCGCAAAGATAGCGAATTCTAAGATTCATCCTAAAAACAGTCCAAAAAATGGACAATTACCGACTTACCACCACGCGCCTCTTCACCATGCCCTCAGTCGTCTTTATTTCAAGCAGATAAACAGAAGGCGCATAACCATTGAGATTCAAGATAACAGTATTTGAACGATCGTATTCGCGCCAATTCAACACTTGTCCCATCATATCGGTTAGGCGAATGCTCTCGATGCCCTCAGCCTCCACCGTCACCGTGCCCTTGGTAGGATTGGGATAGACATTGGCCTCAATTGCGTCGTGGTCACCGACGCCATAAAAGCCTGCATTGATAAGGAAGCTATGCTCCATCTCACCGCAATTGCCATTGAAATGCGCTATCAGCTCACCACTTCCGGGTGTAGGCACAAAGATTTGGCATGAGACTTCGTCCTGGTCAACCACTTGCCAATCAGGATTGCTCAAGCTCCATGAAATGGAACCAACAATGTCAGTGGTGTCAATTTCATACCTATAGATACCGCTGAAGAAATTGGTGGCCACATACACATGACTGTTTCCGCTAATCTGTCCGATGCTTTGTGAAGCACGAAGCATAAGATTGACAATCAAGACACTATCGCAGCCATTGGGACCCACCAGCGTGTCAACAACAATCCGATAGGTATGAGTGCTCTCTCCTTCTGGTATACCATAGAAAACGCCATCGATGGTAATGGAATCACAAGCATTTTGAAACCTCACATTGTTGACGGGTGTGTTGAGGTTGACGTGCATCATCACCGTGCTGTCGCAACCTGCAGGTGTCTGGAAAGTGTGCGTGTAAGTCGTGTCATCGGAGAAGCATTCGTATTCATACCAAGTGAAAGGCGAGCATGAGATGGTATCGAACTGATAGAAAATCTCATCGGAGAGGCTGAAATGCATGGTGACGATGCTATCGCAGCCTTGCAACGATTGGAAGACGTGTTGGTATTCGCCCTCGTCTTCACAATAGTGTCCTTGCCACATTATCGGTTGGCACGAGACGATGCTCGTGTCGGTTTCGACAGTCGGAATGATGTTGAGCTGATACGCGATGATGCTGTCGCAGTGGGTCACAGGCGTCTGCAAAGTGTCGTATACGACAGCATCCGCATAATAAGGAACACCGTGCCAGACAAAGCCACTGCATTCCGTCATGACGCCACCATCGTTGACGCTGTTGTGTCCTACAGTCAATTCAAGATAATACCACGTGTCGCAATCATCAGGACCGACTGCAGGAACGAAAATCGAGTCGCGTGTGCTTTCGGTATAGGTGATATTTGGCTTCATTTCCCATACGTAGGAATCGCAAGCCGTCCTAGTGTGCGTATATGAGGAGTATTCGTCAAAGCTCAGATTCAGTTCCACGATGCTGTCGCAATGGTTAGCATTGGTCAATGTATCCCATGCATACTGCATCTGGTCGGAATGATAGAAAGTCCTCCCATGCCATTCAAACTCTTCATGGCAGGAAGTGATGGGCTCCACCACGTAGTCGCTATGGGAAATCTCGACAGGCTGGTAAACAATATGGAAGCAAGGTTCAAACACCTCGTATTCAACCACCTGACTCTCCGTAATCACTTCTCCCGAGGGCAGTTGATAGAAATCGCAAGCGGTTTCGGGTTCGAGATACTCATTCTCTGCCGACAGCACCGTAATCTGCACAGGACCCACAATATCGGTACCGCATGTTGTCTGAGCAATGAAACGCAGCCAATAGCCATTGTGGCTCATTTGCATGAGCATGGTAGGATCAATGGCAGCATAGGTTCCATTTTGCGTTGGCGACATCTGCCATTGGGCCAGACGGTCGCCTTCGTTATGGTTGTTCCAAATGACGTTGGCATCAGGCAAGTCGAGTGCATTACCTTCACAAACTTGCAGCCACGAAAGTTGCATCTGGGCTTCAGGAATGGCATCCACATCGAAAGAAACCACATTGCTGTATGCCTCGTCACATGAATTGATAACGGCATAGCGCAGGTAGTAAGTGCCATAACCCAAAGTGTTGGCCGACGGGTCGAAAGACGTGAATGGGCCATTGGCAGAAGTGGCGTATTCCCAGTGGGCGTCGCCTCCTTCAACATGATTCATCTCATACTGAGGAGCGACAAGGTTGATCGGGTTACCCGAGCAAACGCTGGTCGGAGCCGAAATGCTGCCCGTAATCTCAGGAGCATTGTTGATGGTCAGATCCAGCGTGAAAATGCTGTCGCAAACCAAAGGGTTGCCGCTCTCCACCGTGTAGGTGTCAGTTTGGGTTGAATAATAGGTTTGTCCATTCACCGGCCAAGTAAACGACCCGCAGCTAGTAAAAGTTTGCGTCTCCGTATAGGCATCGCTCAAGATAAAATGCAAATGAGCTGTAATCGTACAACCATTACTGTTCTGAACCTGTGCGGTATAATCACCAGTATGGTTACAGGTCACGCCATTCCACACATAAGTGTCGCAAGCTGTGATCTCCTCGTATGTATCCTCGGTTGAAAACACCGTGACCTGCACCACGTTGGTGGAATAGCTGGTGCCACAGCCGTTGACCGCCTTATAGCGGATGTAGTAACCATTATATGAAAACGGAATATTGTTGTTGGTCAACGCAGTAAAGTCACCTGATGAGGTCGGCGCGATTTCCCAACTGCCCGTGCCCTGGTTGGTGTGACGCCACTGCACCTGTGGCTCGGTCAGGTTGAACGACTCTCCTGCACAAATGCCTGCAGGAGCTGTGATGTTCCCCACCTCTGGTATGTCATTCACCGTCACCTGAACCGATGTGCTGTAGGTCTCGCCACAGTCGTTTTCGGCAAAGTAGCGGAGCCAATAGCCGTTGTATGAATAGGTGATATTGCTGTTGTTGAATGCATTATATTGACCGTTTTGAGTAGCTGCAATCTGCCAGCCTTGATTAGTGATGGTAGCGCCATTATTTTGTATGGTGGGCGTAGTCAAGTTGAAGCTGCCGCCCGCGCAGATGGCTGAAGGCGTGGCAGGCGTGGCAACGGTAGGCGCATCGTTCACATGGATTTGCACCGTATTACTGAACGCATTGCCACAGTCATTGCTGACCTTGTAACGCAGATACCAGTTGTTGTAGGTCGCAGGAACATTGTTGATGTTGAACGCTTGGTAGGTGCCGTTTTGGGTCTGGCAGATCTCCCATGCACCTGTACCCGTACCGTCAAAGGTCGGAGCTGTCACCTCGAGGTCGTCGCCGGCACAGATGGCTTCGGGAGCCACCAGCGTGCCTACATTGGAAGGTGCCACATTCACAGTCAGTTGACGGGCAGGGTTGCTAAGCACCTCACCGCAGCTACTCTCGACCATATAGCGGATATACCATCCGTTATAGGAAGCCGGAATATTGTTCAAACTATTGTTGTTGAAGGTCGTATAAGTCCCATTCTCCGTCTGCGATGCTACCCAGCCTTGGCTCAAAATCTGCGAGCCATTGGCGTTGTATGCTGGAGCGGTCAAGTTTAGGCTTCCCCCTGCGCAAATAGGTTGTAATTGAGGCGTTTGACCAGTAATGGTCGGGCCGTTGGTCACCGTAATCTGCACAGCGTTGCTATGCCCCTCGCCACAGTCGTTGGTGGCCGAATAGCGCACCCAGTTGCCATTCATCGAGAGAGGAATGTCGGTCGGGTCGAATGCTTGATAAGTACCGTTTTGTGCAGTGCTTTTCTGCCATTGTCCCGTTCCCGAGGGATTGACGGAAGGAACGTCGATGCCGAGGCTACCGCCCGCACAAATCGCCGGCGGAGCGGTGATGCTGCCGACATCAGGAGGATTCGCTGTATTGATATGCACCCATGCTTCATCAGTAACACCGTGATTGGTTACGCGATACTTCAGCTGGTCAGTAGTGTAATTACCTCCTGTAAAGGTATAACGTATCTTCTTATTGGCCAAAACAGTGGCTGAGCCATGCGAGGGGTTCGTCTCTATTGTCACCACTGCATCATTGGTATTTGGCTGTATGATATCATTATTCAGGACGTCAATGTCTATGGAAATATTCTGGCAAGCGGAAACATCCCAATCGTCAACGGCATCTACACTGTATACCACTAAAGGTGTAAATGATATGTCATCAAGACCAAAATCATTGCCATTAGCCTCTAAACAATTATCTATAATAGTAATTCTTGCGCTAGTGATATTATTACCAGCAGTCCAATTTTGTGTCCATTCCACCCATTGGCCGCTATTATTATTCCACGGTACTGTAAAAGCAGTCCCAACATTTGAACCATTTATCTTTAACTGGAGTCTAGGCTTTTGTGAATCAGGAGCGGTGCCGTAGGGATACATATATAGTGCTGTAACATATACCTGAAACTGATATATTGCTCCTGGAGTAACATCAACAATGTATTCCCATACTTTTTTACCTGAAGAGGTAGCTCCATTGACAATCATATAGTTACCATCTCCCGTGGTATGATCGGCAAAATCGAACATTCCTGTTTCTATACCAAAAACGGAATTATGAGAATACCATCGAGCATTTGTTCCTATGGCATAATGTTGGGCACAATTATCACCTAGTAACCCATTCTCGGTATATACATAACCATAATCCGTAGTAACTCCAACAACCGATAGATTATTGCTAGTATGTCCATTACCGACGGTTCTAATGTTGAAATTTGAAACATTAGTAGGCAGCAAATTGTTTTGTGCAACCGCAGGCGCAGCCAAGCACACAAACAGCGTCAAGAGGTTAAAAATGCGTAAAACTTGTTTTTTCGCAGTCATTTTTCCTTGTTTAGTACATTACACAAACGTGCAAAAATGCAAAAAACGTACCAAATATGCAAGAAAAAGTTCATTTACAACGGTTTCCCGTCCAATACGGCCGATTTCAGCGTGTCGTATTCGTAAGTCAGCTTCAATGAGAAGAAAGGTCGGTTTTCGTCGATGAGACGGAGGAAGATCTTGTCGCCTTCCCACATGGTAAGCTCAAGCAGACGTTGTTTCTCGATCCATTCGAGGTCGCCCTCGTTGCATTCGATCTGGTTGCCGGTCCAGTCAGTGCAGACGAAGATGTGCATGTGTTCATCGTCATAGACGTTATGCACGAAGGTGACGATGCCACAGTAGCGCCATTTCGTCACGGTGAAACCAGTCTCTTCCCACACCTCGCGTAGCATGCAGTCCTCAGGGCTCTCCCCTTCCTCGAACTTGCCGCCCACGCCCAGCCATTTGTCGTGGTTGAGGTCGTTTTTCTTCTTGGTGCGGTGCAGCATGAGATATTGGCTGCCGCGCTCCAGATAACATAATGTTGTTTGTTTCATTTACAGATTTGTTTGATACGGCCCTTCGACAGGCTCAGGGACCTCTGCTAACAAAAAGCAAGGCGGCCTTTGGAGCCGCCTTGCAAAAACCTTTTAGCTCTGGAATTAGATGATACCTTGAGCCATCATGGCGTGGGCAACACGCATGAA
>JAEEGI010024618.1_pt1 | contig 11723 bp, 11 predicted proteins | sample 8958751 | NCBI WGS metagenome assembly JAEEGI01 (sample SAMN16246545, study PRJNA631951) | gut metagenome | biome: gut microbiome; feature: rumen; material: KS-attached | host: Bos | place: Iran: Karaj | collected 2018-10 | reverse complement strand
CTTCTCATAATCGCGAGCGAAAGGATAGAACTCATCAGGGGTACCATACTGGAAGAGATGGCGGAAGCGGTCGAACTCTACCCTATCCTCTCCTACCAGGTCTTCAGGACCCACATCAGCAGAGAAAACTGTCGTCGATACCATCAGCAGTACGACGGACAAAACGATCTTCAGATAATGATGAATAAACCTATACATAAATTGTTATGGGTGCAAAAATAATACTTTTCGGCGTAATCAACAAACATTTTGCTTAAAAATCAGTCTAAGTTTTGGAAATAAGGTGAAAAAGCACTATCTTTGCAGACAAAAACAAACAACTAACAACTAATCAGATGACAAAAAGACTCAGACTCCTGATGGCATCGGCCCTGTTGCTCACAGCATGCATGATTCAGGCACAGAAATACGTTGGCGGCGACCTCTCGATGCTGTCCAAGTACGAACAACAAGGTGCCACCTACCTCGACAAAGACGGCAAATCCATCACCGATGTACTCGCCTTCGTGAAGGAACAGGGGTGGAATACAGTACGCGTGCGCCTGTTCGTGGATCCGTCGAATGATAAAGACAAATGCGTGGTGCAGGATCTTGAATATGTGAAATCGCTCGGCAAGCGCATCAAGGACGCCGGGCTCCACTTCATGCTCGATTTCCATTACAGCGACACTTGGGCTGACCCCAAGCAGCAGAACACGCCCATGATCTTCGAGATGGTGAACACTCCCACTTATGAATACATCTACTACTACACCAAGGAATCTCTGGAAGCCCTCACGAAAGCTGGTGCCACACCTGATCTGATTCAGATAGGCAACGAAATCAGCTTTGGCATGCTGTGGGACAGTTGCAAGATAGGTCCTAAATCGGAGAACGACTGGAGCGACTACAGCGATGATCGATGGGACTCGCTGGGCAAGGCGCTGAAGAATGCCTCGAAGGCTTGCCGAGAAATCTGCCCAGAGGCGAAGATCATCATCCATACGGAGCAGTGTGCGAATAATCCAACACTCGACGTGGCTTTCTTCAAGCGCATCAAGCAACATGAGATCGACTATGACATCATCGGCACTTCATACTATCCTTATTTCAAGGGCGAACTCTCGAATCTCGACAAAGGGCTGACGCAACTGGAGACGAATTTCCCTGATAAGATGATTCAGGTCGTGGAGACGGGCTATCCCTCAAAGTGGGAGGTACAGGGCACGACATTCGACTACACAAAGACCTACCCTTATTCGCACGAAGGACAAAGGAAATACACCGCCGATCTCATCACGATGCTCAAGAAACACCAGCAGGTGAATGGTCTGAACTGGTGGTATGCCGAGGCCAATGCCATGGGCTGTACTGGTGACCTGAAAGAAGGCTGGTATAACGCCTCGCTCTTCGACAACGAGACGGGCCGTGCCCTGCCTGCACTCTACGAGCTGAAAGCCTTTGACGACGGCACGACAGCTGTTTTTTCAGCCATCAGCGAAGATAAGCAGGAGGCTTGGTACACCCTCGATGGCAGAAGACTTGAAGGCAAGCCATGCCACAAAGGGCTCTATATCAGCAAGGGCGAAAAACTGATTCTGAAATAAGCGTTGCTTATTGAGCAATAAGTGGCCCTTATCGCGCGATAAGGGCCACTTATTTGCTGATAAGAGCCAAGTATTCAGAAATCCAGTTCCTTGCCGCGATAGAACTCCAAAAGTGCTCGCTGGTAAAGGTGCTCATAGCGCGCCTGAACCAAGTCGCTCTCAGACTTCAGATAGGTATTCTTGGCCTCATTGAACTCTGTGATGTTAGCCTTGCCGTTCTCGTACTTCGCCTGCGTCAGTTCAAAGGCATCCTTTGAGCTGGCAACAGCCTGGCGCGAGCTGCTCTCCTTGGCCTGAGCATTCAGGGCGTTGTAGTACACCTGCTGGATCTCCTTATAGAGCGTCTTCTTCGTATTATCGAGTGTCAGCTGACGGTTTTCCCTGTCAACCTTCGCGCTGCGCACACTGTTGCGTACTGAGAAACGGTCGAAGATGGGGATGGTAAGATTCAGACCGATAAACTGGCTGAAGTTATTCTTAATCTGATCACCGAAGCTGTTCGAAGGGAATCCACTCGTGGTGTAATAGTTCGTACCCAAACCTGCGCTGAAGTTCAGCTTTGGATAGTGACCAGCCTTGGCGATGTTGATGCTGTGCTCAGCACCTTTCAGACGAAGCTCCTGCGAACGGATCTCAGGTTTCACGCTCAGTGCCTCCTGATAAATCTGATCAGGCAGTGTCAGCGAGAGGTCAGCAATCTGTATCAGCTCTTCCTCAGAGGGACTGACAATCAGGAAGCCCTCAGGCGTTGTGAGCTCGAGCAATTGGGTCAGTGTCAGGACGGCCAGACGGGTATTGTTATCTGCCTGCGTAGCCGTCAACTGACTATTGGCCATCGTAGCTTTCTGGCGTGAGAGCTCTGCCCCACTCGCCTTACCATTCTGCACAAAGGCTTCGAGGCGAGCCACCTGCATGGAATCGATGGAAACCTGGCGATGGGCAACGGCAGAGATTTCCTGATCGTAGAGAATCTGTACATAAGCCTTGGCCACGTCCATACGAATGTCATTCTTGGCCTTCTCCAGATCAGCAGTAGCAGCCTCAAGGTTCAGACGATTCAGCTTGATGTTCTCAGGAATCTGGAAACCTGTGAAAATGGGGACAGACGTCTGGAGCTGCAGCGAGGTGTTACTCGTGTTGGTATTGGCGTAGATATTGTCTTCCGTCAATCCACGTCCGAAAGAGAAGTTCTGACTGGCAGTACCGCTCAGGTTCGGCAAACGGCTGTTTCGCGCCGTAGAGAGCGAGTAGCCCTGCTTCTCCACATCCTTGGCCTTCTGCTTCACGGTGATATTATTGGCTACCGCATAATCGCAGCAATCACGCAGGCTCCATTGTTTCTGTGCACTTAAGGGGCTGACAGCAAATGACAAGCCCACAAGCAGGCACTTTGTTATCATCATTCTGTTGATCATACCTTTACTTATTTATCTTTATCATCATTTACTACCTCCGGGCCACGAACCTTATCCTTTTCTGTGATACCCTTCTTGATCTCGATGTTCACACCGTCGGAGAGACCTGTCTCAACCTGCGTGCGCTTGTACTCCTTCGTTTTACCTTCTTCCTTGATGACATAGACGAAAGTAGAATCGCCACTGAACTCGATGGCACTCTCAGGTACGCTGAGCACCTTGTCTACCTTTGCCAGCACAATCTCGGCATTGGCACTGTAGCCTGAACGAATCTTGCCGCCTTCGGCGAGCTTTACGGCAGCCTTGATCTCAAACTGATTGGCACCGTTGCTCTCTACAGCCTTCGGAGAAATATACTCCAGGTTGGCATCGAAATTCAGGTCCTGCAGGGCACCGACAGTAATCTTCATAGGCATGCCATTCACGAGGTGTCCCACCTCCGTCTCATCGATATTGCCACGGAAGATGAGGTCGTTCATGTTAGCCACGGTGGCGATGGTGGTACCGTCATTGAAAGTGTTTGAGAGAATCACACTGTTACCTACCTTCACAGGGATGTCGAGAATGATACCGCTGATCGTAGAGCGGACAAGCGTTGATGAGGCAGAGGCATTCGACTTTGAAACACCGTCGCGTACCACCTGGAGAGCATCTTCCGCAGCCGCTTTCTCATGCTTCGCCTGATTCAGAGCCTGCTTGCTCTTATCGTATTCATCAGCAGAGACGAGCTTTTGCTTGTAAAGGTTCTCCTCGCGCTGGAAATCTGTCTGAGCCTGTTTCAGGTTAATCTCTGCCAGGCGCAAACGCATCTCTGCAGAAGAGAGCTGCCCCATATCGGGAATGACCTTCACCTTCGCAATTACCTCCCCCTGCTGCACATGCTGTCCAGGTTCTTTCAGCAGTTCGGTAATGATACCAGAGATCTGCGGCTTCACGTTCACCTCGTTGCGAGGCTCGATCTTACCTGTGATAACCGTTGTCTTCTGGATGTTCTCCTTCTTCGGTGTAAACTCGTTGTAGACAACTTCCTTGGGTTGGCTCTTCTGCCAGAGGAACACGAACGTTCCGATGAAAATCAAGGCGATAATCGCTGCGATAATCAGTTTAGAATAGCGTTTCATATGTTTGTATTTTAATGTTTAATCTTTAATGTTTAATGTATTACTCATCACGCATCGCGTCAACAGGCTTGATGCTCATGGCTCGGGCTGCTGGGGCAAGGCCTGCCAGCACACCCATGGCCGAAACCATCAGGGCTGCCACGATAGCCGTCCAGAAGCCTACCTGGAAATGGGCTGTGAGAATACCATCTTCCGTATTGCCCATCTCCAGCATGTGGAGGATGAGCACGCCAAAGAGAATGCCGCTCATACCCGCGACTAACGTCAGTACGATACTCTCGGAGATAATCTGTGAGAGGATCATCTTGGGGGTAGCTCCAATGGCACGACGGATACCAATCTCCGTGGTTCGTTCTCGCACCGTCACCATCATGATGTTAGATACGCCAATGGCACCTGCGAGGAGGGTTCCGAGACCCACGAGCCAGATGAGGAAGTTGACACCTTTGAAGAGGTTGTCAAGCATCTGGAAGAGCACCTCAGTATTAAATACCATCGCTGCCTGCTCGTCGGTGGGATCCACGAAGTGTCCCATCGTAACGGACTCACGGATACGGTCTGTCAACTTCGACATCACTACTCCCTTGCGTCCTGTAGCCACGATCATGTCCACCTCTTGACCTCGGTTATAGGTCTCCTGCATCAGTGTCAGCGGCAGCGTTACCTTCTGTTCCGCACGACCATTGATGTTCATCCCCCCCGATGAAGCATAGTCCACACCAATCACCTCGTAATAGGTGGAGTCGATACGTATCGACTTACCACAAGGGTCACCGCCCTCTTTGAAAAGTTCCTTGTAGATACGCTTTCCTATGACACAGACTTTACGATGCTCCTTCATATCCATCTCGTTGATATAACGGCCATAATAAAGCTTCGGGGCAATCACCTTGGCATATTCCGGCGTACAACCCTGAATACGTGGCGTCGTTGTCTGATCCTTGTAGTAGGCCGTATTCGACCTGCCCCAAGGTGCGAAGAGCACAGGTGCTACGACATTGAGCTCAGGCACGCGCTGATGAATGCGGGTGATATCCTTATAATCCATGCTCCACCAGCGTCCCTTCCGGAAACCCTTATAAGCCTTTGATGTCTGCTGGCTCCACACAATCACAGTGTTCTGTGCGAAACCTTCGAAATTCTTCTCAAGCATCTCTTTCAGTCCCTGACCACCTCCGATGAGTGCCACCAGCATGAACACACCCCAGAACACTCCGAAGCCTGTCAGGAACGAACGCGACTTGTTACGAGTCAGCGTATCGAGTATTTCCCTATATGAATCAATATCTATTCTCATATCTTAATCAGCTCTTAACGCCTCTATCGGGCGGATTCTACTTGCCTTGAAGGCTGGGATCAATCCTGCGATCGTGCCAGCAATCACCATCACCATCGTTGCCTCGAAACAGACGTCCAGTCCTACGGTAGGATTCAGGAACATCGTGGCCTTGAAGAGGCCTGTGTCAATGGTCTCATGACCTAACGTCGCATCCATATACTCATTGGCTGCTACGCCCAACACCATACCGACATAGCCGAAGAACGTGGTGATGATCACACTCTCGATAATGATCAGCTTCAGGATGCTCCAGGGCTTGGCGCCAATGGCTTTACGGATGCCGAACTCGTGGGTACGCTCTTTCACGGTGATAAGCATGATGTTCGACACACCCACGATACCTGAGAGAAGAGTGAAGAGACCTACTATCCACAGGGCAGTGCGGATGATGGCAATACCCTGCTCCATCTGCAGGCTCATCGTATAGCCATTGAACAGCCAGAAAGCGCGCTCATCCTCAGGATGCACCTGATGGTTGGCATTCAGACGACGACGATATTTATCCTCGAAGTCCTCGTTAGCCTTCTCTGTCGTCAAACCATGGAAGGTAAATTCCAGATTACCCACTTCGTCAGTGTTGGCACCAAAGATACCCTTGATGGCGGCATAGCTGGAGTAAGCCTCTACCTGACCTTCCTCACGGTCCTTATAGATACCGATGACCTTAAAGGCGAAGTCACCCACTTTCACATACTTACCCAGCAATGTGGAATAGTCTTTCGGTTCCAGTTCCTTCGCCTGCTTGTTGCTCAGCACCAGCACCTTACGCTTCTCACGCATATCGATTTCATTAATAAAGCGCCCGTAGAGCATATCGCGCTTGTTGATCTTCGTATGTATAGGATAGACACCTGCTACCGTGGTGCTGATATACTCATCGCCGTAGCTGATAGTAGCACTGGTCTCATAACGTGCACCCACCTCGTCGATATGATTCTTGAAGTCTGACTCTGTCATGGCAAGGTCAGATGTCAGCAACCTGACTCTGCGCCCTTCCTTCAGTCCCTGGTAAGCCTTTGAGGTACGTCCTCCATAGACCTCCATCGAGTTCGACAGCCAGTTCTCATTCTGCTTCAGGTTGGCATTGATGAGACCATTGCCGGCACCCAGCAGCACGATGAGCATGAAGATGCCCCATGCCACTGCGAAACCTGTGAGCGTCGTGCGGAGCTTATTCCTCCGTGCCGTCTGCCATATTTCTATAAATACGTCCCGCATAGTCTCTTACTTCATCATACCGTTGATTCCGAAAGGCGAAGCATCATGGTTCAGATTCTCTTCTATCTGACCAATGATGCCATCCTTAATATGTACGATCTTGTTCGTCTCATTCGCTACACCGCTCTCGTGAGTCACCACAACGATGGTCATGCCGTCTTCCTGATTCAGCTGTTTGAGCAGCTGCATCACCTCCACAGATGTCTTTGAGTCGAGTGCGCCCGTAGGCTCATCGGCCAGGATAATCTGTGGACTGGTGATGAGTGCTCTGGCTATCGCCACGCGCTGTCTCTGTCCTCCCGACAGTTCATTGGGGTAATGCTCGGCCCAATCCAGTAATCCTAGTTTCTCCAGGTATTCCAGTGCCATCTGATGGCGCTTGCGCCTGCTCACCCCTTGATAGAATAATGGCAACTCAACGTTTTCCACGGCAGTCTTAAAAGAGATGAGATTAAACGATTGGAAAATAAAGCCTATCATCTTGTTGCGATACTCAGCGGCCTTCGTCTCTGAGAGGTTCCAGATGGGAACCCCAGCCAACTCGTAGATGCCCGAGTCGTAGTTGTCGAGGATACCGAGGATATTCAGCAAGGTGGACTTGCCAGAACCCGAGGCACCCATAATGGAGACGAACTCGCCTTTCGCGATATCGAGTGAGATGCCCTTCAACACATGAAGAGGCTGCGCTCCCTGATAGGTCTTGTTGATGTCTTGAAGATGTATCATGAAACAATCTTTATACCTTAGTTTAACTTATACTTTAATTAGTTTTTGTCTGTTTGACGCTGCAAAGATACTAAAAGTTGCAAATCTCACCAAAAATTTGGGATAACTTGTACATATTTGTGACGAATGAACGAGTAAAAGTCATGACTCATCACTTTTTTTGTACGTTATATGCTTCTGCAACATCTTCGATCGTGATGTCGAGCAACTGCATCTGACGGAACAGTTCTGGCAGACGCTCCTTCATGAACTCCTTCTTACGGGCCTTCAGAATCTGCTTCTTGGCACCTTTGGTCACGAAGTAGCCCAGACCACGCTTGTTGTAGATGATCTCCTCACGTGCCAGTTGCTCGTAGGCCTTGACTGCAGTATTCGTGTTCACCTCCAACAGCACGCTGTACTCACGGACGGACGGAATACGATCATCGTCCTGATACTTGCCAGCAAGTATCTCATCGCAGAGGCGATCCGCCATCTGGATGTAGATGGGTTTATCGTTTGAGAATGTCATAATTAGTCCACTTATTAGTAATGATTTCGAAATGCTTGAAGATATGGAACGATGCCCAATAGTTGAATACGGAAAGTGCAGGCAACAAGACTGCGAGCACATACGCCAATGTACCGACTCCCTGAGAAATATAGCGATCGCCTTCCCATACCGCTGTGAACAACTCTATCCGGTTGTTATTCACTACATTTCCAAACATAGCGACGATGATCATGAAAGCTATACTCGTCAGGACGAAAGTGTACTTGCGAAGCAACGTTGCTCCGAGTGTATAGAAAGAGTGGATCCAGAGTATCATCGCTGTCAGTACCACCATCTGCATCATCTTGTAAGACAAAGTATAGTCGTATATTCTACGATAGAGGAAACTGGGCATAAAAGTATCGATGAGCCGGGGAACGCAAGATATCCACTCGTCACCAGAGACAAGACTGCGGAAGACCATTCTCAGCGTATCACCCACAACGATCGACAAGAAAACACATACTGTCCAGACTACCGTGACATACAACACCACCGAGAGGAATTTCTCTATATTAGAGGCCGGTAACATGAGGAAGGCCTGACGTCCTGGCTTCTTATTCACATCCGAGAACATGGAACTGATGCTGGCCCCTACCCCGATCATGAAGAATATCGTGATGAACATAAGAATGATACCCACAATGTTTTCTGTCGTCATACCTTTATTCAAATACCAGATCATCATCTCTGCAAAGAAGATAACCAGACTAAAGCCAGTCGTCCACATCATCAGACTGCGGAAGTTCATGCTCCATACCCAACGAAGCGCCTTCCCGAATCTATTGAAACTAAAACTATTCATTGCTTTACCTTTTTTACTTTTTTACCTTTTTACTTTTCAAAGGTTCACATACTTACCAATCACCTGCGTTCTGCAGAAAACCCTGTACGACAGCCAGAAACTCAGTATCACCCATACAACCGTCAGGACATTCCAAACCATAAACATACGGTCGGAGGAATACTCATTCAGATTCACGCTGGCAGGCAACAACCAGGCCATAAGGATGACGATCAGGATGATAACCAGCGTGGTGAACACCCAGGCATACTTGGGCGAGCGGAAGAAGGTTCCACCAAGGGCATAAGCTGCGTGAAAACACACCAGGGGAATGATCAAGCCATTCAGTTCCTTAGCAGATATATCGGTCAAGCTCCTACTCAACAATTCTATGGCCTTGCTTGCTACAAACATCGTTTTCTCATGTCCTAGCAACACATTCACAGCATACTGAATCAGATCGGCACAGAGCACACTCACGAAGAAAAGCGGTACGAGGATCAGCCAACTGGCATAACGCACCAGATACTTCTCGAAGTTAGAGGCCGGGAGCATCAGGAGTGCCTGCTTGTCGTGTTTACCTTTCATGCTGTGAAACATCGTACCAGGACCTATCACGATGAACACGGTAAACATCATCAAGGTGGCCATGCCACAAGCCGGGTAGTTTGGACTTGAGCCGTTTATTTTCAGAAAACCTAACGTGAAGAACAGGTAGATCAGCGACATCGCCACCAACATCTGCAGGGTATTCCTCACCAGGAAGTTGCGCTCGTTTGTCAGCGTCCATCGCGCCAGCTTTCCGAATCTATTTAAATTAAACTGTATCATAAAAATTTTATTCTTATGTTCTTTTGTCTAAATTCTTGTCCTTATGTTCTTCTGCCTAAATCTTACCTTCGTTTACAGCATTGAAGAGCAGTTCGAGATTCACCTGGGTCTCAGGACTATCCGCCTTGCGAGGTGCAATCACGGCATTACCCTGAAGCGAAGGTTCAGCATACAGAGCATCGTCCATATCATCAGGCGTGCGATACTCGAAGGTGTACTTCTCCTGAATATCAGCCACTGAGGCATCGAGCAAAAGCTTCTGCTGAGAGAGGATCAGGATATGATCGAGCAGCGACTCCACATCATGTACCTGATGGGTGGAGATAATCAACGTACGGTCATCGCTCATATACTGAGCAACCACCTTACGGAACTGACTCTTAGAGGGAATATCCAGTCCGTTGGTAGGCTCGTCCATCAGCAGCACCTTGGTATTGGTAGCCAAAGCAAAGGCCATGAAAGCCTTCTTCTTCTGACCCATCGAGAGGGCATTCAGCTGCAGATCCATAGGCAACTCGAAATCTTTCAAGCATCCCTCCAACACGGTCGTACTGAACTGCGGATAGAAGGGACGATTGATCTTAACGTACTGCTCCAGCGACATCTGCGGCAGGTCGAACTCCTCAGGAACGATGAAAATCTCCTGCAATGTCTCAGGCTGTCGCTTGAACGTCTCAACGCCGTCAAAACTAACTGAGCCCTTCTTAGGACGAAGCAGTCCACTGATGAGATACAGCAGTGTACTCTTACCCGTACCGTTCTTGCCCAACAGGCCATAGATGTTGTCCTGTTTCAGTTCCAAACTGAAATCATCGAAGACCAGGTGCTTCTGACCTGCGTACTTGAAATTGATGTTTTTTACTTCAATCATAATACTATATTTTTATTGTTCTTGATTTCATTAAAACCTTCTGTATTAGTGTACCACTTAAATAGTACACTGCAAAAGTAGGATAAATATCAATACCCTCCAAACAATTTGGAGAAAATCTGCGATTCTTTAACATTATTTAAACGTTAGGGCTCGCGCGTACTTTATTTATATAAAAGGATTATCTCGCATCAATACCCCACATCATCTTCTCGCGCAGGGTATTGAAATAACGCTGGTCGCTGCGTTTGATCACCTTCACATCGTAGGGAGCGCGACGTAAGGTGAGACGTGTGCCCTCCTTGCATTTCTCAGAACGTCCGTCGATGGCAATCAGGAAGTTATGGCTACGGCTCTCGACGGTTAGCATAATCTCTGACGAGTCGGAGAGCACAATAGGACGGATGTTCATCGAATGAGGGGCGACAGCCGTCATGGAAAACACCTTCGTACCAGGCACGATGATGGGACCACCGTTGGAGAGCGAATAGGCCGTTGAGCCGGTAGGTGAACTGATGACCAGTCCGTCAGCCTGATAGGTCGTCAGGTACTCACCATTGATACAGGCACGGATGGAAATCATCGAGGCAGTATCACGTTTCAGGATGGCCACATCGTTAAGAGCGCAGTTATAGCCTTCCAAAGGCTCACCATCAGAGGTCACCTGTATCAGAGCACGGTTTTCTACCGAGTAGTTCTCCTCATAGATAGCTTCCATACATTTCTCGATATCCCCAGGGCTGACATCGGCCAGGAATCCCAGGCGTCCCATGTTCACGCCAAGGATGGGGATCATCTTCTCACGCACACGACTGGCAGCCTTGAGGAAAGTTCCGTCGCCTCCCATGGAGATCACGATATCGGCCTCGAAGTCATCGTCCTTGAAGATCTTGGTAGCTTGCACGTCAATCTTCTGGTCCTCCGTCAAGAACTGATAGTATTCCTGATCGACATACAACTCAGCCCCACGCTCAGAGAGACAGGACAGCACTTTCTGTATCGAAGCCGACTTCTTGGTCTGATAGACATTGCCAAAAAGGGCAAATTTCAACCTCCGATGTTCCATAATACACGCTTTTGGGTGCAAAGATAAACAAACTTTTTTACCTTTTTACTTTTTTACTTCAATTTTTTTCGTATCTTTGCAATCAGAAACCCTAAAAGACGATAGATTATGGCAAAAGTTTATGTATTTCTGGCAAATGGCTTCGAGGATGTCGAGGCCCTGATCCCTGTGGATGTACTGCGCCGTGGCGGTGTGGAAGTGGTAACCGTTAGCACCAGCGATGACCTGATTGTG
>JAEEGI010024617.1_pt1 | contig 11724 bp, 5 predicted proteins | sample 8958751 | NCBI WGS metagenome assembly JAEEGI01 (sample SAMN16246545, study PRJNA631951) | gut metagenome | biome: gut microbiome; feature: rumen; material: KS-attached | host: Bos | place: Iran: Karaj | collected 2018-10 | reverse complement strand
CATCGAGAAGCTCAACACGCTGACCGAGGGACGCATCTCGCAGGGTGTGAAGAATTATATGGACGAGGAAGTTGTGCCCAAGGGCGAGAAGTTCACCCGTGAGATCCTCATGGGTATCGAGAACTTTGACAGCATCAACCTGAGCCGTTGGACTGCCGACAGCCACCGCAACGAACTCATCCGTGCTACGGTGATGAACTACCTGCACAAGAGCAAGGCCTATGAGGCTGAGCTCAAGCGCAAGAAGCTCGACATCAGCATCGGTGATGAACTGCCCTCGGGCATCATGCAGCTGGCCAAGGTCTATATCGCCAAGAAGCGCAAAATCAGCGTCGGTGATAAGATGGCAGGTCGCCATGGTAACAAGGGTATCGTTTCGCGCGTTGTGCGTCAGGAGGATATGCCCTTCCTCGCCGACGGAACGCCGGTTGACTTGGTGCTCAACCCCCTGGGTGTGCCTTCACGTATGAACCTGGGTCAGATCTTTGAAGCCGTCCTCGGTTGGGCTGGACGTGAACTTGACGTCAAGTTTGCTACCCCCATCTTCGACGGTTGCAGCCTGGATGACCTCAACGAGTGGACCGACAAGGCCGGTATTCCGCGTGCCGGTACAACTCAGCTCTATGACGGTGCAACGGGTGAACCGTTTGACCAGAAGGCTACCGTCGGTGTGACCTACTTCCTCAAGCTCGGTCACATGGTTGAGGACAAGATGCACGCTCGTTCGATTGGCCCGTACAGCCTCATCACACAGCAGCCCCTGGGTGGTAAAGCCCAGTTCGGTGGCCAGCGTTTTGGTGAGATGGAGGTTTGGGCTCTGGAGGCCTTCGGCGCTAGCCATGTGCTCCAGGAGATCCTCACCGTCAAGAGTGACGATGTTGTGGGCCGCAGCAAGGCCTATGAAGCCATCGTCAAGGGTGATCCCATGCCCACTCCGGGCATTCCCGAGTCGCTCAATGTGCTCCTGCACGAGCTGCGTGGTCTGTGTCTGAATGTGAAACTCGATTAATAACGCTTTCCTACTATGGCTTTCAAGAAAGATACAAAGATAAAGAACAACTTCACCAAGATTTCCATCAGTCTGGCTTCGCCCGACGAAATCCTGGAGAATTCACACGGTGAGGTCCTCAAGCCCGAGACCATCAACTACCGTACATACAAGCCCGAGCGCGACGGTTTGTTCTGTGAGCGCATCTTCGGTCCCGTCAAGGACTACGAGTGCCATTGCGGTAAGTACAAGCGCATCCGTTACAAGGGTATCGTGTGCGACCACTGCGGTGTCGAGGTGACCGAGAAGAAGGTGCGCCGCGAACGCAGCGGACACATCGAGCTGGTAGTGCCCGTGGCTCACATCTGGTACTTCCGCTCGTTGCCCAACAAGATCGGTTATCTGCTGGGTATCCCTACCAAGAAGCTGGATTCGATTATCTACTACGAGCGTTATGTCGTCATCAATCCTGCCGGTGTGAAGTATGACAACGGCACCGAGTCTAAGGAACTTCAGAAGTATGACCTGCTGACCGAGGATGAGTATGTTGCCATCCTTGAGAAGCTGCCGAAGGATAACCAGTCGCTCGAGAACGACAATCCTGACAAGTTCATCGCCAAGATGGGCGCCGAGGCCATTTATGACCTCCTGGCAGAACTGGATCTGGACTCGCTGGCTAACACCCTGCGTGACCGAGCCTACAAGGAGAATTCACAGCAGCGCAAGACCGACGCCCTCAAGCGTCTGCAGGTTGTGGAGTCGTTCCGCGCCAGCAAGGATGTGAACCGTCCCGAGTGGATGATTCTCAAGGTCCTGCCCGTTATTCCGCCCGAACTGAGGCCTCTGATTCCCCTCGATGGTGGACGTTTTGCCACTAGTGATGTGAACGACCTCTATCGTCGCGTGATCATTCGCAACACGCGACTGAAACGACTCATCGAGATCAAGGCTCCCGAGGTCATCATGCGCAATGAGAAGCGTATGTTGCAGGAGGCCGTGGACTCGCTGCTTGACAACTCGCGCAAGTCGAGCGCCGTCAAGAGTGACTCCAACCGTCCCCTCAAGTCGCTTAGCGACAGTTTGAAGGGTAAACAAGGTCGTTTCCGTCAGAACCTGCTCGGTAAACGTGTGGACTATTCAGCCCGCTCGGTTATCGTTGTCGGTCCTGAGTTGAAGATGGGTGAGTGCGGTATCCCCAAGGATATGGCTGCCGAGCTTTACAAGCCCTTTGTTATCCGCAAGCTTATCGAGCGCGGTATCGTTAAGACGGTCAAGAGCGCCAAGAAGATTGTTGATCGCAAGGAACCCGTCGTTTGGGACATCCTTGAGAACGTGATGAAGGGACATCCCGTGCTGCTGAACCGTGCACCGACACTGCACCGTCTGGGTATCCAGGCGTTCCAGCCCAAGCTCATCGAGGGTAAGGCCATTCAGCTGCACCCGCTGGCATGTACAGCATTCAATGCCGACTTCGACGGTGACCAGATGGCAGTCCATCTGCCTCTGGGCAATGAGGCCGTTGTTGAGGCCCAGATGCTCATGCTCGAGCCCCACAATATCTTAAATCCTGCCAATGGTGACCCCGTTACCGTTCCCTCACAGGATATGGTACTCGGTCTGTACTACATCACCAAGACCATCCCCGTGGACGAGGACAAGAGGTACAACTTCTATGGTCCCGAAGAGGCCCTGGTGGCTTATCAGCAGGGCAAGGTGTCAATGCACGAGGAAATCAACGTCAGGGTAGATGTGCTCAACGAGAACGGCGAGCTCGAGAATACCTTGTTGAAGGGAACCTCCGTCGGACGACTCATTTTCAATAATACCGTACCTAAGGAGATGGGCTATATCAACGAGCTGATCTCCAAGAAGTCTCTGCGTAATATCATTACCCGTGTTATCCGCAGCTGCGGTGTGCCTCGTTCGGCACAGTTCCTTGATGATGTCAAGAACATGGGTTACTACATGGCATTCAAGGGTGGTCTGTCATTCAACTTGGATGACGTGCTCATCCCCGATACCAAGGCTAAGATTATCGCCGAGGGTGATGCCAAGGCAGAGCAAGTCAAGATGGACTATGACATGGGTGCCATCACCGACAACGAGCGTTACAACCAGGTAATCGATATCTGGACCAACGTCAACAAGGAACTCACCAAGCAGCTGATGGAGCAGATCGCTGCCGACAAGCAGGGATTTAACTCAGTATTCATGATGCTTGACTCGGGTGCTCGTGGTTCGCGTGACCAGATTCGTCAGCTTTCCGGTATGCGTGGTCTGATGGCCAAGCCCCAGAAGTCTGGTGTTGAAGGTGGTCATCAGATTATTGAGAACCCCATCCTCGCGAACTTCAAGGAGGGTCTGTCGGTGCTCGAGTACTTCATCTCGACTCACGGTGCCCGTAAGGGTCTTGCCGATACCGCTTTGAAGACCGCCGACGCCGGTTATCTGACTCGCCGATTGGTTGACGTCGCTCACGACGTGATCATCAACGAGGAGGACTGTGGAACACTGCGCGGACTCGTTTGCCGTGAAGTGCGTCAGGGCGACCGTGTTGTTGCTACCCTGGGTGAGCGCATCCTGGGTCGCGTATCGGTTCACGATGTGCCCGATCCCACTACCGGTGAAATCATCGTTAAGAGCGGTGAAGAGATTACCGATGCCATTGCTGCACGCATTGACAACTCGCCCATCGAGTCGGTAGAGATTCGTTCCGTCCTCACTTGTGAGGCTAAGCGTGGCGTTTGCGCCAAGTGCTATGGTCGCAACCTGGCATCACACCGCATGGTACAGCGCGGTGAGGCAGTCGGCGTGATTGCAGCACAGTCTATCGGTGAGCCTGGTACTCAGCTGACCCTGCGTACCTTCCACTCTGGTGGTGTGGCCAGCAACGCCTCGGCAATTTCTAACATTACGTCAAAATACCACGGTCGCATCGAGATTGAAGACCTGCGCACCGTGAAGGATAAAGACGGCATTGACATCGTTGTTGGACGTATGGCCGAGATGCAAATCAAGGACACCAACACCAACATGGTGCTCACTCATGCCCCCATCGAGTACGGTTCCAAGCTGTTCTTCAAGCCTGGTGATATCGTCGAAGAGAAGGATAAGATCTGTGAGTGGGACGCTTTCAATGCTGTTATCGTCAGCGAGGTTGATGGTACCTTGCACTTGAAGAACCTCATCAAGGATGTCACCTATCGTGAGGAGTATGATGAAATCTCAGGCAATGCCGAAATCTTCATCATCGAGACCAAGGACCACAACCGCATTCCTGAGGCTGAAATCATTGATGCCGAGGGTAATATCGTGAAGTCTTACTCGCTGCCCGTGCGTGCTCACCTCATGAAGAAAGACGGTGAGGAAATCACCGCAGGTGAGGTATTCGTTAAGATTCCGCGCTCGTTCTCGGGTGGCGCTGGTGATATCACTGGTGGTCTGCCTCGTGTTACTGAGCTCTTTGAGGCACGCAACCCGTCCAACCCTGCTATCGTCAGTGAGATTGACGGTGAGGTAACCTTCGGCCGCATCAAGCGCGGTAACCGTGAGATCACGGTCAAGAACCGCATCGGTGAGGAGAAGAAGTACCTTGTGCCCCTGTCAAAGCAGATTCTTGTTCAGGAGAACGACTTCGTGCGTGCTGGTACGCCGTTGTCCGACGGTGCCATTACGCCCGCCGACATTCTCCGCATCAAGGGTCCCACGGCAGTTCAGGACTACATCGTTAACGAGGTTCAGGAAGTTTACCGCACCCAGGGTGTGAAGATCAACGACAAGCACTTCGAGGTGATTGTACGCCAGATGATGCGCAAGGTTCGCATTATCGATCCGGGCGACACTCGCTTCCTTGAGGAGCAGACCGTTGACAAGCGTGACTTCATGGAAGAGAACGATCGCATCTGGGGCAAGAAGATTGTCACCAACAAGGGTGACAGCGACGAGGTCCAGAACGGTCAGATTCTCACAGCCCGCAAGCTGCGTGACATCAACTCATCGCTCAAGCGTCGTGACATGAAGCTCGTCGTCGTACGTGACGCCGTGCCTGCAACCAGTGAGCAGATTCTGCTGGGTATTACCCGCGCTGCATTGCAGACGAGCAGCTTCATGTCGGCAGCCTCCTTCCAGGAGACCACCAAGGTCCTCAACGAGGCCGCCATCAATGGTCGTGTGGACACCCTCGAGGGTATGAAGGAGAACGTTATCTGCGGTCACCTCATCCCCGCCGGTACAGGTCTGCGCGAGTATCAGACGCTCGTTGTCGGTGACAAGAACGAGATGGCTCTTGCCGAGCAAGCACGCCGTGAGCGTGAACTTGCCGGAGTTGAAGACGATTGACACCACGTCAGTCACTTCAACTTTGAATGATAATATTTTGAAGTAATCATAAGAATTTTCCATAGTTAATTTGTTTATTGAGGCTCCGGGACGCTGTGAAGCGTTCCGGAGTTTTTATTTGTTTTTACTGTTTCAACCTCAGCATTTTGTACTATCTTTGCAGAAACCAGTAAATGATATAAATGGAAGGAATCAGTAATATTGGTCAAACGCTGCCAACTCAGTCATTGATAAGTGATCTTCGACAAATTGTGGAACAGTGCCGTAATCGTGTGGCTCTGAATGTGAACTATAATCTCAGTATGATGTACTGGCAAATAGGCTTGCGTATCAATAAAGAGATTCTAAAGAATAATCGCGCTGAATATGGAAAACAAATTGTCGCATCAGTGTCGCGACAATTAAGCGAGGTGTATGGTCAGAAGGGCTTTGATGCCAAGAATCTCCATCGAATGATACAATTCGCACAAGAATTTCCTGATGAACAGATTGTCACATCATTGATGCGACAATTAAGCTGGACACATTTTTTACAAGTATTACCTATAAAAGATTCGTTGCAACGTGAGTTCTATTTGACCCTTGCTGCCTCAGAGCGATGGAGTGTACGGAGGTTACGTAAGGAGATTGACGGAATGCTGTATGAACGCACTGCAATCAGTAGCAAGCCTGATGAATTGATTAAACATGAGCTGTCCCAGTTACGTGAGGAACAGACATTATCACCCGATTTGGTATTTAAGAGTCCCTATTTTCTTGAATTCACTGGTTTAAAAGGGATGTATAGTGAAAAATCACTTGAGGATAGCCTTGTTGCTCATCTTGAACAGTTCATCATCGAGCTGGGTAATGGATTCAGTTTTGTTGCGCGGCAAAAGAGAATGATTATAGATGGAGAGGATTTTTATCTTGATCTATTGTTCTATCATCGTCGCTTGCATCGACTGATTGCCATAGACTTGAAGTTAGGACGTTTCAAAGCCCAGTATAAGGGACAGATGGAACTATATCTGCGATGGCTTGAAAAAAATGAGATGGAACAAGGAGAGGAAACACCTCTCGGTTTACTGTTATGTACTGAGGGCAGCGAGGAACAGATCGAGTTGCTGCAATTGGATAAGTCAGGCATTAAGGTAGCTCAGTATTTGACAGAATTGCCATCTAGAGAAGTACTGAAATTACAGATTCAGAAATCTCTTGCAGCAGCAAGAGAGCGTCTTGATTTTTTTATTGAAGAGGAGGAATAAGTTATTCTCTGAATCACAATCAAATGAGTGATGTCGTATATTCATGGCATCTGATGTGCACTGTGTGAGCATTTTGTACTATCTTTGCAGCGAGATTTGGTGTCTGGGGATTTAACCCCTGGGTGAAAAGGGAACCGGGTGGGAATCCCGGACAGACGGTGCTGCTGTGTGCCCCCTGATAATAAGACCCTGCACTTGACCACTGAGCGATGACCTGATAGCAAAGGTTTGCATGGGAAGGGAAAGCTGCAAGAGAGGGTAGGGGCGAGTCAGAAGACCTGCCAAGTCGCAAATATAGAAACCCGTGACAATGCGTAAAACATTTGTAGCTGCATTATTGACCTTCGTGTACTTCCTGTGTGCCTATGCCCAGGAGGGCGTTCTTGCACACCAGGCCGACTCGGTCATGGCCAGTGTGGGGCATGGTCGTCTGGACTCGATGCAGTACATCCAGAATGTCATCATCTATGGTCGTCGCCCCTATGAGGACGTCATCCCCGCCCAGGAACTCACGGGCAAGCAGCTCGAGGGCCTCAACAGCCATTCGGTGGCCGATGCCGTGCGTTATTTCGCCGGTGTACAGCTCAAGGATTACGGCGGTGTGGGTGGTCTCAAGACGGTCGATATCCGTTCAATGGGCACCAACCACATGGGCGTATTCTATGACGGTATCCAGATTGGCAATGCCCAGAATGGTCAAGTGGATTTGGGCAAATTCTCGCTCGATAACATCGAGGCCATTTCTCTCTACAATGGTCAGCGCAGCAACATTTTCCAGAGCGCCAAGGACTACGGCTCGGCAGGTACAATCTACCTGCGCACCCGCCGCCCAAAGTTCAAGGATGGCAAACGTGACAATCTGAACGTGTCTTTCAAGACGGGTTCCTTTGGGCTTGTCAATCCCAGCGTGCGTTGGGAGCACAAACTGAGTCGCTCGGTGAGCCTGTCCTTTAACAGCGAGTTCACCTACGCCACGGGCAAGTACCGTTTCCGCTACATGCGTCACTACAGTGATGGCTCCATCGCGTGGGACACAACTGCCGTGCGTCAGAACGGCGAGGTACGCTCCTATCGCGTTGAGGGGGCTGTCTTCGGCGTGATGCCCAGTGGCAAGTGGCACGCCAAGGCCTACTGGTATGACAGCCGCAAGGGCATTCCCGGTGCCATAGTCAATAACGTGTGGAAGCATGCCCAAAAGCAATGGGACAGCAATTTCTTCCTGCAGGGAGCCTATCAACGCAAGTTTACTGACCGTTACGAGATGATGTTCAACGCCAAGTACTCGCGTGACTATCTCCACTACCTCAACCCTGATACCACGTTGATGTACATCGACAACAAGTTCTGGCAGGACGAGATTTACCTCTCCACCGCCAACAAATATACCATCCTTACCGATTGGGACGTGAACCTCTCGGTAGATTACCAGTGGAACAGCCTTGACGCCACGTTGACAGGCTTTGGCTATCCCATTCGCCATACAGTGCTCACGGCACTGGCAACCGCTTGGACATGGCACGGCTTCAAGGCTCAGGGCAGCTTGCTCTACACGATGGTCAATGACCGTTCTTCGGCCCGATTTAACGGCCAGGTGGTGGGCAAGATGAGCAAGTACATGAACAAACTCACCCCCGCCGTATTCCTTAGCTGGCAGCCTTGGCAAGAACGTGAGTTTAATCTGAGGGCCTATTACAAACGCATCTTCCGCATGCCCACCTTCAACGATCTGTACTATACCGACATGGGCAACATCACGCTTGACCCGGAGTATGCTACCCAATATAACGTGGGCTTCCTCTACCGTTTGCTCACTGACCACGGATTGTTGGCAGGTGTTAAGCTCAGTGCCGATGCTTATTACAACTACATTACCGACAAGATTATTGCTGTCCCCAAGGGCACCGGCCAGTATCGTTGGATGATGATGAACGTGGGCATCGTCAAAATCCGCGGCATCGATGTGAGTGCGCGCACCACCCTGAGTCTGCCTGCCGACGTAATTCTTGATATCAATCTCAGTTATACTTATCAGAAGGCTCAGGACTACACCAATCCCGCTGACAACGGCGATGGTGGCACTTACAAGGGTCAACTGGCCTATATTCCTTGGCACAGTGGTTCGGTGGTGGGACATCTGGGATGGCATGACCTGGATGTGAACTACAGCTTCATCTATGTGGGTGAACGCTACCACACCAGTGCCAACACCCGTGAGAACCACGAGCAACCGTGGTACACCCACGACCTCTCGGCAGGTTACCTCTTCCACTTGGGAAAGACGACGTTGAAGGTGTCGGGCGAGGTCAACAACCTCTTCAACCAGTACTACGACGTCATTCTCAACTATCCCATGCCTGGCCGCAACTATAAACTTATCCTCAAATTCGACATCTGATGAAGAAGATATTATACATAGCGTTATTGCTCATTTCCCTGTCGTCGTGTCGCGAGGAGGTGACGATTTTCTTGCCCGAACACGTGTCGGTAGCACAGCCTGAGTTTACCGATATTGAGGGTTTTTACTTGCTGTGTGAGGGCAATATGGGTTGGAACAAGGCGACGCTTGACTACTATGATTATGCGAGTGGTGATTACATCCGCAATATCTTCTCCTATGCCAACCCGACGGTGCCTAAGGAGATGGGCGATGTGGGCAATGATCTCGGCATCTATGGCAGCAACCTGTTCTGTGTCATTAACTGTTCCAACAAGGTTGATGTGCTTGACAAATATACCTGTCGCAAGAAATATCAGATTGACATTCCCAACTGCCGTTTCATCCGTTTCTATGGCGGCTATGCCTATGTGACCAGCTATGCCGGTCCGGTGCAGATCAACCCCAACTATGAACAGCGCGGTTATGTCGCCAAGATTGATACGGTAACCATGCAGGTAGTAGATACGTGCCTGGTGGGCTTCCAACCCGACGAATTGGAAATCGTCGAGGGCAAGATCTATGTTGCCAACTCGGGCGGATATATGGTACCCAACTATGAGAATACGCTATCGGTCATTGATGTGGCGACCTTCAAGGAAGAACGCCGCGTCCCCATCGCTATCAACTTGTCATGGGTCAAGAGTGATCGTCATGGCATGCTCTGGGTGGCATCACGTGGTGATTATTATACGCGTCCGAGTAAGATATATGCCTATGATACGCGCAAGCAGCAACTCGTGGACAGCATCGACTGCCGCGTGAGCAACATGTGGCTTGATGGCGACTCGCTCTACGTGGTGAGCACCGAGTGGAGCTATGTGTCGATGAGTAACCATTTTTCCTATGCGGTCATCAACACGCAGACTCGTGAGATAGTGACCGACAATTTCATTACCGACGGTAGCGACGGGGACATCGTCATCCCCTATGCTGTCGCTGTCAATCCGATTACTAAGGACATCTATGTGACCGATGCCAAGGATTACGTCTCGCCAGGACGATTGTTCTGCTTTGACCGTTACGGCAACAAGAAGTGGGACGTGCGCACGGGGGACATTCCCGCACATTTTGCTTTTCTAGGAACCAATATTAATGAGCATTAATAACTATTGTCTGATATGAAGAAGATGAGAAATATTCTTTTAACGGCTGTGGTCGTCATGACTGCACTGACCACATGGGGAAATCATCCGTGGCTCTCCCGTGTCTATGAATATCGGCCGGCTCCGGGGCAATTTGTCAACACCATGCCCATGTGCAGGGTTGGGGAGCCGATAGACAGTGTGCTGGCGCGATGCCATACTGCCATCTGTGGGTATGCTGACACCGTGACCCAAACCATCCACGGACAGACCATTACACGCATCGATACCGTGTGGGCCGAGAGCATGATTACCCTTGGCGGCTATGGTGGCTATGTGGTTGTGGGATTTGACCACCCCGTAGTTAACATGCACACATGGGATTTTGAAATATGGGGTAATGCGTTCTATAGCGACCTCACCTCGGCTGGTGGCAGTTGCGAACCAGGTATCGTGATGGTGGGCGTGGACACCGACGGTGATGGCGTGCCCAGCGATGGCGATAAGTGGTATGAACTTGCTGGCAGTGACTATAATCATCCCACCACACAACACGACTATTCCATCACCTATTACCGTCCTGACGAGGGCAAACCACGCACCCCCAGCCGCGTGAATCCATTTCTGAACGACACCACCTACATTCGTTGGACAAGTAATGACGTGAACCCCGACAGTACCAGCGGTTTCATGAGCCGCAATACCTACCACAACCAGCCTTATTGGCCGTTGTGGCTCCAGGAAGAGGAAAGCATGACATTTGCCGGAGCCAAGTTGCGTTGCAACGCAGCTGATTATGGTGACAATGGTGGAAATGCCTATTTTGTGCTCAGTTATTTCGATTGGGGCTACGTCGATAACCTGCCGAATAACCCAGACCACTTACCTGATGTAGAAGGCTACAACCCAGGTTTTAAGATAGATTGGGCTGTTGATGAGCATGGCAACCACGTCAACCTCACCCACATTGACTTCATCAAGGTGTATAATGCCGTGAATCAGTACTGCGGATGGCTTGGTGAGACTTCTACCGAGGTCGCTGGCGGCATGGATTTCCACCCCGATGCCGTGATGCCCCAAACACGACCTGGCGATGTCAATGGCGACAGTGAGGTGAACATCAGTGACGTCAACGCCTTGCTTGACATGATTCTCTCGGGTGCGTCAAGCCCGGTAGCCGATGTCAATGTTGATGGCGAGGTGAGCATCAGTGACGTAAATACCGTTATTGACCTGATTCTACAGTAACAGGGACGCTATCCCCCATCACTTGGGTAGCAAGCACGAAGCACTAGAGACAAATATCTGCCTCTGGTGCTTCGTTTTAGAGGCTCTGGTCAATAAGCAACGGATGTCCTTTATCTCAAATTTCCTTACCATTTTTGGGCCTAATTTTTGTTCCGTAATATGCTGGTTATTAGTCCAGTTTTATACTGTGAATTATTTTCCTGACTTCATCACTTTTTTCTGCCATCAGATAGCGGATATTGAAAATCAGTCATTTAGCTGCAACAACTGGGTGAATTAGGGTGAATCAAGGGTGATGCGACCCCGAATTTGTTTATCTTTGCCACATGTTTGTACGCAAAAGGAAGAACAAAACGGGAACAATCAGCGTAGTCGTTGTTCTTA
>JAEEGI010024616.1_pt1 | contig 11724 bp, 3 predicted proteins | sample 8958751 | NCBI WGS metagenome assembly JAEEGI01 (sample SAMN16246545, study PRJNA631951) | gut metagenome | biome: gut microbiome; feature: rumen; material: KS-attached | host: Bos | place: Iran: Karaj | collected 2018-10 | reverse complement strand
AAAATCATAGCCATATTCCCTACCAATATGTTATAACTCGACCACGTCTCTTTTGGGAGTGGATTATAATATAATGGACCATACTCATCGCCATATATCTGGTGGATATATTGATTGTGAAGTTGTTTATAAAGAGCTTCAACAAGCCTATACGGCATCAATAAACAAGAAGCAAAAAAATTGGCATGATGCTCATACCACTTGAGTTCGCCTTTACTGATGGTGGTCTTGCATTCGCCGATAGTTTCACTGGTTTCACCAACAGAAGTGTAGTTGTTTTTACGCAAATGGGAGAGATGAAGCATATAATGCCCAAGTTCATGTGCCAGAGTAAAACGTTCACGAGGATAATTGTCACATAATGGCCTTAAATATATGTTTCCTGTTTTAACATCAAGGTATCCCAATTGATTACGCGAAGACATTTCTTTGCGTATACATGTAATTCCCTGTTCTTTTGCTATAGCATAGGGGTCGATTTCAAAGGGGTGCTTATCGGGATATCCATAGATTCGACCCGGCTGTTGATGAAGCATTGACAGGTATTTTTGCACCTGATCCCTTGTTATTTTTTCAGCCGCTTCTTCTATATCAGCATTACTAAGATATGGAGCTCTTATAATTCGGTCAGGATAGACAGCAATACCGTTCGAAACCAGCGAATCGGCAAGCGAAGATGTCAAACAACATTTCTCAGCATCATAAATCATGAGAGCAGAGTTCATGGAGCGCCGACCTGAGAGCACATCCATATTGAATTGTCGCTGGTTGTAGTCTTCAATGGAGCGCTGTACAATGTAAGACTCTTGTGACATCTCCTCGTTCATGTTGACAAGAACAAGCCCGATATATTTATCTTCCGCCAAACTAATTACTTCTTTGTCAAAACTATAAGGCGAGACAACAAAAAGCTTGATGTTGCGTTTTGACTCATACTTGCCAACGTAGGCGTATATTTTTTCTGTTGATAGTCTCTCTTTAACAAACTCATATGCTTCCACATGCGAAGGCTTGTCATCATCATAGAATTCCTTGGAGTGGTAAACAGAAACGGACAAGCCAGGCACAATGCCATCACCAAAATCCTTCTTTACATCTATGCGTTGGTAGCTAGTGCCGTATCCATGTTCAACTACATCATTGCGAAGGAAAGTTTCTACGCGTTCTTCAATATCTGAATTTTAATTTAATTTGTAACGACTAAATGCCTATTTCTTGTTAAATATCTGTAAATAAACGGTCTCTTTACTATGTTTTTCTTGCACGATTCAAGTTTAATTGCTACATTTGTAACGGCTAAAGACAAAATCGTTACAATGGCAAGACCAATTAGTACAGAAACAGCAAACAAAGTGACCCTCCACATCAATGGAGGCTACAGGTACGCGTCCACCCGTCCTCGGGTTGTCAATGAGGCTACCGGCAAGAACACTAACAAGAGTATCCATTGGGGTACGGTAACCGAGGATATGAGATTCATCCCCAACCATCGGTATATCTACGCTTCGCCTGAGGAGCGCGGCAGGCTGGTTTTCCCTGAAAACTGGGACCTGAGTGAAATAAGGAAGCTCTCCACCAATCGCGGACCGGGCCGTCCCACATCAGGCGAGGATGACAGGAACAGACTTTACGGTGCGACGTGGCTTCTGGAGCGGATTGCCGAAAAGACGGGTATTCGGAAGGATCTTGAGGAGGTCTTTGACGGCAACAAGGACATGGTGGACGACATCATGACGCTAGCCATGTTCCCGTATATAACCAACTTCTCCTACTCGCGCCTGGCCCGCCACCAGGAGGTGTACAAGTTCCCGACATCCCGTCTGCTCACCCCCGGCGACATCACCCGCCTGACGCAGGGCATCAAGGAGTGCCACAGGATGAAGCTGCTGAAGCTCAGGGCCGGAAGGGTCGGCAAAGACGAGCTGTGCGCAGTGGACTCCACGAGCCGCTCGGCATACGGCAGCTCACTTGCAGACATCCGGTGGGGACACAACAAGGAGGGGATGCCGCTTGAGCAGACCGACGAGGTGGTGGTGTACACGCTAAATCAGCACATGCCCATATATTACAGGACGTTCCCCGGCAACATACCTGACTCGAGGACGATGGACGTCATCACCACTGACATAGACCATGCGCATTTCCCCGATGTGATATTCATCACCGACCGCGGCTACATGAGCGCCAAGATGCTGGAGGACTTCATCCTAAAGGACAGGCGCGCCATCATGGCCGTCAAGGTCAGCCAGAGAATCCCGCTTGAGAAGATACGCGCCTTCGGGCAGTTCGGCGCGAAGCCAGACGGGATGGAGTTCGACGCGGAGAACAAGGTGTACTGCAAGCAGTATGACATAGACTACGAGGTCAAGACGCAGGCGGGTACGAAGAAGGCCGACAGGCTCAGGCTTAACCTGTTCTTTGACCCAACTGCCCGTGGAGAGAAGGTCATGTGCACGGAGATGAAACTGCAGGGACAGAAGAAGGCCATGGAAGAGATACAGGCTGCGGGCGAAGCGGCTCCGGACGCAGACACGCTCCGCAAGGAATATGACCTTCTCATCGTCAAAGTGGGAAAGGACGGCAGGATAGAGTCTTTCACGCCCGACAAGGAGAAGTTTGACGAAGCCGTCCTCACCGCCGGGTTCTTTGCCAGCCTGACCCTCAAGCTTGACATGACCGCACCGGAGGCAATGGACGCATACCAGCTCCGTGACGAGCAGGAGAAATACTACCAGCAGATGAAGTCTGAGATGGCCTCGGACAGGCAGAGAAACTGGTCGGAAGACGGAAAGACTGGCAGACTGTTCATCCTGTTCGTGTCGCTCATCATGAGTTCACACCTACGGCATGTCTGGAAGACAACAACGCTCAGGAAACTGTTTCCCTCATCACTGGACATCCTCGACGAGATGCGACCAATCAGGTGTATAGAGCATAAGGGACATGCAAGGACGATAACCCCCTTCGTAGGGGATCAGCTGGAGATATGTAAGGCTTTCGAACTTGGGGTGCCCAAGGGTTGTGAGCCCGGCTACAAGTCAAGAAAGGTTGGCAGGAAGCGTGGCAGACCACGCAAAAATCCGGAGGCAAGCATTATCGTTACAAAATAAATTAAAATTCAGACGGTAATCACGGAACGTAATTCCGGGAGCAGTAAGAGCAGAGTTAAGCTTGCTTAAACTCTGCCGAGTCGCGTCCGGTAATCACGGAACGTAATTCCGGGAGCAGTAAGAGCAGAGTTAAGCTTGCTCAAACTCTGCCGAGTCGCGTCCGTTGGCAGCGGTCGCTGCTAATGAGCTTTCCGCCCATCAGCCACGTCCTCTTCGAGCCTATTCCTGCTTTTCTATATGTCTCATAAGCTCGACCTTCTGTTTTTCCGTACGTCTCATCGCCTAAATGGATTCACACGAATTCGTCTTAAACCAATCACCAATTCGTCTGAGCTATTGCATGGTTAAAAAATAACACCTATCTTTGCGCCATCAAACAACAATTCATCATGTATTTCAAGACGCTCATATTGCTCATTGGCATCATCGCCGTGCTCGTTGTCACCAACGTCGTGCTGCTATGGCGCTTTCTGCATGGCCAGCAGGAGCTGCGACAAAAGAACGATGTCATCGTCCGTGAGATACGCAAGAACATTGAGCTTCACAACTTGCTGAGTCAAAAACTGGGAGCAAAGGAAAAGGGCATGCGCTAGATACAAACATCAACATATTTCAGTCAAATCACTTTTAAACCTTTATTGATATGAAAAAGGAATTACACAGAAAGAAACAATGGTGGCGAGTGCTGCTGTTGCTTCTCGCATGCCTCCTCGGAGGTAGCAGTCCTACATGGGCCGATGTCTGGCACTTCAACTCCAGCACCGAGCATGTGATTCGTAATCACCCCGCACTTGCCAATCCGTTCATGGGATTCGTGGTCATGTATTACGACAAGACCTACGGCGACAACGGCTTCTTCACCAACCAGAAGCCTACGAGCTGGGCCTCGAAGATTCCCAGCAGCGCCCCCGACGGCCCCGCCCTGTTCATCAACGGCGAGTACGTATGCTCGCCCAAGCAACTGCGTCTGAACAGCGAGGGCATCAATCCCGACAACCAGTGTTCCACCGACACTTGGTGGATGGACTACTACACAAAGACTATCAACGGCATTACCTACACCGTCATGTTCCACAACCCCTACCACTCGGGCAGCAGCAAGCGCGACCTGTGCGACGTGGCCATCTTTGCCGACAAGCTGGTGGCGGGTACACAATATAATGTGACCATCGCCGGTATGTGGCGGTCGGAGAAATCGTTCAAGACACCCGCTGAGGAGGAGTACACGTGGAAGTTCAATGCCGTGCCATCGTTGGGCGTCAGCAGCCCTTCGGCCGAGATGAAGAACTACACCAAGATGAATGTGAACGGCAACCTGCTCTCCGCCTATGGTCCCACAACAGTGGGCTCCTACAAAGGTGCCACCAGCTCGGGCCTGGCGTGGACCGACAACCTGCTGTCGCCAGTAACCTATTCCAAGGGCGATGTGTCGTTCAGGAACCAAGAGGTCGACTTCTCTGAGCGTTCCAACTACTTCAACACCGCAACGAAGTACATCGAGTACATTGTTGCCATCAACGACTTCTCGCCCAGCATCTACTCCGAGCTGGGCACGGGGAAGGCTTCGGACTATCCCAAGCAGAACGTCGGCTACTACCAGTGGTACAGCACTAGTGTGCCCGGCTTCGTCCGTGCAAAGAACCTGCAAGCCACTACCAACGACCTGTGGAAGAAAGAAGTGAAGCTGACGTGGGACTACGAGGGCACCAACTCCAACGGCACGTGGACTATCTACCGCTCCGACGGCACCACGCTGAAGGACGGTATTGCCTTCGGCACGCGCAACTGGGTGGTCACCGCTCCGGCCTATGCCACGAAATATACCTATAAAGTGGTGTTCATACCCACGGGCGGCGAGCGGCGCGACGAACTGACCGACAGCATCGACCACACGCTGACGCGCCAATGGGCCTTCACCAAGGACGCCTTCAAGGCTTCTGTCGGCAGCGACTCGGCTTCGATTGACCTCAGCTGGGCGCACACACCCATCGGCGATGCCTCGGGCAACAAGGTCTACTCGCTTATCATCCAGCGTTCTACCGACGGCAATAATTGGACAGACCTGCACACCATCAGCATTAGCAGCAGCCAGACCAACGACGGCACCTACACCGACCGGCAGGGGCTGGTGGCCAACCGCACCTACTACTACCGCCTGAAGATCAACGTCCTTGAGACCGACATCTACAGCTCCACAGTGTCAACGAAGCTCGGCGGCTCGAAGATTCTCACCTTCAACGCCTCGCGCGGCAGCTACTCGGGCATGGTGAAGCTGCAGTGGACGGTGAAGCAGGTGGGCACGAACATCACCAACTTCATCATCCAGCGCCGCCCGCTAAACAGCGTCGACGAGCGTGCCTGGGCCGACATCTACACCACCTCGGGCACGGCCAGCGGCTACAGCTACGACGACACCGAGGCCAAGCCCGGCAGCTTCTATGAGTACAAGGTCATCATCTGGAGTCAGGACGGTGAGACACGCACCGTCGACGATGCCCGCACCATCGATGGTTTCAGCATCTCGACAGGTATCCTCAGCGGACGCATCTCCTATGGCACCGGCACGGCTGTTGAGGGCGCCAAGGTGACCCTGAAGCGGCAGAGCGAGGACGGCAGCGTGTCTTCCAGCATGCACTCCGTGAAGCTAAGCGGCTACGGCGCCGGCATGCGGTATGTTGCCGACAACAAAGAGCTGAAGTCGCTGCTCACTGGCAACTTCTCCATCCAGATGTACCTCAACCCCAACAGCGAGGTGATGAACGTAGAGGAAGACAAGACAGACTACCGCGTGCTTGACGTGGAGTGGGCGCTCACCATCAGTGCACACTACGAACAGGCCGGCGACCGCTACAAGCTGAGCGGCTACTTCGGCGGCGACGGCTTCAACACCAACGACCTTTATATTCCGGCCGGAGAGTGGAGCCACCTGACCGTAGTTCACGACACAATTGCCAAGACCCTCACCGTCTACCTGATAGGTCCCGACGGCAAGCTAAAGTCGGAAGTAGTGGCCATGGGCCGCGTCACCGACTGGAGTAAGTCGGGTAATGCCAACTGTCTGGCCATCGGCAACGTGGGACAGTTCGTTTCCCCGACCTGGTTCGAGGGCTACATCGACGAGTTCCGCTTCTTCACCCGTCCGCTCAGCGAGGCCGACATCCTGAAAAACTACAACCACCCACTGGCTGGCAACGAGGCCGGTCTGGCCATCTACTATCCCTTTGACGAGGGCCTGACCGTCCAGAACCTAGCCTACGACTTCTCGAAGACCAACGACGTCTCCAACGGTCGCCACGCCCAGACGAAGGTGCCTGCCGCCAGCTCTAACTATATCCCCAGCGAAGCCCAGCTGAGCCTGATGGCCTACACCGACACCGTGGGCAACTACGTCATCCGCGGTGTGCCGTTCTCGGGCGAGGGCACCAACTACAGTATCATCCCGACGTTGGGCATACACGAGTTCTCGCCGTCGGTGCAGTCGCGCTTTGTCAGCCAGTCGTCGCTCAACCATTCTGGCGTTGACTTTGAGGACATCTCATCGTTCCCCGTCAGTGGAAAGGTGTTCTACGCTGACACCGACTATCCCGTCGAGGGCGTCAGCCTGCTGGTCGACGGCGTGGTCTGTGCCAAGGACGGCAAGCCCATCACCACCAACGCGGATGGTGAGTTCGAGATCAGCGTGCCCATCGGCGACCACTTCATCACCGTGGACAAGACGAAGCACGTTTTCACCGACGCCGGCCGCTATCCTGCCGACCCGGGTAACGTTGGTGTCAGACACACCTTCAACCAACCCATCAAGAACCTCGATTTCTACGACGAGACGCTTGTCAACTTCGCCGGCCGCGTGGTTGGTGGCGACACCGAGGGCGAAAAGACCATCGGCTTCGGCCTGAGCCAGAACAACATCGGTATGGCCAAGCTGGTGCTCATTCCCACCAATGGCGCGCGCATGAACGTGGAGAGGGTACGGCACGAGACTACCTACAGTTACGAAACTCGCGACAGTACCCTTACCGTGTCGTCGGCATCGGCCAAGGTCAAGAGCACGTCGTGGCGCGGTGCAGGAAACGACAACTGTCGAAAAATATTCATCCTTACCGACCCGGCAACGGGTGAGTTCTCGGCCATGCTACCGCCGGTAATGTACCAGATGGATAGCCTGTACGTACCTATGAACGACGACGTGCGGTTCGAGAACCTGCCCGCAGTGGATCTCAGCAACCCGGCCATCGCTTACTCCGACACGCTCTATGCCGACGACGGCAAGGCCCAGGTGTTCACCTACAATACCCTGCTGCGGCAGACCTTCCACTCCGAGCCCACTTTCAACGTCACGCAGACGGGCCACACCGACGGTGCCTTCGGCCTGAGCAGCTACAAGCTGCTCGACGAGATGGGCGGTATCGACATCCAGGACATCTACACCATCGATGCCAGCGGCAAGCCTATATATAAATATGGTGGTGCCGTGTTCGAGCAGAGCGAGCCATACACCTTCGAGATCGAAGCCTACGAGAAGTACACCAATAAGGACGGCACCAAGGACGTGGTCTACACCGTTCCCCTGAAGGACCTCGTGGTGGACATCGACAACGCGCTGTCCGACGAACAGCCCGTCTACATCGAGGATGGCACGGTCGACGGTGACGAAGTCACCGCCGGACAGGTGGCCGATCTGAAGCCCAACCAACTGCAGTTAGACAGCCTCGGCCAGGCCACCTACACATGGAAGGCCGGTCTGCCCAACATCTCGGATCCCTACACGCGTACCATCTCCATGAGCTACGCCATCGGTGGCCGCACCCAAACGTGGAGCGGCAACGGCATGAAGGGCATCATCCTCGGCTCCATGCCAACGGGAAGCAACTTCATCACCAGCGGCCCCGACATGGTAGACATGATCCTGCGCGACCCGCCAGGAACAGGCTCGTCGGCTGAGTGGAGTTCGGGCACCGTCGTCAGCCATTCGACGGCCAACATGGGCACGTGGAGCAGCGAGAATCACCTCACCACGACCTCGAAACTGGGCGTCGACGCCACAACCATCACGGGTGTGCTGCCTGGTGTGGCAACGGTCAACGGTATCGAATCAAAGTCCGATGTCGAAGTGGGCGTTATGGTCAACATCGAGGGCGAGGCTGGCAACACCTGGAGCCGCACCGTGACGGCCACCAAGACCATCTCGACCAGCGATGCCATGGAGTATGTCGGCGCACAGGGCGACGTATTCGTAGGCACCGCTACCAACATCATCTTCGGCAAGGCCCGCAACATCGGCTTCCAGCGTATAGGAACCAGTGACGAGGTGGAGCTCAAGCTGACCGACATCGTCACCACGGGCATGGACTTCGGCACTGAGTTCGTCTACACGCAGAATTATATCGAGAACGTGCTGATACCCAACATTGAGGCCCTGCGCAACACGCTGCTGACCACCGTCGACAACGTCGAGGGCCACACCTGCGACGGCGACCGTCCCAAATACCTGACCACGCGCTCGCCCGGCGACGAGGGCTACGGCGAGAACAACCCGCCAGAGGTCTATGAGTGCCATACTGCCTGGCTCGACTGCCGCATCGAGACCCCCAGCAGCGACGGACCGTCGTACAAAATGATTGTTCCCAACGAGAACGAGAACTATCAGGACAGCGTGATGTGGTGCAACAACCAGATTGCAGCCTGGAAGAAGTACCTGTATATCAATGAGGAGCAGAAGGTGCGCGCCTACGAGTTGCGCACCGAAAAGGACAGCGTCGACTACAAGAACTACTCGTTCGACTCAGGCGCCAGCATCACCAACAGCGTCGAGATTGAGGAAACCACGGGCTACAAGTACGACGTACAGGTGGCCGTCGGCGCCCACCTCAGCCGCACCTGGGGCATAGAGATCAAGAAGACGGGCGTCATCTTCGACGTCGGTACCGAGACCACGGCGGGCTACCACCGCGAAGATGAGACCGGCACCACCAACAAGACCTCGTTCGCCTACACGCTGAAGGAAGAAGGCGACGACGATGCCCTGACGGTCGATGTCTACAAGTATGGTGCCTACGGCCCCATCTTCCGCACCCGCGGCGGCCAGACCAGCGGCCCCTACGAGGACAAGGTGGTGACGAAGTACTACAAACCCGGCACCGTCATCCAGGAGGCCACGATGCAGATCGAGGTACCCCAGATTGACGTCGACGTGCCCGTAGTGAGCGACATTCCCACCGGCGGCACAGCCAACTACACGCTGCGCCTAAGTAACGCCTCAGAAATCGACGAGGACGTCTACTACCGCCTGCTCGTCGACGACGAGTCGAACCCCGACGGTGCTGCACTGAGCATCGACGGCAAGGTGGTGACCGACAGCCGCATCATCAAAATTCCCGCTGGGCAGACCGTCACCAAGCAGCTGCAGCTGAAGCAGACGAATACCAGCATCCTAGACTATGACAGTATCGCAGTGGTACTAGCTTCACAATGCCAGTTCGACCCGACGAGCACGTGGGACGTCATTGCCGACACGGTGCTCATCTCGGCCCACTTCATTCCATCGTCATCGCCCGTGGAGCTGGCCTTGAGCAACACGTTGATGAACACACAGACGGGCACCAACCTCAACCTGACCTTCTCCAACTTCGACCGCAACTACCGCGGACTGAAGGCCTTCCGCCTGCAGTACAAGAAACAGGGCTCGGCCAACTGGACACAGCTCCATGAATATGTGACCGACTCCACGGCCGTTACCCAGAACAACGAGCTGCTGCCCAAGACGGGTGCCAAGGTGACCTACACGATGCCCATGGCCTCGTTCGCCGATGGCGACTACTTGTTCCGCATCGCCTCCGTCAGCACTTACGGCACGGGTGAGGTTTACCGCTACAGTGACGAACTGCCCCTGGTGAAGGACATGCAGCGGCCCACGCCGCTTGGACTGCCTGAACCCACCGACGGCATCCTCAGTGCCGGCGACGAGATCAGTGTCACCTTCAACGATGCCATCCTCAAGGGTGAGCTCACCAAGGAGCAGAACTTCCGCGTGACTGGCGTACTCAACGGAGCTGAAATAGCCCATGAGACGGCACTCTCTATGCAAGACACTGAGACAGCTGCACAGACCGAGGCCAACATCACCCTCGCCGGCAAGGACTTCTCGGCCGACATGTGGGTGAACATTCAGGGCGCAGGCACCATCCTCAGCCACGGATCGGGAGCATCGAAGATGGCTGTCGCCACCGATGCCGACGGCAAGCTGGTCGTCACACTGGGCGGCAACACCTATACATCTGACAAGAAGGTGCCAACTGGCAAGTGGGCATTCCTCACCCTGAGCTACCTGAACACCGACACTGGCGGTGAGCTGAGCGCCACCGTCGCTACCGATGCCGAGACCACATCACTCTTCAGCGGACAGGTTGTCGCTGCCTATGAGGGCAACGGACCGCTCGCCGTGGGCAAGAGCCTCAAGGGTGCCATCCACGAGCTGCTGCTCTGGGACGAGGCCCACGACATGACCACGGCTCTGCTCAACCGCTCGAAGACCAAGAACCCGTCGACACGCCACCTCATAGGCTACTGGAAGATGGACGAGGGCGAAGGTAAGACCATACGCGACTACGCCCGCAATCGTCACATGACCATGCCGCAGGAGACGTGGTATCTGAACAATGCGAACAAGGCCGTCAGCCTCGACGGCAACCACTACATGGCCATCAACACCTCGCAGCTGCAGACCTTCGAGGGCGATGACTATGCGCTGGAATTCTGGATGCGCGGTGACAAGCAGACCGCTGAGGCACAGCTCGTGCAGGTGGGCGACGTAGCCCTCTGGACCAATGCCGACGGCACGCTGCAACTCACCGGCAAGGAGGCCTACATGCCTGCCGAACAGACCACGGCCCTGGCCACCACCAGCGGCAACATCCTCGACAACGCCTGGCATCACGTCGCGCTGAACATCTTGCGACAGGGCAGTGCAGCCGTCTATGTCGACGGCAAGCGCGTGCTAACCACCAGCGCCGCCGGCGTGGGCAGCATCGCCTCCGACAAGATGCTCGTGGGAGCCAAGCGCACCACCTTCTCGGCTGAGACTGCCGAATACACCTTCGACCGCGCCTTCAAAGGACAGGTCGACGAACTGCGCGTATGGAGCGCCACGATGAATGCCGACCTGCTGGCCAAGCAGCGCAAGGTGCGTCTCACGGGCAGCGAGCCAGGCCTGGCAGCCTACTATCCTTTCGAGACCAAGACGCTCGACAGCGGCAACCAGGTGGTCACCGTCGGCACCAACGACGACCTCACTGGCAGCGGATTCTCGGCAGAGCTCTCAACGCTCAACTCCGGGCTCTCAACGCTCAGCTACACCGACGAGGCACCCGCCCTGCGCACCAAGCCAACGGAGACCAACGTCAGCTTCACCTACACCGCCAGCGACACCAAGGTGGTGATCAGCATCGACGAGGATCCCGCCACGATCGAAGGCTGCACGCTCAACTTCACCGTCCGCGACGTCCGCGACGTGAACGGCAACTACTCTTTGCCCGCCGTCTGGAGCGCCTTCGTCAACCAGAAACGACTCGTATGGGAGACCGACGAGCTGACCGTCGACCAGCCGGCCAACAGCTCC
>JAEEGI010024615.1_pt1 | contig 11724 bp, 12 predicted proteins | sample 8958751 | NCBI WGS metagenome assembly JAEEGI01 (sample SAMN16246545, study PRJNA631951) | gut metagenome | biome: gut microbiome; feature: rumen; material: KS-attached | host: Bos | place: Iran: Karaj | collected 2018-10 | reverse complement strand
TTGCTTTGAATCCACGCATCCTCATTTGCACCCATGACCCTCGATTTGCACCCACAGGCAATGATTCTATCCAAATATGATTTCCTTTCCAGTAAAGCACGGTAGTTTTGATAGAATTGCCGTGCTTTGTTTTTTGTGATATAATGACATAGCCGTCGAGGCGTGGGCCTGTCTGCGCCGATGGAGAATAGTAAGCAAACCGGAGAACAGACCGATATTGACGAGGAATAATACAGATCATGAAGATAGGAAGTTCAAATGATGCTGAAGCCGTAAAGGCCCAGTATGCTTCATCTATCGGTTTGAATACCAGAATTGCTTTCCATGACAGGTATTCCACGAACAAAACCGGATACGGCAGCTGGATTCTTTCAAACTATGAGATTGCTGAAGGAGCAAACATCTTGGAATTGGGCTGCGGCACTGCGAGTATGTGGGCGGAGCAGGATGATTTGATTGCCAGATGCGGAGTATTGACGCTTACCGATTTGTCAGAAATGATGCTGCAAGAAGCAAGGGAAAGTATCGGCGAAAGAAAAAACGTAGAGTATGCGCTGGCGGATATTCAAGACATCCCTTTTATGGATGATTCATTTGATGTAGTCATTGCCAATTCGATGCTCTATCATGTTCCTAATCTGGAAAAAGGGATTCGTGAAGTCAGGAGAGTTCTAAAAAATCCAGGCGTATTCTATTGCGCGACTTATGGGGAACACAATTTTACCGATGTGCTTGCGGAATGGTTTGAGCTTGACGGGGAAGCCTTTACACCAAACCACAATTTCACCATGCAGAACGGAAAAAAGATCCTTCACGCGGCTTTTGCGAATGTGGAAGCACGATTCTATGAAGATTCTTTGCGTATAACTAACATAGATGATTTAGCCGATTATCTCAGGAGTCTTGTATCTTTGAAGGCAATCAGCGATTTGCCATCCAATAGAATTCTTGAGATTTTGATTCGACATTCACGTAATGGGATGATAGAGCTGCCAAAAGAATATGGTATGTTCATCTGTAGATGACAAATTCCAGTCTGTCAGCACCCTCTATCGTTCAAATGCACCCCCCTGACCATTTGCACCCCCCTAAAAGGAAATGCACCCCCCTGAACAGGCGGTGCACCCCCCTAAGAGGCTTTCTATCAAAACGCAGTACCTTTTCCACATCGGTACACAGGCTATGATACAATAGCCTGTGTACTTTTTTGCATATCTGTCCGGAAAAAACCTTGATACAAGGGCAAAGCGAGACAGGTGGGTGCAATCTTGCATCTGCCTGCCTCGCTTTTTTCGTTTTGTTGGCTTTTCAAGGATTGGAGCAGTTGTAGATTTGCACCCACCCCCCTATACTTTTTGGCGTTTCTGGAGATACGCCAAAAAGTTCAACAGAGTGATCCAACAAGCATTTGAAAAGGTGTGAAAGAACAGAATACCACCCTTCTCGTTTTTTGATACAGGGGAATGATATCACACGCAAAAAGCTGAGAGTATGCTTCCCAAGAGATGGAACGGGTCACCTGAATCGGTTTGCTGATTGGCTTTTCAAAGGCGGATACATCCATACAAATAGTATTGACACGGTGTCAGAATTGCGTTATACTATAAACGCTGACACAGTGTCAGCATTATAAACAGGCTTTTTCTTTTTCTGACAAAGAACAACGGAGGGACCGAACATGCCGAAAGGATCAGCCGAACTGACGAACTCCCGCAGGGAGGAAATCATCACCGCCTGCCGAAAGCTCTTCCAGTCCATGAGCTACAAAGAGATCACGATCAAGGAGATCGCGGTGGAGACCTCCTTCACCCGACCGTCGATCTATAATTACTTCGAGTCGAAGGAAGAGATCTTCCTTGCGCTTTTTCAGAAAGAGTATGAGTCTATCGCCGAGGAGTTGGACCTGCTCTGCCAGAGAAAAGAAGCGCTGTCCCTGGAAGATCTGGCTTCCGCGCTGGCACAGGCGCTTGACAAGCGCTCGATGCTGCTCAAACTGTTGAGCATGAATCTGTACGACATGGAGGAAAACGTCCGGCTGGAGCGGCTGGTCGAATTCAAGACTGCTTACCGGGATTTCATTTCCGTCGTGGATCGCTGCCTGCGGAAGTTCTGCCCCACGCTCGGCGAGCAGAGCATACATACCTTCCTGTACTCGTTCCTTCCCTTTATGTTCGGTCTGTATCCATACACGATGGCGACGGACAAGCAGAAGGCGGCTATGGAAAGAGCGGGGCTGGATTTTACGCCCGTGAGCACCTATGAACTGGCGTACGCCGGTATTCAGATCCTGTTGCGGGGTCTTCAGTAAAAATGGAGTGTGAAAACATGGAATTCAAAGAAGTCATCAAAACACGTTTCTCCTGCAGAAAGTACAGCGACAAAAAGATCGAGCGGGAAAAGCTCGACGCCATCCTGGAGGCGGGACGTCTGGCCCCCACGGCAAAGAATCTTCAGGAGCAGCACATCTATGTCGTGCAGTCCGAGGAGATGCTCGCCAGGATCGACAAGGTCACGCCCTGCCGCTACGGCGCTCCGACCGTGCTTGTCGTTGCCTTTGACAAAAACAACGTGTTCACCTATCCCGGCGAAAAGCGGGATTCCGGCGTGGAGGATGCCACCATCGTCGCCACACACATGATCCTGGCTGCCGCAGACGAAGGACTGGGCAGCTGCTGGATCAATTTCTTCGAACCTGAAAAAATGGCCGTGGAGCTCGGACTTCCGGAGAACGAAGAGATCCTGATGATGCTGGATCTGGGCTATGCCGCAGACGGTGTGAAAGCGGCCCCCGGTCACAACGCGAGAAAGCCGCTGAGCGACACGGTCTCCTGGCTCTGAGAGGAACAGACGATGGCAATCACAGTGAATCTCCGCTATACAGGGAAAAACGGCTCCGCCCGGCGTTTTGCGGAGGAAATGGCCAACAGCGGAACGGTCGCAGCCATCCGCGCCGAGGAGGGAAACCTGCGCTATGAATACTATTTGTCTCTCGACGATCCGGAGACGATCCTGCTGATCGACCAATGGCGGGATCAGGCAGCCATCGACGCGCACCACGCTTCGCCCATGATGCAGACGATCGCCGTACTGCGGGAGAAGTACGATCTGCACATGACGGTGGAGCGCTTTGTGTCCGATGAAAGCGGTTTGCCGGAGTCGGACCGAAGCTTTATCAGAGAGTAGGAGGAGCGGATATGACAAAGAAGATCACACAGACCGCCGGGCGTACACAGCTCGGGGACTTTGCGCCGACGTTCGCCCATCTCAACGACGATGTGCTGTTCGGTGAGGTGTGGAACGAGGAAGCCATCGATGTCAAGACCAAGTGCATCATCACCGTAGTTTCGCTGATGGCCTCGGGGATCACGGATTCCTCCCTCGCCTATCATCTGCAGAACGCGAAAAACAACGGCGTGACGAAAGAAGAGATCGCCGCGATCATCACCCATGCGACGATGTACGTCGGCTGGCCCAAGGGTTGGGCGGTATTCCGACAGGCTAAAGAGATCTGGAACGAGGACGCGCCTGCCGGGAGTGAAAAGGACGCCTATCAGAACAGCATCTTTTTCCCGATCGGACAGCCCAACGACGCTTACGCACAGTATTTCGTCGGGCAAAGCTATCTGGCTCCGATTTCGGCCGAGCAGGTGCCGGTGTTCAACGTGACCTTTGAGCCCGGGTGCCGCAACAACTGGCACATCCACCACGCGGCCTCGGGCGGCGGGCAGATGCTCATCGGCGTGGGCGGCCGTGGCTGGTATCAGGAGTGGGGCAAGGAAGCCGTCCCCATTCTGCCGGGAACGTGTATCAACATCCCGGCGGGCGTCAAGCATTGGCACGGTGCGGCTGCGGACAACTGGTTTTCTCATCTGGCGTTCGAAGTCAAGGGTGAGGAGACAAGCAACGAGTGGCTGGAGCCGGTATCGGATGAAGAATACACGAAGCTTTGAGGAGGACAACATGAGTAAAACACTGATTGCCTATTTTTCCGCCCAGGGCAGCACGGCGAAGCTGGCGAAGACGCTGGCTGCGGCCGCAGAGGCGGAGCTCTATGAGATCAAACCCGCCGTTCCCTATGAGAGGCGCGATTTGAATTGGATGGACAAGAAAAGCCGCACGACACTGGAGATGCAGGATCCGAACTGCCGCCCGGCGCTGGCAGATACGAACGCGCCCGTGGCAGAGTCTGACGTGATCTTCCTCGGATTCCCCATCTGGTGGTACCGCGAGCCCAGCATCATAGACAGTTTCCTGGATGCTTACGATTGGGCTGGGAAGACTGTTGTACCCTTCTTCACCTCGGGCGGGAGCGATCTCGGCGAAGGTCAGGATCGGATTGAGATGCTGGCGAAGGGGGCCAAGGTCCTGCGCGGCAGACGCTTCAACGCGAGAGCATCCGAGAGCGATCTGAAAAAGTGGATTGAAACCATGTAAGGAGGAACGGATATGAGCGTAACCAAAGTTGTTCCAGGCAAGGACGGCAACAAATACATACCCTTTGAGGAGCGCATCGGCGAAAGCTCCGTCGTCTTCTTCACCCGCGACCTGTCTGAGGAAGGACTGAAAAAAGTCTATGACAAGGTCGGCTCCGTGCTGACCGGGAAGATCGCGGTCAAGCTGCACACTGGCGAAGCCGAGGGCCCGAACATCATCCCGCGCCCCTGGGTAAAGGAACTCTTTGCGTCCCGTCTGAAAGATGCGGCAATTATCGAGACCAACACCTATTACGAGGGAAGCCGTTATACCACTGAGGCGCATCGCAAGACCCTGGAGGTCAACGGCTGGACCTTCTGCCCGGTGGACATCACGGACGAGCACGGTGTGGCCGCACTGCCAGTCAAGGGCGGTAAGTGGTTCAAGGAGATGCATGTCGGTGAAAGCATGCTGAACTATGATTCGCTGCTGGTGCTCACCCATTTCAAGGGTCACATGATGGGCGGCTTCGGCGGCTCGAACAAGAATATCGGCATCGGCTGTGCGGACGGCCGCGTGGGCAAGGCGGAGATCCATACTGCCGTCGGCTCGGACGATATGTGGAGCATCTCAGAAGAAGAGCTGATGGAGCGCATCAGCGAAAGCAGCAAGGCAACCATCGACTATTTTGCCCCGCATGCCTGCTTCATCAACACCATGCGCAACATGTCCGTGGACTGCGACTGCGCTGGCCCTTACGCCGAGCCCGTAGTCACGCCGGACATCGGTATTCTGGCCTCGCTGGATATCCTCGCGGTCGATAATGCCTGCATGGATCTAATCTACAATTTACCTGATGGTGGAGGGAAGGCGCTCGTCGAGCGTGTCGAGAGCCGTCACGGCCTGCGTCAGCTGAGCTATATGAAGGAACTCGGCATGGGCAACGACCGCTACACTCTGATCGACGTCGACAACGTTGATGCTGTCATTACCGCGCGTGACGCGGTCAAGGACGTCAAGCCCGAGTGGAAACCGGACCGCTACAACACTTTCTGGGGAAGGAACAGGCACAGGTAAAGATGAAAAGACAAATTGCGCTTGTTCTGATTTTTATTCTGTCTCTCACGCTTTTCGGCTGTGGGAGCGCGCCGGCTCAAACTACTCCGACAGAGGCACCGATCCAGGAAACGCCGGAACAGCCTTTGGCACCTGTTCCGGAGCAGGAGGCGCTTCAGACTGAGACCCCTGCGGAAGAGGATCAAGGCTCAGAACACGACAGTGTGCTTGTGCTTTATTTTTCCGCAACCGGCACGACAAAGGACGTCGCAGAGAAGATCTCCGGCCTCTTAGGAGCGGACATCGCTGAGATCGTGCCTGCAGAGCCCTATACCTCCGAAGACCTGAACTACAATGACCGCACGACCCGCGCCTCGGTGGAGCAGAACACTCCTGATATCCGCCCGGAGATTGCCAATGAGATTTCACTGGCGGGCTACGAAACCATTTATCTCGGCTACCCCATCTGGTGGGGACAGGCCCCGCGGATCATGAGCACCTTTGTCGAGAGCCATGACTTTACCGGGATCACCGTGATTCCGTTCTGCACCTCTGGAAGCAGCGACATCGGCCAGAGCGACGATACGCTGGCCGAGCAGGCCGGAAGCGGCAACTGGCTGCAGGGCAGACGCTTTTCGGGAAACGTATCGAAGGATGAACTGCAGATGTGGATCGATGAAACGGGAGGAACAGGCATGGAAAAAACGCTGAGGCTGGTTATCGGGGATACCGAGGTGTCCGTCGCGTGGGAGGACAGCGAATCTGTTGGTGCGCTGAAAGAACTTGTGAAGGATGAACCGCTGAGGGTGCAGATGTCCATGTACGGCGGCTTTGAACAGGTGGGCTCTCTCGGGACAGACCTGCCCCGGAACGACAGCCAGACGACCACACAGGCCGGGGATATCGTACTGTACGCCGGCAATCAGATCGTGATCTTTTATGGCACCAACTCCTGGGCTTACACGAGGCTGGGAAGGATCACGGATCGATCTGCGGCAGAGCTGGCGGATATGCTGGGCAGCGGCGATGTGACCGTTACATTGTCTTGGGAATAACAGGAGGAGAACATGAAGAAAGTACTGATCGTATCCACAAGTCCCCGGGTGAACAGCAACTCGGAGGCACTGGCCACGGCTTTTGCCGAGGGTGCGAAAGCCGCAGGGCATGAAGTTGAGCAGATTTCTCTTCGTGGAAAAACAGTCAACTTCTGCCGCGGCTGCTTTGTCTGCCAGGAGAAGCAGCGCTGCGTGATCCACGACGACGCGGACGAAATCTGTCAAAAGGCGCTGCGCGCCGACGTGCTGGTTTTCGCCACGCCGATCTACTACTACGAGATGTCCGGCCAGCTCAAGACCCTGCTCGACCGGCTCAATCCGCTTTTCCCCAGCGATTACGCTTTCCGCGACGTGTATATGTTGACCTCAGCCGCGGAGGACGAGGAGCATGTGCCGCAGCGGGCGGTCAGCGGTCTGGAGGGTTGGATCGAGTGCTTTGAGCGGGCCCGTCTCGCCGGGACGGTCTTTATGGGCGGCGTCACGGCCGCCGGGGAAAACCCGGGGCATCCCGCCCTGGAGCAGGCATATCAAATGGGAAAAATTGTTTGAGTCATAACGCATTCTCCTTCACTCTTTTAGGAGAAACCCGTGCGCTTTCTGCCTGAAAACATAGGTTTTGCAACGTTTTTGAAATGTGCTTGCTCAAGTGCGTTATTCACGCTCTGTCCACAATAAGTGGACGCTTTGTTACAAAGCGTCCACTTGCTTTTTTTCTTCATGCGCTTTTTATATTGCAGAATCATTTTCAAGAGTCATTTTTCATGCAATAGCCTCACTAAACAAAGAAGAGGAAACAGTGCATGAAGACTATTCCCTTATCCTCGTATATCTTTAGCGCGGTTGTTTTTCCATCCCGCGCGCCGAGGCGGTATCGGCCGGGAAAACCGGATTGTCCTTTACTCTCTGCCGCCGCGCGGGTATAATGAACCGTACGGTAATAAGGACAAAGTGAACGAAAACCCGGCCAAGGCAATCACGATGAAAAAGAAGAAGCCGCATATCGACCGCGGCGTCTGCATCCACTGCTTCTGCTGCCAGGAATTCTGCCCGAAGGGCGCGATGCGCCAGGGCCGGCACGCGATCATGAAAATCCTGGGAAAATAGTTTTCGGCATTAAGCTTCCCTTAAGGTTCGCGCGCTATCCTGTCCTCAGAACAAACAAGGAGGGCAAACGCCATGAAGAAAATATTAGCAGTTATCCTGTCGGCAGCCCTGCTGCTGACGACCCTGACGGCCTGCGGCGGCACGGCCACCCAGGCGACGGAAGAGAGCACGGCAGCCCAGACCGAAACGGTTGAAGCCGCTGCCGCAACCGAAACGACCGAAGCGGCGGAGGCGGTCGAAAGCACAGGCGCCGACGCGCCCGGCGGTATGCCTCCCGGCAATCCGCCCGACGGCAACGGCGGCCCCGGCGGGACGCCTCCCGGCGATCCGCCTGACGGAAACGGCGGCCCCGGCGGCACGCCTCCCGGGGGCTTTGGCGGCGGCCCGGGCGGAAGCAGCAGCGCGGATATCGACTACGCGGGCGCTGTTACCATCACTTCCGGCGACAGCCAGACCGGCCAGAGCTATACCAGCAGCACCGCCGACGAGAGCGCGCTTCTGATCAGCACTTCCGATGAAGTCGCGATCACCGATCCCACAGTCACCAAGTCCGGCGATTCCGACGGCGGCGACAGCTGCAACTTCTACGGCCTGAACGCAGCCGTGCTTGTGAAAGACGGGACGACAACGACCATTACCGGCGGCACGGTCACGTCCGACGCCGACGGCGCCAACGGCGTCTTCTGCTACGGCGGCAACGGCGGACAGAACGGAGCTTCCGGCGACGGGACCACGCTGTATATCTACGACACCACCATCGTTACCACCGGCGACGGCTCGGGCGGCATCATGACCACGGGCGGCGGCGTGACCTACGCCTACGATCTGGACGTGACCACCTCCGGCCGCTCCAGCGCGCCGATCCGCACCGACCGCGGCGGCGGCACCGTCGTGGTGGACGGCGGGACCTATACCTCCAACGGGCTTGGCTCCCCGGCCATCTACTCCACGGCGGATATCACGGTCTCCAACGCCACGCTGACTTCCAATCTTTCCGAGGGCGTGTGCATCGAGGGCTTGAACTCCATCACGCTCGTCGACTGCGACCTGACGGCCAACAACACCCAGCGCAACAGCAACGCCACTTTCCTGGATACGATCATGATCTACCAGTCCATGTCCGGCGATGCGGCCAGCGGCACCAGTCACTTCACGATGACGGGCGGCAGCCTCACCAGCAAGAGCGGCCACATCTTCCACGTGACCAACACCAACGCAGTCATCACCCTCAAGGGCGTCACGATCGTCAACGATGACGCGGACAACATCCTGCTCTCCGTCTGCGCGGACGGCTGGAGCGGCGGCAGCAATATCGCCACGCTCAAGGCCATTGCCCAGAAGCTCGTCGGCGCGATCAAGGTCGGCAGTGATTCGAGCCTGACGCTGGAGCTGACGGACGGCTCGAGCTTTGAGGGCAGCATCGACGGCAGCATCGTCAACGCCAAGGGCGAGACCGTCTCCACCGAGGTCGGCACCGTTTCCGTCACGCTGGACGGCACCAGCACCTGGACGCTGACCGGCGACAGCTATGTGACCGAATTCAACGGCGACGCAGCCAACATCATCTCCAACGGCTACACCCTGTATGTGAACGGCGTAGCCCTGACCGGGACCAACTGAAAAGAGCAAGGCGGGAAAACATGAAAAAGCATTTGAAGGGCATCTCGCTTATCCTCTCGATCCTGATGATCGTCAGCCTCTGCGCCTGTGGAAGCTCAGCAACGGCAGACGCAACCGGCTCGGAGACTCCTGTGTCCCAGAGCACAGAAAAAACCGTTGTTACAGCTGAGAGCGGTGACAAAGAAGCCATCGAGGCTGCGCTGGATCTCAGGAACATCGGTGCGACCTGGACTTATTCCGAGAACGCCGACGCCTGGACGATGAGTCCCGTTACTGCAGTCACCAACGCAGAACTGCCTGACTACCAGGGCGTGTCCGTCTCTGTACCGGGCGCTTACGTCAAAGGCATTGACACTGATGGCGACGGAGTGGCCGATGTGACCTCGGGCTCTGCCAGCGGCAGCCTGGTCATCGATTACGACGCCACGGTCACCAGCACCAACGGGCAGATCTATACCGCGGCTACCGCTCCCGTGATCGTCAATACCGGCGCGGCGGGCTACTCCGCTCAGTCCAACCAGACCGCAGGCACCACCTATGCCGCCGAAGGCTACATCAATGTGGCCTGCGGCAACCGCGGCAAACAGAGCACACTGTCTGACGGTACTTACACCGGTGACGCGCCTTCTTGTCTGGTTGATCAGAAGAACGCCGTGCGTTTCGTGAAATACAACATCCTGCTTGGTAATCTCCCCGGCAGTGTGGACTACTTCGTCTCCACAGGCGGTTCGGGCGGCGGTGCGCATGCCACGATGCTGGCAGCCACCTCCAACAATCCTGACTTCTATCCTTATGAAGCCGCAGCGGGCGCTGTGGGAGTCTACGTCAATGCAGACGGCAGCTACAGCACAACCGTCACGGTGAACGGTGAAGAGGTCGAACTCTCCGACGGACTTTGGGGCTGCATGGCATACAGTGCCATCACCTCGCTGGCCGAAGCGGATATGACCCTGGCTTTTGAGTACTATCTTGACAGCACCTACAGCTTTAACACCGACTTCCAGAAACAACTGGCGGAGTACCTGGCGGCTGAGTACATGGAGTACATCAATGCCAAAGGGCTGACTGTTAACGAAGCGGACGTTGGCTTTGATCTTGACGGTGACGGAGCACTTACCAGTACCGTGGCACTGACGATCGAATATGACGCAGACGGGCATGCCGATACCAACGGTTATTACGGCAGCTACCTGGATCTGTATCTGGCTGAGTTTGAGCAGAGCCTGCAGGCCTACATCGACCGCCTGGCCTATGCAGAGGACTGGACCTGGTTTGACGCAGACGGCTATGCGCTCACCGACAGCGAAGTCGCGGCCATGACGGATACAGACCGTGCCGAAGCCTTCCTCAACGGCTGGTATGCAAAAGGCAGTACCGGCAGCGGAAGCAGTATGGGCGCTATGTCGGGCGGCCCCGGTGGAGATTCCGCAGGCGGACCTCCCTCCGGCAGTCCTCCTGACGGAGCAGGTCCCGGCGGAGATTCTACGGGCGGACCTCCCGATATGGGCGGCGGTATGACGCAGGAGGTCGGCACCCCCGATGCGGGCACGACCCAGTCGGCCGGCAGCGGTACGGACAGCGCAAACTACAGCTCCTTTGACGAGATGCTGGCTGCCTATGAGGCTGACGTTGCCGAGATCGAAGCTGGCGATGTCTACGGCAACAACATTGTGGAGCTGTACGATCCCCTCAATTATATAGGCGCGGAGGAAACAGACGGCCCGACCTGGGCGCGTATCCTGATGGGCGCTTCCGAGGGCGACATCTCCATGCTCAATTCCCTCAATATCCAGATCGCCTGGCTCAATGCCGGAACGGACGCAGAGATCGAGTGGCAGTGGAACGGCGGCCATGTCCCCTCTGAGATCTTCGGAGATTCCCTTGCACTCTATGTAGATACCATGTACGGCAAGTATGTGGACGGCGCTGTGGAGATCACCAAGGCAGCCGCCACCGGCCAAAGCTCCAACGGTACGGCGACAGAAGCAACCGGTACGGACCTCACCGGCTGGGTCAGCTTTGATGATGACGGCACCTTGACCATGACGCTCTCCGGAGCGGCCGCCTATCGCACGTCCGGTGCAGCCAAAGCCATCCCCGGCTTCGATGTGATGGACTACGGACAGGAAGATTATGTCTTCGGCAGCTCGACCGCCGACGCCCGGCACTGGGACAAATATGTGCTGAAGGTGTTCCTGGAGCACGCTGATACACTCTCTGCCCTGTTTAACAAATAATCATTGCAAGCGACGAAATGAAAGCTCTTAAGCACGAAGTTGAAGAGAAACAAGCCGTGCTGCAAAAGCGCCGGGATCTTCTGCCAAAGCTATAATTGCGTGCAAAGAGTATGAGTTAACAAAATATGTAATGATTGTTCACACACTTTTAGCACTCTCCTCTTGACAGTGCTAAAAGCGGTGCTATAATGATAATCGAACAAAGGAACAGAGATCGAATGGATGACCTCCATCCCCTT
>JAEEGI010024614.1_pt1 | contig 11725 bp, 12 predicted proteins | sample 8958751 | NCBI WGS metagenome assembly JAEEGI01 (sample SAMN16246545, study PRJNA631951) | gut metagenome | biome: gut microbiome; feature: rumen; material: KS-attached | host: Bos | place: Iran: Karaj | collected 2018-10 | reverse complement strand
AAAAAGCAGGATATGAGTTCTCAGGCTGGAGCTACATACCCGCCAAGATGCCTGCAAGGGATTACACAGTAAACGGCTCGTTTACAGCCAAGCAGATATCCTACTTCTTCATGATAGACAACAAGATCAAATACACTCTCAGAGGCACTGTCGGAACACCTGTAACGGCTCCCTCGGTTGACGTTCCCGAAAACTATGAGTTCTCGGGCTGGTCACCGGAAGTTCCCGAAGTTATGGGCACAGAAAGCACGATGTTCCGCGGTACGCTTACAAAGGTTAAATCGTTTGTTGAATTCGACCTCAACGGAGGCGCAGGCAATACCCCAGCAAAAACCGCTTATACGATAGGCAGCAGCATAAATCTTCCGAATGACGTTTCGCGCACAGGCTTTGCATTCGGCGGATGGTCAACAACATCCGATGCAGCAGCCGGCTTTATGACATACGAAGTTCCTGCGGACGATACGCTGCTTTACGCCGTATGGACAGAAGCCACCGCATCTATTGAGCCCGCTGAAAACACCGACACTGTTGTTGACAGCATTTACAAGCTTATCAGCGGACTTTGCGAAAGAATAACCGCGGCTGTGTTTGAAAGTGATTATATTGAAGTTCTCGGCAATAACGCCGACGTTGAAATAGAACAGGGCATCAGCTTCGGCACAGGCTCAAAAGCTATTCTTACGCAGAACGGAAATACGGTAGCAACATACGAAATCGTAATTTACGGCGACGTTGACGGCGACGGTATCGCAGACGGCAGAGACGTTCAGATTGCGCAGCTGCTTTGCGACGGTCTGCTCACAAAAGCAAATGTCGGCGCGGCTGTATTTGAAGCGGCCGACTGCGACCACGACGGTGAAATCACGCCGAACGATGTTCAGCTTATAGTTGAATCAGGTATATTCACACAGACTATCGACCAGACAAAATAACCGTAAACAAACAATAGAATAAAAAATTCCGCTTTACCCGTTCCTTTTCAGGTTCAGGTAAAGCGGTTTTTTGGTTATCCACGGTTTTTTTGAAGGATGAAATGTTTATCCATCCTATATATGATGAATGTAAATAAAAAAGGTTCCTCACGAATTTTTGTGGTATTGCAAATCGGTAGTTGTTGGGATAACCTTTTGTTAAAAAGAACGGTTGTAGGGAACGCATAAATGCGTTCCGCGGCACGGATAGTATCCGTGCCCTACTTGACGACCGCCCCACTCGCCCAATCGGTATTTGTCTGCGCCAAATATCGAAGTGAAATATCACTGACGCGATGCGATATACGCCTGCGGCGTGTGATATATTCCTTCGGAATGTGATATGTTTTGCTTTGCAAAACGTTGAGGGCGGGCTCCGCCCGAACCCATTATAATACCGTTTTAAGTCCGTCAAATCGGTATTTGCAGATGTATTCATTGTGAGCGTAGGGAACGCATACATGCGTTCCGAATTACAATAAAGCTACACATTACAATGGCACGGATAGTATCCGTGCCCTACGCACACGCCTCCACAAACCTCGATTTATATATCCCACAAAAACCCGTGAAGTTCTTTTTTTGACTCTGAACGAATATAAGATGCCGCGTCGGATATAAAGAACAATAAACCGTATAAATCGTGCAGGAAATTGCCCTGACAACCGATTGTTACGACAAGCGCGCCCGATATATCTCTTAAATAGGAAGGTGCAGTACACTACTATCCTTCATAATCCGCAAACAGGTAAATTCAGGCAAAAAAAGGCACAGCCCGCGAAGGCTGTGCCCCATTGTTTTAAGTTTTAAATTAATATGCGAATGTGTAGTCTGCCTTATATGTTGCGGAAAGTGTTGCTGTACCTTTGATAGCAGTCCATTTGAGTGAACCGGACATTATCATGGGATCAACAGCGCTGTAGGATGAGAGCATGCCTTTTTCGTTAACAACAGCAGTGATTGTACCGCCGGGGTACTTAACCGTGCACTGTTCAAGTGTGAACGGCTTAAGATCATCTTCGGAGATATCCATAACCTGCATGCAGGCGAAGTGGTTTGTGGGTCTCTGGCTGAGGCCCTGAACCTGCTCGGGTTTAAGTTTAAGAGTTACTTTGTAACCGCCCGCTACCTTTGTGCAGGAAGCGCTTGCAACGCCTGAAGGTGAAAGTTTACTCATCTTTGCATCGCCGTAAACAACGATGTAATCTTTCATTGATTTGTTGATTTCGCTCTTTTCGCCGTCTTTCTTAACCTTTGTGCCTTTAACCTGACCGTTTGTGCATGTGCAGGTTTCTGTCTTCGGATAGTCGTTGGGAAGAAGGCTGTTTGCGATGCCTACTGCTGCTTTCGGGAAGCTTGTTTCGGTAATCTTTGTGTTTGTACCGTCTTTACATGTGATCTTCATTGTGCCTTTGTAGGCTTTTGTTGCATTTGCCGCATTGTTGTAATAAGCAACGATCTTTGCTATATCGCTGCCGACAGGTGCTGCTGAAGCGTTGCTGCTTGCTGCCGGAGTAGCAGGTTTGCTGCTTGATGAAGAGCTGCTGGAGCTGCTGCTTGAAGATGAAGAAGAATCTGCCGGAGCTGCATCTGCGCTTGTGTCTGCCGCTGCTGTGTCATCCGCTGCTGCTGTGTCATCAGCCGGAGCCGCGTCTTTATCTGTCGGGTCTGCGGATGTGTCTGTAGAAGCGTCAACTGCGTCTGCGCTTGTGTCTGCCGCGTCAGCGTCAACGGTGCCTGAACCTCCGTTGGAGCCGCCGTTATTGGCTGCTGCCGGATATTTATCTGCGATAGAAATGTTTGTGTCACAAATCTTGTTTGTGATGCTTACGCTCGTAAGAACTATCGCAATAACACAGACAACTGCTGTAATTGCAGAAATAACTGACTTTACAACCTCAGGGTTTTTGGGCTGTTTGTTAGCCTTTTTTTCTGCTTTTGCAGCTTTTTTTGCTTCTTTTTTTTCTTTGCTCATTTTAAAAAACTCCTTTCAGTCCATATATCCATATAACTGTATTATTAAAGATACCATAAATTAATGCAAATTTCCAGTAGTATTTTTTAAATTTATAAAAATAATTAAAAATTTTTTAAAAATTGTCGAAATGCACAAAAAGCCGAAAATTATTTGTACATTTTAAAACTAAATGAGATGGATTTTTTTTGAATATTATGGTAAAATAAAATAAATATGTAATTAAGAGGGCAATATGAAACATAAAAAATTTATATCGTGGAACGTCAACGGTATCCGCGCATGCATGAAAAAGGGATTTGAGGACGTTTTCAGCCTGCTTGACGCCGATATTTTCTGTATTCAGGAAACCAAAATGCAGGAAGGTCAGGCAGAATTCAACCCCGAAGGATATTTTCAGTATTGGTCATACGCTGAAAAGAAGGGATATTCCGGAACGGCTGTTTTTACAAAGGATGAACCTCTCAGCGTTACATACGGCATAGGCAAAGAGGAACTTGACACCGAAGGCAGAATGATAACGCTTGAATTTGAGGATTATTATTTTATCACGGTGTACGTGCCCAACGCGCAGGACGGACTTAAACGCATTGATCACAGATGCCTGTGGGAAGATACTTTCAGAGAAAAAGTCACCGCGCTTTCCGCAGTAAAACCGGTTGTTTTCTGCGGCGATCTGAATGTCGCTCACAAAGAAATCGACCTGAAGAACCCGAAGGCAAACGTCGGCAACGCAGGCTTTTCCGACGAGGAGCGCGCGAAATTCAGCGCTTTGCTTGACGCGGGATTTGTTGACACTTACAGATATTTTTATCCCGATAAAGAGGGCGCTTACAGCTGGTGGTCTTACAGATTCAATTCACGGGAACGCAACGCAGGCTGGCGCATCGACTACTTCTGCGTTTCAAAAGGTTTTGAAAACAGGCTTGTGAGCGCGGATATTCACAACGAGATATATGGGTCGGACCATTGCCCCGTTGAGCTTATTATAGAAACAGGAGAGTAAAATATGAAAACTTCACATAAAATTTTAATTCCGCTTTTTTCGGTGCTTCTGATTGCATCGCTTGTGCTGGTATATTTTGTTTCAAACGGCACAATAAGAAAAAAATATATTTCTCAAAGCGAGATGAATAACGTTGACTTTGCGGCAACGGATTTTACAGAGCTCGGCTCTGCGAGCGAAAGCTCCGAATACCCGATTATGCCGACGGATTTTGACGGCGTTTTCTATTCGCTTGCGGCAGACGGAAAGGTAAGCTTCTTTGAATATTCGGGCGGCAAATTCGCTCCGTACTCAAAAAAAGTTTCTACTCTTGACGTTAAGCCGGAGCTTACTTACAACAAAATACCGATAAAGATTTACTATATAACAGACGGTGAGAAAACGCTCGGTTACGGACTTTTCACCACAAAGAATTCCGACGCAAAAGTTAAAGCATATTCCTACGTTTTTGCAAAACTGGTCAGCGCGCCGTCAATCTATAAAGTCAAAGGCAATATGCTCCTTGTTAGCACAAACCCCGACGATGCCTACAACACGGAAAAGATTTATACCGACATTTTTTCGGTCAATGATAAAGGCGCGTGTGAAAACATACTCGGTCAGCGCGACCGTTCGGCAGACAAAACGGGCAGACTTACGGAACGCTGGGGAATTGTAACCGATTCGTTCTTTAAAACCGCAAATAAAAAAGCAAGCCTTATTTCCGGCAGGCTTTACGATTCCGACACGGAAATATATGACGTTTTCAACCTCAACAAATCCACAAACGCTCCCGAAACAAAAGGTCTTTACACCACGTTTTTAAGGGAAGACAGCGACAGCGGACTTGTATATCTCAAAAAGACTTCCGACGGATTCAAGAGCGTTAAATTCATTGCGGAAGAAAAAACAATCGCCTCGTTCACCGGCGATCTTAAAAAAGATTTTGTAATAAGCGGAAACTGGATTTACTCAAACAAGGAGGAAACTTTTACAAACCTCCTTACAGGAAAATCCTTTAAAGCAAAGAATCTCGGCGCAATCAATATGTTTGCCGCAAATGCGGACGGCACAAAATTTGCCGCTGTCGCAAGCTACAACAACCAGGCGTTTTTTGCAGTAGGAAGCGACGGCAGCGTAAAATCATATTCAGGCACGTCGATTTTTAACAAAGATATAAATAATATCTGTTTCGCCGACAGCGACACCGTTTTAACAACCGCGGTTAAGGCGGATAATTCCTGCATAAATTACCTTACTAAAATTTAAAGGTCAGATTATGGATTTTTTCATAACTTTTCTTGAAGGCGTGATTTCGTTTATCTCGCCATGCACACTGCCGCTTCTGCCTGTTTATATCACATACCTTTCGGCAGGCGGAAACAAACGGAGCAGCACAATTGTAAGACCGCTCGGATTTGTGGCCGGTTTCACCGTAGTTTTTTCCGCGCTCGGTTTGTTTGCGGGCACGCTCGGGCATCTTCTTGCCCAATACCGCACGGCAGTCAACGTTGTAAGCGGAATAATCGTAATTATATTCGGGCTGTCGTACCTGGAAATAATACCTCTGCCGTTTTTTAAAGGCGTGCAGAAAAAGAAAGACGTAAATTCGTTCTTTTCGGCGTTTGTTTTCGGCATGATTTATTCCGTCAGCCTTACGCCCTGCGTCGGCGCGTTTCTCGGCTCGGCTATAATGCTTGCCTCAAATTCCGGCACCGCGTTCAGGGGAACTATGCTGCTGTTTGTATATTCGCTCGGTATGGGAATCCCGTTTCTTATTTCCGCAGTTCTTATCGAAAAACTCACAGACACGTTCGATAAAATAAAAAAGCACTATAAAATTATAAACACCGTCTGCGGAATTTTTCTGATAATCGTCGGCGTTCTTATGGCATTCGGGCTTATCAATAAACTTATTTCGGTTTTTTCGTGAGGTAATAAAATGAAAAATAAAATAATTCTGATAATCATCGGCGTTCTTTTTATTGCGGCGCTTCTGATTTCCGTAAAGATTTACGGCAAACTTTCGGATAAAGTTGATATGCCTGCAACCACTGCGGCTGACACCGGTACCGAAATCCCGAAAACCGATGCAGATACCGAAGATGAAACCGCTGATACCGCCGCTGATTTTTATGCTTTTGACTTTGACGGCAATAAGGTTTCATTATCCGAAAAGATCGGCAAACCCGTTGTAGTGAATTTCTGGGCGACGTGGTGCCCTCCGTGCAAATCGGAACTGCCGCATTTTGAAAAGCTTTATAAGGAGCTTGGGGACAAAGTTGAGTTTATGATGGTCGATATGACCGACGGCCGGCGCGAAACGGCGGATATCGTTAAAGAATTTGTAAAAGAAAACAATTACACTTTCCCTGTTTACTGCGATTCCGATTCGAGCGCCGCGATGGCGTACGAGGTATATTCCATTCCGGTAACGCTGTTTATTGATAATGAAGGAAGAATGTCCGATATGAGGATCGGCGCACTGAGTGAATCTGCGCTGAGAAACGGTATTGAAAAAATAACTGAATAAACGCATTTCACGGGTCTGTCGCATTTTAAAGATACGGCAGACCCACGTTTTTTTTTGCTGATTGATATTTTTCATACGGCAGCGAACAGCGTAAAACAAAACATAATCTTTCGTCAGATTGTACAATTTTCCCATTTAAAAAAGTATTTGACTAATCTATTGTTTTAATATATAATAAAAAAGGTCAATATAATTTCATGAAATGAGGATCAATATATGGGCAAATCAAAAGCAACGCCGCGCGGGAACGTGGCAACTTACACCAAAGGAGAGCTTGCAGGATTTCTTACCGGTCTTGCGGGTCAGAACATCATTTACAATATTATTGCCACAGGTCTTGCGTTCTATTTTCAGAGCGTTATTTTCCTGCCTGCCATCGCGTGTTCGCTGATTTTTGCTCTGGCGCGTGTTTGGGACGCTATCAACGACCCGATGATGGGCACTATTGTAGATAAAACCAGAACAAAATGGGGCAAATGCAAACCTTATCTGCTGTTTGTACCCGGTATTGTACTTATCACCACTATCCTCCCGTTTATCAACAGCATGTATGCCGAGCCAAACGCTTACCACGAAGTTGAGCTTCAGGACTCCGCCGCTTACGTTGAATTCACGGCAAGCGATCTGAACAAAGAGATCGAATATGACGGCGTAAAATACATTGTTGTTCCTGCCGGCGGCACATGGGAACTTTCCAAAGACGCAGACGGAAGCATTGTTAAAAACAAAGTTATGATTTATTCCGACGCCGATAAAACTCCCGTAAGCGATGCCGCGCTGGCGGAAACCGTGCTTCAGGAATTCCAGAGCGAAGTCGGCTTTGAAAAGAAGACCGGCGGCAAAGCGGCTCTTATCATAGCCTGGGCGGCATTCTCCTACATCCTTTGGGGCATGACTTACACAATAGGCGATATTCCGCTGTGGGGCGTTACAAGCCTTATGACCGAAGACCAGAACGACCGTGCAAAGGCATTGTCGCTTGCCCGTGCAGTTGCTAACGTCGGTATGATAGGCACGATGTTCACTATGATCGCGCCCGCTTTCCAGGGAATGTGGAAAGCGCGCGGTATGGACGAGGCTCACTCGCTCAGAGCGGCGTACATTACGCTTGCCGTTGTGATGACGCTGTTTGCATCCATCCTCTTCCAGGTTGCAGGCTTCTCTGTTAAAGAAAAGGTTACTCCTCAGAGTGAAAAAACATACACGATCAAAGAAAACTTCAAAATCATGTTCGGCAACAAGCCTTTCCGCCAGATCCTTATTTCCGGCATTCTCAGAAGCCCCATTCAGCTGCTCGGCATAGTTGCAATGACACTTGTAATGTACTATTTCTTCAACAACAACATCGGAGGCGAAGGCATTATTACCACACAGCTGATACTTCAGGTTCTTATTCTTGTAGTCGGACTGTTCGGCGGTATGATCGCGTTCCCGCTTTGCGTGCCGAAGCTTATTACCAAGTTTGAAAAGAAAAAGCTTTACAACTTCTTCACCCTTTTCGGCGCGATTCCGTTTGCTTTGATTTTTATACTGTTCCTTATCTGCAAAGGCAACATTATGCACTGGGGCAGCATGGTGCTCATGTCTGTTCTGTTCTTTATGGCAGGCGCATCAATGGGCTCGCTCAACGTGCTTCAGAGCGTTATGATTGCGGACTGTGTTGACTATGAGGAATACAACAACGGCATCCGTCCGGACGGCGTTTTCTTCTCTGGACAGAGCTTCATCACCAAGCTTTCCGCAGGTATTGCCTCACTTATTTCCGGTGCGGTTTACGCTATCGTCGGTTTCTCTGACAAGAACGTAGCTCTTCTTAACAACGCTCTTGTAAACGGCGCGGATTTCAAAACTTATAACGACGGTAAATTCGCCCTTGCAATGTTCTTCCTCATTTCCATTCCGCCGGCAGTCGGCATGGTGCTCGCGGCAATCCCGACGCTCAGATACGCCCTGCCCGATTCGGAACACACCCGTATGCTTAACGAACTTAATGAAAAACGAAACGCGGAATAAATTTAAATAATCAATAAAAAAAGACGCTCACTTGAGGCTTAAAGCTTCTGTGAGCGTCTTACTTTTTTCTGTTTTATAATTTAAGCTGATAAAAGATTATCTTTGTTTGCCTTTATATAATCCCCGATTTTTGCAAGGATCTCATCTTTATCATTTTCCATCAGCAGTCTGAACTTTTCGTCAAGCTCGTTGATTTTAACCGCATCGAAAGATACATCTTCGTTATCATCATCAAACATATTATACATAGGCTCGAATATTTCATAAAGCCTGCCGCCTGTAACATCTTTCACCGCTTTTGCGGCTGTGCCTGTAAGAGGCTGACCGTTGCAGCGGAAAAATGATGAAAGCTTTAAATATTCGCTGTCTTCAAAAACGTAATTGAGTGCGTAAATGTACTTTTTATATTCGGGCAGAGCGTCGAACGCCGCCGTCATATCGTTCTCTTTTTCAAGCGCAAGCTGAATATTTGCCGCAACGCCGAATAGCAGTTTTTCATCCTCCGCGTCAAAGCTTTCGGGAGTAAGGATTCTGAACTCATTCCTGATGGCTTTATCCTTTTCAAGCTTTGCTATGATTTTTTCACGCTGAGCGTCACGCTTTTTACCGGAGCGCGATGCCATGATAATCATAACAACCGTCAGTACAAACAAAACAATCAGTATCACTGCCCACAACGGATTCTGCGCAAGATAATCAAATAAATCTTTCATACAATCACCTTTCAATCAAAGCTTTGTAAATATCGCCTTTTTTAAAGCCTGTCAGCTTCGCTGTGTTTTTTGCCGCTTCGCTTACGCTCATGCCGCCCTCAACGCTCTTTTTCGCAAGCTCGACAGCGCCTTCAAACGTCAGAGCTTCATCCTCAGGCTCTTCTTTTTTGCCCTCAACTATCAGCACAAGCTCGCCCTTCACGCCGTCCTCGCCGTAAAGCTCAACAGCCTCTTTGAGCGTGGTGCGTATAACGTCCTCATGCACCTTTGTTATCTCTCTGACAATGGCAATCTCCCTGTCGCCGAACACATTATACATATCTTTAAGCGTGGCGGCAACCTTGTGCGGAGCTTCATAAAAAACCATCGTTCTTTTTTCGTTGGCAAGCGAGATCAGATGCTCGTTCCTGCCCGGTTTGTTGACGCTTAAAAACCCTTCAAAAGTGAATCTGCCCGTCGGCATTCCCGAAAGTGCAAGCGCGGTTGAAAACGCGCAGGGTCCGGGGACTGATTCGACTTTGATTCCGTTTAGGTGGCAAAGCCTTACCAGATCCTCGCCGGGGTCGGATATGGCAGGCATACCCGCGTCGGTAACTATCGCACAGCTCTCCCCCGCAAGGATTCTTGAAATTATATATTCGCCGCGTTCGCGCAGGTTATGCTCATGGTAGCTGACCATCGGCGTTTTTATATCAAAATGATTAAGCAGTTTGACGGTTACCCTCGTATCCTCCGCCGCGATGAAATCACACTCGCGCAGAGTTCTGACCGCACGCGGTGAAAAATCCTCAAGGTTTCCTATCGGAGTGCCGACAACAAAAAGTTTACTCATCAGTGATTCTCCTTATATTCGCCGTAAATCGACATCATTTCGTCAGAAAAAACGCCCTCGCTTTTGTAAACTGCAAGCACCGGCTCAACGTTCATAAACGGCTTTGCGCCCTTTTTGCCCTCAATCATAAAAAGCCACGGCTTCGTATCGCTGAATTTTGAAACAAAGCGGAGCCTTTTCGGCTCTATCCCTGCCGAGCGCATGCTGACGATCGTATCGGTAAGCCTTTCCGGCCTTGAGCAAAGGCAGAGTTTTCCCGAAAAGTTGAGCAGATGCGCCGCCGCCGCGCAAACGTCATCGATTGTGCACATCGTTTCGTGACGGGCGATCTTGTCAGAATCCGAACGGCTGATGATTCCGCTGCCGTCTGATTTATAAGGCGGATTCATTATGACCGTGTCAAACGACGCGTGCTCAAAAAGCGCCTTTATATTTTTTATATCGCCATGCACGATTTTTACTTTTTCCTGCGCGCCGCTCAAGCGGACGGATTCCTCCGCCTGGATACACGCGTTTTCCTGAATGTCGATTCCGGTTATTTCTTTGCCGCATCCGTTTCGCACAAGCAGCATCGGGATGATTCCGCAGCCGGTGCCCATATCGCACACCCTGTCTTTTCTGGACGGCGAAGCAAAATCCGCAAGGATAACGGCATCGGTGCCGAATCCGTGCTCATCGCTCACGGCGGCGTAACAGCCGGAGCCGAGATATTCTTTTCGATACACATTATCCCTTCTTTTTTGATATTTTACATTATTATTTCGGATTGAAAATACTGCTCCTGAAACTCAATCTGCTTTGCTATTTCCTCTTTGCTGAAAGACATATTTTCAGGGCAAACCACCCATTTTTCTTCAACGTCATCAAATCTGTGAACAATGGCAATTATTTTACCTTTGATTTTTTTAACAGGTTTATTTACTCCGATTATATATGCGTCCTGTTCTTCTCCATCAGGAGCAATTATACCCTCGATATATCCGTAGTTTACAGGGTATATAATATTTTTATGTTTAGGGTGACAACTGCCAAGCGGTCTGTCAACTATTACAGTGACAATGCTTCCTATCATAAGCTTCTCCTGTTTAGTTCTCTTTTCTGAAAAGATGAATCCGTGTTTATTTCCACCCGTAAACCAGAACTCCCGCAATGCCGGACAGGCATATCAGCATAATCGGCGACATTCCGTTTTTTGTGACTTTCCTTGAAAGATAATACACGGCAAAAAGCGCCGCTGTCATAATAATTGCAGCAAAATCAATCGCCGCATCCGAAACGCTGCCTATACAGTTTATCAACGCCATATAAACGCCTGTGGCAAGAATAATGCCGATTATACACGCTTTCAGATTGCCGATAACCGTCTGAAAAAGATCGCTTTTTTTTGATTTTTTCATAATTGCCGTAATGATAATGACAATCAGAAACGCGGGAAAAACGACTGCCGCGGTGGCAATCAAAGCGCCGGGAACGCCGGCCTGTGAAGAGCCGATATACGTTGCCATATTGACCATTATAGACCCGGGGGTGCTTTCGCCCACTGCTATCATGTATGAAAGCTTTTCATCGTCAAGCCAGCCGTAGGACAAAACCACCTCGCGTATGAGCGGAATAGCGCTGTATGCCCCGCCGAACGAGAAAAATCCGATTTTTAAAAACCCGATAAGGAGTTCAAGAAGTATCATTCTTCAGCCTCCCTG
>JAEEGI010024611.1_pt1 | contig 11726 bp, 11 predicted proteins | sample 8958751 | NCBI WGS metagenome assembly JAEEGI01 (sample SAMN16246545, study PRJNA631951) | gut metagenome | biome: gut microbiome; feature: rumen; material: KS-attached | host: Bos | place: Iran: Karaj | collected 2018-10 | reverse complement strand
TATCTTCTCTATTTTTTTGATCTCGTTGGCGTTCCAGTCGCCGAAGATCTTATCGAATATCCCCATCTGTTCTCCCTAGTTGAACGCGTTGTAAATGGCGCGGATGGCCTTCTCGAAATCGCTTCCGGCAACGCCTACTATAATGTTGATCTCCGAAGAGCCCTGGTCTATCATCCTGATGTTTATGCCCTGCTCGGCAAGCGCCGCGAACAGTTTGGCGGCAACGCCGGGACGGTAGGTCATTCCCTGACCCACGGTGGCGATCATGGCTATGTCGTCGTAAACGTCCAGAGCGTCCGGCTCCAGATTCCTCTTGATGTCGTCTATGATGTCCGGGAGCTTGTTCCCGACCTCGTCGTTGTCCAGCACCACGGACAGTGTATCGATACCGGTGGGCATGTGCTCGAAGCTTATGTCGTTGCTGTCCAGTATGCTGAACACGCGCTTCATGAAGCCGCGCTCGGAGTTCATCATGTATTTATGCATGGCGATTACGGTAAAGTTCTTGCTTCCCGCTACGCCGGTGATGACGCCCCTGCTGTCTTCCGGAGTCTCGTCCTGAATGAAGGTCCCCGGATGCTCCGGATCGTTGGTATTTCTGATGTTGATCGGGATGCCCGCTGCCTTTACCGGGTAAATGGCGTCCTCGTGCATTACGTTGGCGCCCATGTATGAAAGCTCGCGGAGCTCCTGATAGGAAATGTATTTGATCGGCTTGGGGTCGTCCACGATCTTCGGGTTGGCCATGAGGAATCCGTTGACGTCGGTCCAGTTCTCGTAGACCTCCGCCTCCGCCGCCCTTGCGACTATGGATCCGCTGATGTCGGAACCGCCGCGGCTGAAAGTAACTATCCTGCCGTCCGGCTTCGCGCCGTAGAATCCCGGGATCACCGCGTACTCGTGCTTTTTAAGTTCTTTCTTAAGCACTTCGTTGGTCTCGTCCGCAAGGAACCTTCCGCGCTCGTCGAACTTTATAACGTCCGCTGCGTCTATGAAGTCCCAGCCCAAGTACGCTGCGAAGAGCCTGCCGTTGAGGTATTCTCCGCGGCTGGCTATGTAGTCCGATCCGGCGCCGTCTTCCATGGCGGCCTTTATCTTAGTGTACTCCGCCTGAAGATCCAGCTTGTCCTGGCTGATGCCGAGCGTAAACGCTATGGCGCTGAACCTGTCGCACACCACCTGGAACAGCTGGTCCCAGGGCAGGTGGTTCATAAGGTGCGTATGGCACAGCAGCAGGAGGTCCGTCATCTTGGTGTCCTGATCGAAGCGCTTACCCGGCGCGGATACCACTACGTACCTTCTGGAAGGATCGGAAAGGATTATGTCCTTTACCTTTGTGAACTGTATGGTGTCGGCGACCGAGCTGCCGCCGAATTTAGCTACTTTTACACCCATGGTCTTTCTCCTAAATATAGTATTCTGAATATTTTATCACAAACCTGCAGAATAAACAAACACCCGGCTGGGATGCCGGGTGAGATGCGTTTTATTATTCTTCAGTCCGGTGTGCCGGGAACGTACTCTTCCATTCCGGCCGCCTTCCTGATCTCGTCCGCCCTGTTGGTCTCTTCCCAGGTGAATCCCGCGTCCTCGCGGCCGAAGTGGCCGTAGTTGGTGGTCTTCCTGTAGATGGGCCTTCTCAGGTCCAGATCGCGTATTATGCCCGCGGGCGTAAAGTCGAACACCTTGCAGACTATGTCCGCGATCTGCTCGTCCGGGATCCTTCCGGTGCCCTTGGTGTCTACCATTACGGATACCGGTTCCGGAATGCCTATGGCGTAGGCGAGCTCTATCTCGCATCTGTCCGCGATGCCGGAAGCGACCACGTTCTTCGCCGCCCAGCGCGCCGCGTAGCAGGCGGAACGGTCCACCTTCGTGGGGTCTTTGCCGGAGAAGCAGCCGCCGCCGTGACGGGCGTAGCCTCCGTAGGTATCGACGATTATCTTGCGACCCGTAAGGCCTGTGTCGCCGTGAGGTCCGCCTATTACGAACCTGCCGGTCGGATTTACCAGATACTTGGTATTGCCGTCCAGAAGCTCTTCCGGGATCACCGGCTTTATTACATGGTCCATTAGGTCCCAACGGATCTGGTCCAGAGTCGCGTCTTCGTCGTGCTGAGTGGAGATGAGCACGGTGTCCACCCTTACCGGGCGCCACTTGTCGTCGTACTCCACGGTAACCTGGGTCTTGCCGTCCGGACGGAGGTAAGGAATGGTGCCGTTCTTTCTGACTGCCGTAAGCCTTCTTGCAAGCTTGTGCGCAAGCGATATAGGCAGGGGCATAAGCTCCGGCGTCTCGTTGCACGCGTAACCGAACATTATTCCCTGATCTCCGGCGCCGCCGACCTGATCGTTGGTGCCCAGCGCTATGTCCGCGCTCTGCGCGTGAACGGAATTAAGCACGCCGCAGGAATAATAGTCGAAACCGTATTCGGACTTGGTGTAGCCTATGTCCTTGATAACGCTTCTGGCTATCTCCTGGAAATCTACGAATCCATTGGTCGTTATCTCGCCCATTATGGTGCACAGACCTGTGGTAACGAAAGTCTCGCAGGCCACCCTGCTGTCGGGGTCCTGGCGAAGCGCTTCGTCGAGTATGGCATCCGAGATCTGGTCGCAGATCTTGTCGGGATGACCTTCCGTAACGGATTCCGATGTGAATAATCTTATCATTTCTGTCCTTTCCCGGGGATGTTAAAAGCCCCGTCTAAGACGAGGCTTGTTTTCTTTTCCTCATCTTTCAGATCGCTCTGTAGGATTTGGCACCTTGTAAGATACAGGTTGCCGGGCATCATCGGGCCTATTCCCTCCGCCGCTCTTGATGAGAGCCATATTTATATTATCATGGGCGCACATCTGCCTTCCCATGCAGGGAGGAGCGGATCTCCTCGCCGTTTAGGTTATCATATATGGGGCGTGTAGTCAACCGGACTTTATTACTTCTTAAGACGAAGCCGGGACTACGATCTGCCTGTGACAGCGTCCAGAAAATCCTCGAAATCGGTGAATCCGCTGGTCGCGAAGTCGTAGATGACACCGTGGTCGAAGTTGTATCTCGCGGTCGGGTATATCTTGTCCGCAAGCTCCGAACGGCTTATCAGAAGTTCGCTGTCCTGGATGTCCTTTATGGTGTGAGCCGCCGAGATCAGCTGGCCGTAATCGGTAACGTAGTAAAGCGTCTCTATGTCGTCCGACAGGGCGAACTCCGGCTTTTCAACATGGCTGTTGTCCGGCCTGAAGCACATGAACATCTCGCCCGTCTCGTGACCGGTCCTGGTGGCGCCGGCGGTAAAGTCGTCGAAGCACCTGTCGAAGATCTCCATGTCCGCGATTATCTCGTACACGGTTATGTATTCCCTGCGGGCTGTCTTCATGGAGGCTTCCGCGCTGCTAACCTTGAAAGCGGAGCGCCTTCTGCAGCTTCTGACCTTGCCGTTGCTGAGCGTAAGTTCGCTTACGACTATCCAGTGCGAGTCCGCGCTCTCCACGAGCGATTCGCAGAGATACGATCTGCCCGCTTCGTCCGTGAACTCCTCTATCCTGTTCTTAAGGAAAGTGGCGTGCTTAGGAAGCGACACGTCCTCCAGGTCCGCGGGATCCGCGTCCGGAGACACCAGCAGCGACGCGCCCTCCGGGTCTTTGCCGAAGAGCCTCATAAGATAATAGTTGACTACGCCGTAGTCGGACTTTATGAAGGTGCAGAGCTTAAGATCCAGGTTGCGCTTCTGTTCCGCGGTAAGTTCCACGGGATGGCGCAGGATGAAGCCTATGTCGGCTATGTTCTCCGGCAGTGGCTGGTGCTTCCTTTTGGTCTCTTCCACGAAGCGGCAGATAAGATAGCGGCTCTCCGCTTCGGAAAGCGGCCAGTAACCCGCGCCCAGACCTCCGAAGTTGCGCTTCGTCTGGAACGCTATGTCTTCCGGATCCTTAAGCTTGCTGATCTGCAGATAGTCCAGACCTATCTCTTCTATGTCATAGTAATAGAAGTGATAGACGTCTTCCGGATCCATGGGATCGGCGGTGTCCTTCCAGTGCACTCTAAGTCCGAGCACGCCCATAAGACGCGTGTCCGTGCAGACAGCGTCCTGGAACTTGTACTTTTCTGTTACCGGGCTTGCGAGTCCCCCTTTAAGCACCTTGAATTCGGGCATCTTCTCTCCGTTCGGTCTAAGCAGCCGGGCAAGCAAACGCGCAGGGCTGTAAAGACAAAAACCCGGCCAGATATAGCCGGGCTTGTTTTCCTTCTTCTTGCGCAGATATTACTTGATGTTGTACTTCTGCTTGAACTTTTCTACACGGCCGCCGCGGTTGATGAACTTCTGCTGGCCGGTGAAGAACGGATGGCACTCGGAGCATACGTCGAGCTTGATCTCCGGCTTGTTAGACTTGGTCATGAAAGTGTTTCCGCATGCGCAGGTGACTTTGCAGTCCATATATTTGGGATGGATTCCTTCTTTCATCGTGAATTTCCTCCTTGTTTCTGTTCAAAATGCCTAATTATATTAGCATAAGGCATTTGGCTATGCAAGCGTTTTTTATGCAAAATGCAAGGAAAATGCAGTGTTCGCGGACACGCTCCCGCTAACAGGGCACCCTCCCAGCGGTACTAAGCTCCGTCTTCGCTTTCAGTTCGCCGATCGCTAAGTACCGGGTTCCCTGATCGTCCGCTTAACACTGCGTTTCCCTTGCCTTAGTTCATATTATGACCGCACCGCTAAACAGCTTTCCCGCGGTGCTTTTTAGACCACTGACGGTAGCGTATTATCAGCGCTATGTCCGTGATCACCCACGACGTTACGTAGCTGAGTCCGAGTATGATCAACGAATGATATATCATGCCGAATACGACCCATACCCACAGTATGCGGAAAGCGCATATGCCCAGGCCCAGGATGATCACCGGGACTATGGCGTCGCCGGCGCCTTTCAAGGTTCCGCTTATGACTTCTATGAAAGTCCAGGTGAAGTAATACGGCACGAAGTAGAGCATTATCTCCCAGGTCTTGTCCATCAGAGCCTGGTCGTCCGTGAACAGCAGTATCGCCGGCCGGCCGATAGCGAGAAGTATCGCGCTCAGCACTATAGTAGCCGCGGAGAATACCTTGCAGCTTATCTTTACACAGTCGCGGACACGGTCCATGCGTCCCGCGCCGTAGTTCTGTCCCACGAAGTTCATTACGGAGACTCCCGCTGCGCTTATTATGGCCCAGTAGACGCCGTCGATCTTTCCCGTCAGGGACCACGCCGCGACTACGGTCGTTCCCAGAGAATTGACTCCTGTCTGGATGACTGCGTTGGAGAAACCGAACATCGTCTGCTGGAGACCGGAAGGCACGCCTATCTTAAGCATCCTGCGAAGTATGGACTTTTCGAAGCGGACGTTACAGCGCTTAAGCCTGTACGCCTCGTCCGCGCGGGTCAGCCTCAGCAGCACCAGCGCGCAGCTGATTATCTGGGAACCGGCGGTCGCCCATGCCGCTCCCGCGACGCCCATGCCGCATATCTTCACCAGCACGTAGTCCATTACTATGTTGCAGATGCAGCAAGCAAGCAGATAGTAGAACGGCCTCTGCGAATCGCCGGAAGCCCGGAGTATTCCCGCGCCCATGTTGTAGATGAGCACGAACACCACGGCCGAAAAGATTATCTTCAGATACTGCGTTGCCTGGGCTACCGTTTCCGCCGGGGTATCCATTATCTTCAGGAAGAACGGTGCGCAGAGCTCGCCAATGGCGGTAACGCACAACCCTATTACTGTACAGAGCACTATCGCGGTGCCGGACGCTCTTCCCACTCCTTCGTCGTTCTTCTCGCCGTAGAAATGCGCTACCACTACGGAAGCGCCGCTTGTGAGCGCCACAAAAAAGCCGATCAGAAGGTTTATGATCTGCGTTGTGCTTCCTCCGACGGCCGCCAGCGCAGCAGTGCCTACGTACTTGCTGACTATGAGAGCGTCGACGGTATTGTAGAGCTGCTGCACTATGGTCCCTGCCGCGACGGGCAGGAAGAACACTATTAATTTTTTCAGGATCCCGCCTTGCGTAAGATCGTGCGATTCTGCGTTTTTCATAATAAAAGGGGCGCGTAACTTGCGCGCCCAATTATCTTATTCTTTTATTGCGCTCCGGTAAAGTGTTTTTTATTAATTACAGCATCTTTACGTAGCTGCCGTCTTCGGACCATTCCAGCTTAACGCCAAGATCCGCTCCGTCGGTCTGCGCGATCATGAAGTCCAGAACGTCCTGACCGCCGTTATCCCTGTTCTTTACGACTACGTTGCCGCTGTCTTCTATGTAAGCGGGGATGAAACCGCACTCGACCACACCGCTCTTATCCGCGATCACCTTTGCTATTATGGTAAGGCGGGACTTTTCGGACCAGGGATAGAAGTCCACCTTGTAGTGGCCGCCGCCTCTGCCCTGTCTGGCGCGTTCCTTAAGGTACGCCACCATCTCCGGCGTGTCGTTGTAGCCGGAAGTCATGGCGTAGGTGAAGCACACGAAGTTGCCGAGCCCGTGGTATATGGGCTTGCCCTTGTAGTACTCCACACCCTTAAGGATGTGGTGGTGCACGCCGAATATGATGTCCGCTCCCGCGTCTATGCACAGGTAGCTCATTGCCTGCTCGTAATCGTCCAGCCTGGGGAAGTCGCCTCCGTTGCCTTTATGGAACACCACAACGGCGATGTCGCACTTGCCCTTAAGATCCGCCACTTCTGCGGCAAGCTGCTTCTGAGCGTCCGGAAGCAGGTATGTATCCGTTCTGCACGGCCCGCCGGGCATGTCGAACTTGGGAGTGTACGCGGTCTCGACCTTAACGTAGTTCGTACCGGGCTTCTGAGAAGTCGCCCATCCGAGCCTGGGTCCCGCCGCGTTGATCGATACGACGCCGACCTTTACACCCTTCTTTTCTATGAACACAGGCTTCCTGGCCTCTGTGATGTTCCTGCCTGTTCCGCAGTGAGCAAGGCCTATCTCGTCCAGTTTGGCGATGGTATCCAATATGCCGTTTGGACCGCAGTCGTAGGAATGGTTGCCCGCGGTCGTCACCACATTGAAGCCGACCTTCGGAAGGCACTCCAGATGCTGGGGCGGCGAAGGCGGCGCCTGTATGTCTATGCAAGAAGGTTCCGTCCTGTCCTTTGTGGTATGCGGTGTCTCCACATGGCCTATCATAACGTCCTGCGCGGAAAGCACGTCCTTGCAGCCCGCGAAATACGGTTCCGCCGGGCCCGGCTCATCGAGTATTAGGTCGCCTACGCAGCATATGCTGATCTTTTCCGACATTTCAGTCTCCTGGTTTCTGTTGATCGATTATTTGATGGTCTGCAGCGCTCGTGCCGGTGTTCCGGGGAATGTCAGGGAACCCGGTCCTTAGCGACTGGCAAGCCGACAGGCGCAGACAGAGCTTAGTACCGCTGGGAGGGTCCCTGCCAAGGCGGGAGCCGTGTCCCCGGACACCGGCACTGCGCTGTCAGCCTGTTGTACTAATCATTATAACAGAAAGACCGCGGCTAAAGAACAATGTCTTTGGCCGCGGCCGTTACTGTTTTTATTCAGGACCTTCGAGCAGTCCGCCTGTCTGTTCAGAAACTTACAGGTTGTTCAGTTCGCGTACGCGCTTGCATGCCACGAAGTGATCCTTGGAAAGCTCTTCCAGCTTTGGCGTGCCCTTGAAGCACTCTTCGCACGCGTAGTTGCAGCGCGGAGCGAATCTGCAGGCATCGGGCGGATTGATGGGGCTCGTAAGCTCGCCCTTCAGTAGCTCTCTCTTCTTCTTATTCTTAATGGACGGAATAGGAATCGCGGAGAGCAGCGCCTTGGTGTACGGATGCCAGGTGTGGCTGAAGAGTTCCGCGGTGGGAGCCTTCTCTATCATTTGGCCCAGGTACATTACGCTTATGTGGTCCGAAATGTGCTTTACAACGGAAAGGTCGTGGGTTATGAACATGTAAGCCATGCCCTTTTCCTTCTGAAGATCCTGCAGCAGGTTCAGTATCTGCGCCTGGATCAGTACGTCCAGAGCGGATACAGGCTCGTCGCAGATTATCATCTTGGGTTCCAGGGCCAGCGCACGGGCTATGCCTATCCTCTGGCGGCGTCCGCCGTCCAGTTCGTGCGGGTAGGTGTCGGAATAACGCCTTGCCAGACCTACAGTGTCCATGAGCTCCAGAACTCTCTTGTCCAGAGATTCCTTGTCCGGGCACACCTTGTGGATGAGCAGCGGTTCGGCGATCTGCTGGCTGACGCTCATACGCGGGTTAAGCGAGGACAGCGGGTCCTGGAAGATCATCTGCATCTTGGGACGCAGTTCCACGAACTTCTTGCTGTCGACTCTGGAGATGTCCTCTCCGTCGAATATGATCTTGCCGCTCGTGGGGCTGATCAGCTGAAGTATGGTCTTTCCGAGAGTGGATTTTCCGCATCCGGACTCGCCTACTACGCCAAGCGTTTCACCGATGTCCAGCGTAAAGCTTACGTCGTCCACCGCATGGAGCATGCCGTCAGGCACCATGAAGTATTTTTTAAGGTTTTCTACCTGAAGAAGAGCATCACTCATTGTCCGCGTCTCCTTTCTTTTCTTCCGCTGCCATTATCTTGTCCGTAATGTCCGTTGCGTCCGCTACGGCAGCTTCGCCGTCCTTTTTGGCGGCCTTAAGCTGCGCTATCTCCTCCGGAGTCATGAAGTGCACGCACTTTACGAGGTGGCCGGGGGCGATCTCCTTGGTTATGGGATCGATCACGCCGCAGTCCGCGGTCTTTTCCGGGCATCTTTCGCAGAACGAGCAGTACGAAGGAAGATCCATGGGGTCGGATACGAGTCCTTCTATGGAACGCAGCCTGTCTACCTCGGTGTCCAGGCTCGGAAGAGCGTCGAACAGAGCCTTGGTGTAAGGATGGCTGGTGTGCTCGAACACTGCCTCCAGATCGCCGTACTCTACGACCTCGCCGGCGTATATTACCGCTACCTTGTCGCAGGTCTCGGCTACTACGCCCAGGTCGTGAGTGATCATTACGGTAGCTGTGTGGAACTGCTCCTGCAGCTTCCTCATAAGGTCCAGTACCTGCGCCTGGATGGTTACGTCCAGAGCGGTGGTCGGCTCGTCCGCTATCAGAAGTCTGGGGTTGCAAGCGAGCGCCATAGCTATTACTATACGCTGCTTCATGCCGCCGGAGAACTGATGCGGATACTCGCTGTAGCGGTTGCCCGGTATGCCTACGGTCTCCATCATCTCTATGGCGCGGGCCTTGGCCTCGGCTTTGCTGACCGGGTTGTGAAGGCTTACTACCTCGGCGATCTGGTCGCCTACGTACTGCACCGGGTTGAGCGCGGACATAGGATCCTGGAAGATCATGCCCATGGTGCCGCCGCGCAGGTGGCGCATCTTCTTGTTGTGTCTTTTCTTATCCCTCTTTTTTCTGGAGGTGGTGACGATGTTCACTCCGTCCAGAAGGACCTCGCCCTGGATGACGTGTCCCGCGTCGGGCAGCAGTCCCATGGTCGTGAGGGCTATCGTGGTCTTTCCCGCGCCGGTCTCGCCTACCAGACCTATGGTCTCGGATTCGTTTACGGTGAAGCTTACGTTGTTTACCGCTTCCGCTACGCCTTCCGGAGTCTCGTAGTGCACCACAAGGTTTCTAAGCTCCAGCACCGGAGTCTTCTTCTTGGGTTCCTGTTCGTTTTCGGGAACTATTACATTCTTGTCTTCCATAATTCCCTCCTTTACTTAAGCCTCGGGTCCAGAGCATCTCTGATGCCGTCGCCGAACAGGTTGAGCGCAAGTACCGTGATCATTATCGCAAGTCCCGGGAACAGCAGCACGTGCGGCGCTGTACGCAGGTATGCCTTACCGGCGGAGAGCATGGCGCCCCACTCGGGAGCGGGCTCCGTGATTCCCAGACCGATGTAGCTCAGCGAGGAGATGGTGAGTATCGCCGTCGCGACGCTGAAGGTAAAGCTCGTAAGTATCGGGCCCAGAGCGTTAGGCAGCATGAACTTTACAAGCTGTCTCTTGTTGCTGGCACCCATCGCCTTTGCGGACTCGATGTAGTCGTTCCTCTTTACCGTAAGTATGGAAGCACGGACTATACGGGCTCTCGCGGGCAGCGAGCTTATTACTATGGATATGATCAGGTTGATTATACCGTTGCCAAGTACCGCTACCACCGCGATGGCCATCAGCATCGGCGGGATGGACTGGAATACGTCCAGTATACGCATTATGATCATGTCCACCTTGCCGCCGTAGTACGCAGCGATGGCTCCCAGCGTTCCGCCGACCGCGAAGGCGAATATTACTATCAGGAATCCGATGGGCACCGAGTATCTGGCACCGATCAAGAGCCTGGAGAAGATATCTCTTCCGTAGGGGTCGGTTCCCATGATGTGCTCGGAGCTTGGTTTCTGGTTCCAGTTCTCGTAGTCCGGAGCCGTGTAGTCGTACGGCGCTATCCACGGACCGATTATGGCTATTACGAATATGATGATAAGAACTATCATACCTACGATAGCCAGTTTATTTCTTTTAAGTCTCTTCCAGGCTTCCTTGGTGGGCGAAGACTTAACTTCCTTGCCGTTGTTGCGGGCAAGTTCCTTTGCCTTTCTCTTGTCTACCTTTGCCATAGCAGGTGTATAAAGTTTTGCCATTTCACACCTCCTACGCCTGTGCGGATCTGGCGGCTTCGCGGGCCGCTCTCTTAGCTGCTCTCTTGTTGGCCTTCATCTTGTTCTTGGCGTTGAACTCGTCCTTAAGACGCGGATCTATTACCGTGTACAGAAGGTCTATGAACAGCATTACTATACTGAACACTACCGCAAGGAACGCAAGTCCGCCCTGTACCGCCGGCCAGTCGCGGCCGTTTATGGCGTTGAGCATGTACAAACCAACGCCGTTTACGGAGAAGATGGACTCCGCTATGATGGAGCCGCCCAGAGAGGAAGCTATGGTGTTGCCCAGCGTTGCGGCTACCGGGATCAGGGAGTTGCGCAGCGCGTGCTTGAATATTACCGCGCCTTCCTTCTGACCTTTGGCTCTTGCAGTCCTGATGTAGTCCTGACGGATGACTTCCAGCATGGAGGAACGTGTGGTCCTTGCGATCATGCCGACGTTGGCGATACCTACCATCGCAACGGGAAGCACCCATCCGAGAGCGCCGTTGCCGGTAGTTATTGCAGGAAGCAGTTTAAGCTTTACCGAGAAGATCAGCATCATCATCAGCGCGAACCAGAACTGCGGCACCGAGACGCCGAACAAGGCGAATACCATCGTCGCGTTATCGATGGCCGAGTATTGTTTTACGGCCGCGATAACGCCTAAAGGTATTCCGATTATTAGTGCAACGAGCACCGCAAATACCGTAAGTTTAAGGGTGTTCGGGAATTTCGAGAGTATCTCTGTTAGGACAGGCTGTCTGGTCTTGTAGGAATTGCCCAGGTCGCCCCTGGTAACGATGCCGAATACGTATCTTCCGTATCTTACGATGAACGGGTCGTTAAGACCCATCTCTTCTTCCAGGGCCAGCTTGTCTTCTTCCGGCGCGTCGTAGCCGAGGATCGAATCCGCGACTCTGCCCGGCGCTACCGAACTCAGGAAGAATGCTATGAGCAGTACTCCCAGTATTACCGGGATCATCCACAGCAGTCTGTTTATGATATACCTTACCATAATGTGCTCCTGACTGTCGTTTAATATGCATTGTCCGGGGCATGGTCTGCCCCGGGCAATGC
>JAEEGI010024609.1_pt1 | contig 11726 bp, 7 predicted proteins | sample 8958751 | NCBI WGS metagenome assembly JAEEGI01 (sample SAMN16246545, study PRJNA631951) | gut metagenome | biome: gut microbiome; feature: rumen; material: KS-attached | host: Bos | place: Iran: Karaj | collected 2018-10 | reverse complement strand
TCTGCTGATGATATAAATAATAAAGAATGGTATTTAATTTTTAAAAATGATATTTTTGAAGATAATACAGAATATGAATTTAGACTTGAAGAATTTATTATTTACGATAGTTTAAATTATTTTTTTTATGGTGATCAAGGAATTTTTTCTGAAAAAATAATAATTAAAACTGGAAAAAATACAAAAAGTTTAGATGATAATATTATTGAAAGTGATAGTGATTTATCAATTAATAATATTGTTTCTAAATTAATAACAGAACAAAATGAAAAAGAATATTCTGATGAAGATGAAGAAATTATAAAAGAAAATATAATTGAAAGTTATCAAAATTGTAATGGTCATGGAAAATATTTTTATGATCAAATGCTTAAAAGACATATTTGCTCTTGTTATGACGGTTTTTCAGGGAAAACTTGTGATTATTGTGAAGGGAAAATTATTGATGATAAATGCGTTGAAGTTGATAATGTTAATGATTATTTAATAGATAATTCAAACAGTGAAAATGAAGTTAATGAAAATATTAATAAAGAAAATAAAGATAATGTTAAAAAAGATGAAATTAAAGTTATTTCTGAAAATAAAATTAATGATAATAAGATAAATGAAAATAAAAATAATGAAGTTGATCCTTGTGGAAAATGCTTTAATGGAATTTGTGATTATAGAGTTGGAAAATGTATTTGTGATAATGGATGGACTGGAAAAAATTGTGATGAATTAATTAAAAAAGTAGAATATACTAAATTTATAAGTGAATCTCAAAAGAAATGGAATATTAATTATTCAACAATATTAAATTGGCTTTTTAGATTATTTGGAGCATTAATTATTATTATAATATTAATTTATGTTTTTAGAGGAGTTTTAAAAGGAAAAACTGATTTAATTAATAAATTAGATTATAATGTTTTAGGACAAAGTGAGGATGAATTAGATAATCAAAATTCTATTAATGATGAAGATAATAATAAATTAGAATTAACTCCAAATGATTAAAAAAAAATAATATCTTTTTATTGTGATAGAATAATTATATTTATAATTGAATATTTAAAATATTAAATAAAATATTAATAAAAAAATGAAATTTTTAAAATTTAAAAAAAAAAAATTTTAAATAAAAAAAAATAATATTTTAAAAAATAAAACTTCATTTATTGAATGTCATAAGTTTTATAATTTTTTTGACATAATTGATGTTTTAACAATTCATTTTCTTTAATTAAACATCTATTTTCTTTATCTAATTTTTCATTATCAAACATTTGTTCACTAAAATCTTTTCTAATTTTTTCACTTTGAGCAAATAAATAATTAAAATCTTGTTCTTTTTTATTATTTAAATCTTTTAAACAAATAATTTCATTTTTTAAATGTTCAATAGTTTTTTCTAAATACGAATGATCATTTTTTAAATTATCATTTTCTTTTTTAACAATATCAAAACTTTTTTTACATAAAATATTACTTTCTTTTTCAACTCCTAATTGACAATTAATATTATCAATATTTTGTTTTAAATCATAATTATTATTTTCTAAACATTGATTTTTATTATTTAATTCAGTAATTATATTTTGCATATTTTGATTATTTATTTGTAAATCATTTATTTCTTTATTTATTTTTTCATTTTCATCTTTTAATTTTTGTATTTGATATTTACTATTATAATATAAATCTTCCTTTTCTTTTTTATGTTGATTATTTATTTTTTCTAATTGTTCATTATGTGATTTTAACATTGCTTCAATTTTATTTTGATTTTCTTTATTTGAATTTTCTTCATTTTTTTTTGTTTCTTCTATTTCTTTTTTTAAATTTACTATTTCTAAATTTAATTTTTCTCTTTCTTCTTCGTTTTTCCTTTTCATTTCTGTTATTTTTCCATTTAAATTCTCATTTTCTTCTTTTAATGTTTTATTGTTTTCACTTAATTCATTTATTTTTTCCATTTTTTCATTTAATATAAAATTAAATCTATCATTCATTTCTTCTTCTTTCATTTTATTTTTTTGAAATTCTTCATTTGCTTCATTTTGTAATCTTTTAATTTCATTTTGAAAAGAACTTTTTAATCTATCTAAATTATTTTGAAGAGAAGTTATTTTATATTTTAATTCTCCTTTTTCTTTTTCAAATAATCTTTTTAATTCAGTTACAAATTCTCTACTATATAATTGATTTATTTCATTATTTTGAGAATTAATATCTTCAGAATATGGAATTGAATTATTTAAAGTCGTTAAATTATTTAAATCTTTATCTTGAGAAATATAATTTGTATTTTGAGGAATTTGAGATAAAGAATTTATTTTTTCGTTCTTTTTACTTAAAGGAGAATTTAAAATTTGATCATTTGTATTTTTTAACATATTTTTCCTATAATGATTATTTTTTATTGAAACAGAATGAACTATCATATCACATCTATGACAAAATAAATGAAAAGGATTACATTCAGAACAATAAAATATTGCATTTTCATTTTTACATCTTTCACATAAAGGATTTAATATATTATTATCATTAGATGACATATTTTTTATTTTATAATAAATAAAATACTTATTTTATTTTAATCAAATTATTTCTTTCTTAATTTAAAAAATAAATGAAAAAAAATTTAAAACCTTTCAAAAAAAAATTGTTTTAAATAAAAAAAAAAATCCAATATAAAAAATTTAAAACAAATTGGTTTTTTTCATAACTTTAAGAAAATCTTCTTCTCCAATTTCTCCATCTCCATCTCTATCTGCTTCTTCTATCATTTCTTGTAATTCTTCAACAGTCATATTTTCTCCTAATTCCTTAGCAACTTTTTGTAAACTTTTCAAAGTGATTTTATCTTGTCCTTCTTCACAAATCAAATGAAAAGCTTTTTTCATTTCTTCAATTGGATCTCTTTCTAACATTTTTTCAGTCATTATACTTAAAAAATCTTCAAATGAAATATTTCCTTCTCCTTGTTTATCTACTTCACTTAATATTTTCCTTATTTCTTCTTTTTTTGGCTCAAATCCTAATGCACGCATTGCTACTTTCAATTCCTTTGAATCTATATATCCTGTTGATTCTGAATCAAATAAATCAAATGCTTCTTTTATCTCTTGTGATTGCTCTTCTGTTATTTCTGTCCTATATTTTTTTGTTTGAGTCACTGATTTTGGCTTTATTTTTGACATTTTTTTTTTATATTTTTTGAAAAAGGATTTTTAAATATTTATTTTAAATTAAATAATCTCTGTAATTAAATTATTTTTGAAAAGAGTAAATTATATTTAAATAAAAGATAATTTGAATAAAAATTTTAATTATTATTATAATATAATTAAAAGCATTTGTGTTTTTAAAGTTTGGATTCTTTATAATAGAATGAATTTTATGTATTTTAGGAGTCATATTAAAAAAAAAATAAAAGAATATTTTTGAGTTTTACTAAGTTTAAATATTTTAATTTTATTATTTGTTTTAAATTATTTATTATATCTCTTTAACTTAAAAAATAATAAAAAAAAAATCATTTAAAAAAAAATGTATTCCCTCTCTGTAAGAATAAACAGCATATTTTTTTTTTTTGGTATATGTTTAACAATCCTGGGAGTATTTAACGTATTAACAACAATATTAATAAAAAGAATTCCAAAAGTGAATAAATTTTCTTTTAAATCAACTTCCTTATACAACAACCCATATACGAAAATTCAGCATTCAAGTGGAGAAATGGACATGGATATAGATTTTGAGCCATGTTACAATTGGAATACAAATTTAATTTTTGCATGGATAAGTGCAACTTATGATAATGGAAATAAGAGAAATAAGGGAAATACTACTGTTACTATTTGGGATAATATTATGAAAAGAGATAATGTTGAAAGTCATCATTTTATTAATGAAAAACAATTATTGGAATATCCTTTAATCAGTAAAAACTTCGATTTAAGTAATAAAGATATTTATTTGGAATTACATTGGGAACATATGCCTGTTTTTGGACCCATTCTTAAAAAAAGTATTCCTTTAGGTAATTATAAAGTTAGGAAAGATAAAACTAAACCTACCAAAAGAGAAATTGAAAGAGAAGTTGGATATGATGATTTATAAATTTATGATTTTTTTTTTTCAATTTTAATTTAAATTAAAAAAAATACTTTTTTTATTTATATTTTTTATATTATTTATTTTCTTTTTTTTTCCTCTTGATTGAATCATATATTGATATTGATTCTTTTATTTTGAACCAAAAAAAATTCTTCATCATTTTAAGATAATATAATTAAATAATTCTTTGATAAATTTTACATATAGAATTAAAAGAATATTCATCTTTATATTTATTAAACATTTTTTCTTTAATAACAGAAATTTTTAGTCATTAAAAAAAAGAAAAAAAAAATCATAACATTGATATAAAAATAATAAATATTTAAAATCTAGATATAAAATAAATATTCTTTAATCAAAAAATTATCAAAAATGGAAGAGAGAAGAGTAAAAAAATCGAATTCCTTAAAAGGGAACTCGAAAACATCATCAATGAACAAAATTCAGAATCCTAAAAGAAAAGAAAGCAGTGGTCAAGTAACAACAAATGCTGAAGGATTTTTAAATAAAATAATAAATAATACATTTTCTCCAGTAACAAATTACAAACATAGTAAAAAATTAAGTTCATCAAATATAAATACAGAAAAAGCATTATTAGAGAAATTATCAATGGATATATTAAAAAAGGATTATGAAAAATATCCGAATGGAGATATATCTCAAAAACCATTTGGAATAGTAAAATCATTTGCATTTAATTCATATCATGGAATATATAAAGAAGAAAACGAAGATAAAATTTGTGTATGTGAACAAATAAAAAAACCTCCAAATTCAAAAAGTAGAATTTGGCCAAAATTATCATTTTTTGCAATATTTGATGGTCATGGAGGAGAAACATGTTCATCCTATCTAAAAAATAATTTCTTAAATTATTTATTAGAAGACAAGAATTTTCCAATAGATATAAAAGCATCATTAATATCAACAATAGAAAGATGTGAAAATGAATTTAACAAAAAATATAATGATGATTTAAGTGGTTCTTGTGCATTAATATGTGTAATATCAGATAATAAAATATTTTTTTGTAATGTAGGTGATTCTCGTGCAATAATGTCAATGGATAATGGGAAAAAAATTCGTCCATTAACAATAGATCACAAGCCTAACAATCCAAAAGATTATGAAAGAATAATAAAATGTGGTGGGAAAGTTTATATTGATAATGATAATCCAGAAAGAGATTTAACTCAAATGACAGTAATAAATAATGAAAAAGAATTTGATAAATATATTAATGATCCTGAAATAGTTTATCGTATTTATCCTTGTGATTTAGCTGTTTCTAGAACAATAGGAGATTCAAAAGCCAAAAAAAAAGAATTAGGAGGTTTACCTGGACAAGTTGTTTCTACTCCTGATGTTTATGTTTTTGATAATTCAAGTAATTTAGATTTTATTATTATGGGATGTGATGGTATCTTCGATTGCTTAAGTAATAATGATATTATTGATTGTGCTTGGTATGCTATACAAAATACTAGTAAATCTAGAAATAATGATATTAATTATATCTCCCTTGATATGTGTGATATGATCATTAAAAATTCTATGGATAAAATGAGTGGTGATAATCTTTCTGTTGTAATTATTGGTTTGGAAGGACTTGAAAAATACTTAGTTAATAAAATTAATAGAGAGAAGGTTGTTAAGACTTTTAAAAAATAGATTTTTTTTTTCATTTTTTTGGTGAACAATTTCATTGATTAGAATATATATAATTTAATTACTTCAAGAATTATTTAATGTTTATTATAATAAAATATATTTTTTATTGAACATTAAATTAAAATTTTATTATTTTTTTATCGAATTTTCTTTAAAATAATAATTTATAAATAATGTTAAATTCCTTTTATAAAATTTTTATAAAGATTAAACAAAATAACATTAATGGGTATAAAATGTGTAAAACCAAATTATTGTTGTGGCCAAACAGATCTTTCACGTAAATCAAAAAGTTCTCAAGAGACGTTAAATCCAAATGAATTAGCAGACAATAATAATACAAATAGAAAAAAATCAATTTTTGGAGTAAATTCCTTTGCTAAAAAATTTTTAAAATTAGAATCAAAAATGTCAAGAGCTTCTTTAAAATCAAATAATAGTCAATTAACAATAATAAATAATAATTTAAAATTTATAAGTGAAATTAGTCAATTGACAATAATGAATGAAGTAAATAAAAAAGAAGAAGATATAAAAATGATAAACAAAATATTTTCCAAAAATTATTTTCTAAAAACATTAAATGAAAAGAATAAAGAAGATATAATGAAAGAAATAAGATTAGCAAAAATAGGAGGAAATAAATTAGTAACAAAAGAAGGATATGAAGGTAGATTATTATATATAATAAGAAAAGGATTAGTAGAAGTAATAAAAGATAATATAATCATAAAAACATATTCAAAAGGAGAAAGTTTTGGAGAAATAGCATTATTACATAAATATTTTAGAACAAGGACAATAAGAACTATTTCAGAATGTGAATTTTGGATTTTAGAAAGAATTTCATTTAGAAAAATAATAGATGCTTCAACAATTGAAAATTATAAAGAAAATAAAAAATTCATAAATTCAATAAATATTTTCCGGGCTTTAGAAAATTATCAAATTTCACTTTTATGTTCTGCTTTATATAAAGAAATGTATATTAAAGATAATATTATTGCTAAAGAAGGTGATTTTGCAAATTGTATTTATATTATTAAAGAAGGAGAAGTTAATTGTGTTAAAGAGGGAAGAATAATAAGAACCTTATCAAAAGGAGAAAATTTTGGAGAAAGAAGTATTTTTTTAGATACCAAAAGATCTTTAGATGTTATTGCCAAAACTAATTGTATTTGCTATTTAATTTCGTTTGATGTTTTAAAAACTGTTTTAGGCTTTTCTTATAGAAATGTTCTTTTAAATCAAATTATTAAAATGGCTTTTTCTAAAAGCATTTATTTCAAAGATATTCATTTACAATTCATTGATAGAATTTTTCATTTGTTTATTATGAAAAATTATAATAAAGATGAAATTGCTTATAAAAAAGGAGATGATTTATCTGAAATTGTTTCAGTTATTATTGATGGAAGTTTAATTAATAAAAATAAAGAAATCATAGGGAATAGAGGAGAAATTCTATTTGAGCAAAATATATTTAATCAAGCTAATAATACTTTATTATATGATTTAATTGTTGATCCAGATTGTTTAATTTGTGAAGCAGAAACAAAACAAATATTTAAATCTTTACGGGTGGATAATTTCTTCGTTTTAAAAAATAAAAGTATTGAAATTAATATATTATCTCAATCAGAATTATTAAGAAAATTCAATTTTGAAAAAATAGAATTTCTCTTATCAAAAATGGGAAGGAAAAAATATAAAGAAAATGAAATAATAATTTCAAAAGGAAAAGAAGGAAAAAATATATTTTTTATAAAAGAAGGAAAAGTAAGAATAGAAAATTTAAATCAAGATATTTCTCTAAATTCAATGGGAACTTTTGGTTATAAAGAATTAGGAATTTCATCATCAATAGGAGAAAATTTATTATTTACAAATTATTATAATGATACAATTATTGCTTCTTCTGATTGTGAACTTTTATATATAAATAAAACTTCCTTTGAAAATACTTTAGGAGAAAATTTACTATCTTACTTAAAAAATTGGTTATTATTAAGAGATAAAAATTTAAATTTACGTGATTTTGATTTTTATGGTGATTTTAATGTTCATTTTAATCCAATTGTAAGTTTAATTAAATCAAGAACAAATAATAGATTTTATGTAATAAAAAGTTATCCAAAAGATTTAATAATAAAAGAAGATTCATTTAATCATATATCAGAATTAAAAAAAATAAATTTAAAAATAGATTATCCTTTCATATCAAATTATATAAAAACTCTCCAAGACAAAAATTATATATATTTCCTATTTGAATATATTGAAGGAATTCAATTATCAGAAATAATAAAAAACAATGAAAACTATTATATTCAATTTACAAAGCGTCAACTTCAATTTTTTTTTTCAAATTTACTATTAATAATAAACTACCTTCATTCAAAGAGTATAATTCACAGAAGCATTCAGCCGGATAATTTAATAATAAATAAGAATGGATATTTAAAGTTAATAACATTAACAACATCAAAAATAATAGAAGACAGGACAAATACAATATTAGGAAATATATTTTATATGTCACCTGAAGTAATTTTAGGAGAAGGATATTCATTTGAAGCAGATTATTGGTCTTCTGCAGTTTTAATGTATGAAATATGTTTTGGAAAAAAACCCTTTGAAGGTAATGTTGATGATCCAATGACTGTTTATTTCTCCATTATTAATGGAAATTTAAATTTTCCTAATAATTATTATGATTTATCTCTCATTTCTCTTTTAAGTAATATGCTTGAAAAATCACCTTTTAATCGTTATTCTAAAATCGAATTAATTCAAAGTCATTCTTGGTTCAGTAATTTTGATTTTAAAGATGTTGAATTTCTTAAAATAAATCCTGAATTTATTCCTAAAGTTGAAGATATTAAATATGAAAATAATGAAAGCTTTTTAAAACATTCTATTTTAATGTATAAAGAATGGAAAAATGAATTTCAAGTCTTTGTTGAAGAAAGTGAAAGGAAAGAATATGAATGTTGGTTTGAGGGTTTTTAAAAAAACAATTATTTATTGTTGATTTTATTATAGGAATATTTATATTTTATTTTTTTAATTTTCTATGGTAGTTATATTTTTTATAGTAGTTGTTTATTCTATTATTAATTTTTATATGGTATTTTAAATAAATAAATTTAAATAATTTAAATTTTAAATATTATTTTTAATATTTCCGTTTGAAATATCAAAAAATAATATTAAGTAAAAATAAAAACTTTAAAAAATGGAAGAATTAGAAAATGAAATAAATGAAAACAAAATAGAAGTAGAAGAAAACAAAGAAGAATCATTAGAAGAAGAAGACTATGAAAAAGAAATATTAAACAAAACATTTTTTAACAAATATAAATGTATAAAAAAGTTAGGAGAAGGTTCATTTGGAATGATATATAAAGCAGAATTTGAAAATGAATATTACGCATTAAAATTTGAGCATAAAAACTCGATAAATTTATTAGAAAACGAAGCTCAAATAATGTCAATATTAAAAGGTCCAAACATTCCTTATGTAAAATCATATGGTTACTCAGGAAATTTTAATATATTAGTAATGCAATTGTTAGGAAAGAGTTTAGAAGATATTTTTGAAGAGAGAAAAAATTTTAGTTTAAAATCAGTTTGTATGTTAGCAAATCAAATGATAACAGTATTAGAATATATTCACAATAAGCATTTTATTCATAGAGATATAAAACCAGATAATTTCGTAATGGGATTAGATGATAAATCTCAATATGTATATTTATTAGATTTTGGATTAGCTAAAAAATATAGATCTTCTACAACACTTATTCAAAATCCTATGATTAATAAAAAAAAATTAACTGGAACTGCTCGATATGCTTCAATTAATGCTTTAAAAGGTTATGAGCAAAGTCGAAGAGATGATTTAGAAAGTGTTGGTTATGTTTTAATGTATTTATTAAGAGGAAGTTTACCTTGGCAAGGTTTTCAAGCAAAGACAAAAGAAGAAAGATATAAAAAAATTTTAAAAAAAAAAATTGATGTTACTTCTTATGATTTATGCATTGGATTTCCAAATGAATTTGAAAGATTTGTTGAATATACTAGAAGATTAGAATATACTGAAGAACCTAAATATGATTTTCTAAGAGAATTATTTAATAAAGTAATGAAAAGAGAACAATATAAATTTGATTTTGTTTATGATTGGACTACAAAACATGAATTAAAATTAAGAAATACTTTAACTTTGAAAACTGAAGCTGATAGTCAAAATAATCATTATAATATTAAAAGAGGGTGGAGTATTAAAGCTCAATATAAATTTAAACTTGAAGATAATAATGTTACTTTGTATAAAAGCAATAATTATGATAATGTTCAAGGAAATAAAGATTCAAATAGAAATAGGGAAGAAAGAGTCGAATGTTGTAATGGATGTTTAATGTAAGAATATATTTTTTTAATTATTAGTTGGTGAGGTTTTTAAATTATTTTTTTATTGTATTTTACATAATTGGAAAAGAAATTTTTAATTGTATTTTATTTATTATACAATATATTAATTTTATTTACATAACAGCTCCTAATAATAGCAATTGATAAAAATAAATAAAAATCAAAATTTTTTTATATAATAATCTAATAATTGAGTAAAATTAACTAATTATTTTTTATTACAAAAAAGCAAAAAAAAAAAGAAAGACTTCAAAAAAGTCCATAATCAAAAACAATTTATTTAGCATTATCAATATTAATCATAGATAACTTAGAGCAAGTGAAATTATTTTCATACATCCAATGACATAAATTTTGTATTAAATCAATACATTCATCTTTATTAAATCCAAAATCATTATTATTATCATCAGGATCTATAAAATCTAAAATAAATTCATTACTTATATCAGGAACATCTTCTGCTTTTTCTTCAGCTGTAAATTCTAATCCTTTATTTACTTTATTTGAATATGCTTGATTCACATATTCTCTAAATAAACCAACAAAAATTAAAATTTTTTGAAAAAAATTCGGATTACAATATGATGATACTTTATTTAAATAATCTATAAATACATCATCGGTTATTTTATTCTCATTATCATCTATTTTTTCATCTTTATTATGAGGATCATTTAAAAATTTATTAAATAAAGGATGTTCTTTAATATTATTATATTCTTTCATTTTTCTTTTTTTATTCCTTTCACTTTTTTCATTATCATCTTTAATATTATATAAAAAATTAAAAGCATCAAAAATAACATTTTTAAATTCAGTAGTTTCTCCTTTTCTATTTTCTTTAGAAAAAAAGCTTAATCCACAAGGATTAAATTTAATTCTTTCAATATTTTGTTCACTGATATCTTTTTTAGGTCTTCCCCTTCCTCTTCCAGAGCTTAAATTAGTATTATGCTTTTGCTTTCTATGAGTATATAATGCAGGATATGATAAATAACTCTTGCCGCATAATTGACATATAAATGTTCTTCCTTCTGTATCATTTTTTGATCTTCTTCTATGAATATCTTCTTTTTTTTCTTGAGAATTTTCATTATAATTATCTTCTATTAAGTTAGTGTTCTCTTCACTTTTTGTTTGTATATTATTTTGAATGTAATTATTACGATTTTGATATATTTGATTTTGAGATGGAATCATGTATCCTTGAAGGGGAATAGAGTAATTTTGAGAATTTTGATTTTCTATAGGAAGATATCCTGTACCTAGATATCCAGGAACAAGGGATGATTGGGATTGAGGCATTTGAGAATTGAATTTAGAATTTGTGTCCATTTGTTTAAAAATATTTATATTTTTTTTTGAATAATTTTTTTTTTGTAGATTTTTTAGATTATTTATTTTTTGATTTCTTTACAATTATTTTTTTAACATTAAATAAATTTCTTTTTCTATTAAAATTTAGAATTTATATTGGGGATTGGGGATTGTGGATTGGG
>JAEEGI010024604.1_pt1 | contig 11728 bp, 11 predicted proteins | sample 8958751 | NCBI WGS metagenome assembly JAEEGI01 (sample SAMN16246545, study PRJNA631951) | gut metagenome | biome: gut microbiome; feature: rumen; material: KS-attached | host: Bos | place: Iran: Karaj | collected 2018-10 | reverse complement strand
TCGGAGGATACGTATCGTACACTTATGGCTGCGGATTCTGCGGTCATGGTCATCGACGCGTCTAAGGGCGTCGAGGCACAGACGAGAAAACTCTTTAAAGTCTGTGCGATGAGAGGTATCCCGATCTTTACTTTCATCAATAAGCTCGACCGTGATGCCAATGACACGTTCGATCTTCTTGACGAAGTGGAAAAAGAACTCGGAATCGCCACTTGTCCCATCAACTGGCCTATCGGGTCGGGTAAAGGATTTAAGGGTGTATACGATCGTAAATCGGAGAGTATAGTCACTTATTCTGATACGCTTAAAGGTACCAAAGAAGGTAAGACAAACGTTATTCCCGCAAAAGACAGGGCCAATGTCGAAGCGGAGATCGGAAAAGATGCTTCCGACAAGCTTTACGACGAGCTTGAACTTTTGGACGGCGCCGGAAGCGAGTTTGATCTTGAGGCCGTAAGGGCAGGCAAGCTTACTCCCGTATTCTTCGGGTCGGCGCTCACCAACTTCGGTGTTGAAATTTTCCTTGAGAATTTCTTAAAGATGGCCACAACACCTATCGCCAGAAAGTCTTTGGGTGATATGATCGAACCGACGAGCGATGAGTTTTCGGCATTCGTATTTAAGATACAGGCAAACATGAACAAGGCTCACAGAGACAGGATCGCATTTATGCGTATATGCTCGGGTAAGTTCGATGCCGATGCGGAAGTAAAGCACGTACAGGGCGGAAAGACGATGCGTCTTTCACAGCCTCAGCAGATAATGGCCGATGAAAGAAAGATACTTTCCGAAGCTTATGCGGGCGATATAATCGGCGTGTTCGATCCGGGTATCTTCTCGATAGGAGATACTGTCTGCGCTCCCAAGATGAACGTATGCTATGAGGGTATACCGACATTCGCACCCGAACATTTCGCGCGTGTAAGACAGGTCGATACCATGAAACGTAAGCAGTTCGTTAAAGGTATATCTCAGATAGCGCAGGAAGGTGCCATACAGATATTTAAAGAATTGAATTCAGGTCTTGAAGAGATAATCGTCGGCGTAGTCGGTGTACTTCAGTTTGACGTATTACGATACAGACTTGAGAACGAATATAACGTTGAGATCCGTCTCGATCCGCTCCCTTATGAGCATATAAGATGGATAGAGCACAGCAATACGGAAATTTCAAAGCTTACGGGCACTTCGGACATGAAGAAGGTAACAGATCTTAAAGACAGACCGCTTCTTTTGTTTGTAAATGCCTGGAGCATTCAGATGACCATAGACAGAAACGAAGGGCTTGTTCTTTCGGAATTTGCCCGTAATTAGGAGGAACCGGTATGAACGAAAAAGATTACGGATGTGAAGCAGAAGTAAAGATCGCCAACGAGGTAGTCAGCAAGATCGCAGCAATTGCTGCATTGGAAGTTGAAGGCGTTTGCGCGATGGGCAACAACATCACTACAGAGATCATGGGAAAAGTCGGCATGCGTAACATTTTAAAGAACGTAAAGACCGAGTTTGCCAACGATGAAGTGACAATAACCATTCTTGTTACCGTTGAGTACGGATACAATATCCCCGCAACAAGCCAGAAGGTTCAAAGCAAAGTTAAACAGGCGATAGAAAACATGACGGGTCTCGATGTAAGAACCGTAAATGTACGTATCGCAGGAATCTGTGTTGCCGGAGAATAAGAACAGTATGAAAAGAAGTGAACTTAGAGAAGCTGAATTTTTGGTGCTGTTCAGAGCAATCTTTTCCGACTCTGATGAGATGAAAGCACAGACAGACATGTTCTTTGACGTTGAAGGTGACGACCTTAACGTAAAGGTATCCGCCAAAGACCGTGAATATGTCAGAACAAGAGTTAACGATATCGTCGATAAGCTTTCGATTATCGACGATCTCATAAGCGAAAAGACGACCGGCTGGACGATCGATCGTTTCGGAAAGGTTGAGCTTACGATCGCACGTCTTGCCGTATATGAGATTGCTTTCGATGAGACCATACCCTTTGGCGTGGCTGTCAACGAAGCGATAGAACTAGCAAAGAAATATGCGGGAGACGAATCGGGCGCATTCATAAACGGAGTGTTGGCTAAATTTGCAAAATAACACATATACCGTCGGACAGGTAAACCGGTATATCGCCGGAATGTTTGCCGACGATCTTTTGCTAAAAAGAATATCGGTAAAGGGAGAAGTCGGAACGTGCACTTACACAAGTCAGGGTCACGTTTATTTTTCCCTTAAGGACAATGATTCTCAGATAAGTGCCGTCATATGGCGTTCACGTACCGTCTCCGGGCTTAAGTTTAAACTCGAGACCGGAATGAAGGTCGTGGTGACGGGAAATGTCGAAGTTTACGAGCGGGACGGAAGGTATCAGGTCATTGCGACCGAGATCGTCAAAGAAGGTCTCGGTGACATATATGAGCGTTTCGAGGCTTTAAAGAAAAAACTCGAAGAGCTCGGTATGTTCGATAAAGACGCAAAACGCCCTATCCCCCGATATGTAAAGACGCTTGGAGTCGTCACGGCACCGACCGGTGCTGCGGTACGGGATATAATCGATATCTCCAAGCGCAGAAACCCCGGCATACAGATCGTTTTGTATCCTTCGCTCGTACAGGGGAAAGATGCCCCGGCAAACATAATCGAAGGAATAAATGCACTTGAAGCTTACGGAGTCGATGTGATCATAGTCGGCAGGGGCGGAGGATCGATGGAAGACCTTTGGTGCTTCAACGACGAAGCACTTGCGCACACGATCTTTAACTGCGCGGTCCCCGTCATTTCGGCGGTCGGACATGAAACGGATTTCACGATCGCGGATTTTGTGGCGGATTTAAGAGCACCGACACCTTCCGCAGCCGCGGAACTTGCCGTTACCGATATAAGTCTGGAGATAAGAAGACTTAAAGATTATGGCAAAAGACTTGAAAATACGATAAGTCACAGGATTGACTGGTACAGGGAAAGAGTCAAAACTTATGTAAACCAAATCAGGGTTCACAGTCCCGAGTATCGTATAAATGAACAAAGAAACAGGCTCGCATCCCTAAATGATCGAATGAATGCGATAATTAATCTTAAGATAGCCGATAAAAAGGCCAAGCTTCCGATCTTCGCAGAACAGCTCGATTCAAGGATGCAAAGAAAGCTTGCGGATTACAAGACAAAGGTTTCTTTGTACGCAAAAGGCCTGCATGCACTTTCGCCTTTAAACAAACTCGGAGGCGGTTACGTATATGCCACCGCCGGAGGAAAAGGCCTCAAGAGCGTTAAAGACGTAAATGTGGGCAGCGACGTTACACTTAATCTTAAAGACGGCACACTGGATGCAAAGATAACAGGCATCCGTGAGGAATGATATGGCAAAAGAAGAAAAAGAAAAAATATCTATAGAAGAAGCATTCGCAAAGCTCGATGAGACCGTGAAAGAAATGGAAGACGACGACGTTTCGCTTGAAAGATCGTTTTCTTTGTACAAGACGGGCATGGAGCTTATCGAATCGTGTACAAAAGAGATCGATCTTGTGGAAAAGAATGTTCTCAAACTTTCAAAGAACGGAGAGACAGATGACTTTTCGTGAAGATCTTAAAACGTATGTTGAGAATATAAACAAAATGCTTGAACAGGCGCTGGATATAAGGACCGGATATGCGGATTATCTGGTGGATGCCATGCGTTATTCCGTTGTGGGAGGCGGAAAGCGTTTAAGACCGCTTCTTATGCAGGAGAGCAACAAGCTTTTCGGAGAGCCTTCAAAAGAGCTCCCGTATTTCATGGCGGCGCTTGAGTTCATTCATTCGTATTCGCTCGTTCACGACGACATGCCGTGTATAGACAACGACGAGTACAGAAGAGGGCGTAAAACGACTCATGCGGTATACGGAGAGACTACGGCACTTTTGGCCGGAGACGGACTGCTAAATTACGCATTCGAGACGGCCTCAAAGGCTTTTGATATCACAGACGATCCGGCAAAATGCGGACGCGCTATGAAGATACTGGCTAAGCAGGCAGGTATTATGGGAATGATAGGCGGGCAGGCTGCGGATGTTAAAGCCGAGAAGACCGGCGAGACGATGACGGAGGATATGCTTTTGTATATCCACGAAAACAAGACTGCGGCTATGATAGAGAGCGCACTTATGATAGGTGCGTGCTTAAACGGCGCAGGCGACAAAGAATTGGAAGATCTTTGCGAGATAGGTTCAAAACTGGGTCTTGCATTTCAGATAAGAGACGACATTCTTGATATCGAAGGGGATTTCGAACAGTTTGGAAAGCCGATAGGTTCCGACGAAGAAAACGGAAAGCTGACTTATGTGTCGTTATACGGCATGGAAAAAGCCAAAGAAGACGTCGACAGGCTTTCGAAAGAAGCACTCGACGGACTTAAACGTTTTAATAAACGAAACGAATTTCTGGAAGAACTTGTGGTTTATCTGATAGACCGCAACAAGTAGGTGCATTCATGTATCTTGAAAGAATACAATCCGAAAACGATATAAAGAAGATCCCCGAAGACAAATTGAACGCTCTTGCCGACGAGATCAGACAGTTTCTCATAGAGAAGATAAGCGTTACAGGCGGACATTTGGGTTCAAATCTCGGAGCCGTGGAACTTACCATGGCGCTTCATCTTTCTTTGGACCTTCCCAAGGATAAGATCATCTGGGACGTCGGACATCAGTCATATACGCATAAGCTTTTGACCGGTCGCCGAGAAGGGTTCGATACACTCAGAAAATTCGGCGGTATGGCAGGCTTTCCCAAACGTATTGAAAGTGACTGCGACTGCTTTAACACAGGGCACAGTTCGACTTCCATCTCAGCGGGGCTCGGACTGGTTAAGGCAAGAGATCTTAGAGGCGAAAACCATACGATAGTTTCCGTAATCGGAGACGGATCGCTCACAGGCGGTATGGCTTACGAAGCTTTGAACAATGCTTCCAAGCTTGAGACCAACTTTATAATCGTGTTAAACGACAACAATATGTCGATCTCGGAGAATGTCGGCGGCGTCAGCAAATACTTAAACGGTATAAGAACGGCCGACAGTTATCTCGATCTTAAGGAAAGCATATTTACGAAGCTTATGAACATCCCCGGAGGCGCGAATGTCGTAAAGACGATCAGGAAGACCAAGTCTACCTTAAAGAGCATGGTCATTCCGGGAATGTTCTTTGAAGATATGGGCATCACATATTTGGGTCCCGTAAACGGTCATGACATAAACGCCGTAAGGGAACTGTTAAAAGATGCAAAAAGAAAAAAAGGTCCCGTGCTGGTGCATGTCATCACCCAGAAGGGAAAGGGATATACTCCCGCAGAAAGACATCCCGCACGTTTCCACGGAACCGAGCCTTTTATCATCGAGACGGGACTTCCCAGTCATCCGAGAACTAAGGCCAATTATACGGATGTTTTTTCTACCATAATGATGAAACTTGCGGACCGTCATCCGGAAGTAGTGGCGATCACGGCGGCAATGGCTGACGGAACCGGCCTTAAGCGTTTCAGAAACGTTTATCCCGAGAGATTTTTCGATGTCGGCATAGCGGAAGAGCATGCGGTCACTTTTGCGGCAGGCCTCGCTGCAGGCGGACTTAAGCCGATAGTCTGCATTTATTCGTCATTTTTACAAAGAGCATACGATCAGATACTTCATGATGTCTGCATACAAAACCTTCCGGTCGTATTTGCGATAGACCGTGCGGGTGTAGTCGGAAGTGACGGTGAGACTCATCAGGGTATTTTTGATATTTCATATCTTTCGTCGATCCCTAACATGACTATAATGGCTCCCAAGAATAAATGGGAACTGTCGGATATGATGAAATTCGCGGTAGGATTTGACGGGCCTGTTTCGGTCCGCTATCCGAGAGGGATCGCTTATGACGGCTTGGAGGAGTACAGAGCTCCCGTCGAATACGGCAAGGCCGAGGTGATCTGTTCCGAATCGAAGATCGCACTTGTAGCGCTTGGCAGCATGGTATGCACCGCCGAGGGCGTAAGAGATGTCTTAAAGGAAAAAGGATATCCCTGTTCGCTCATAAATGCGCGATTTGCCAAACCCATCGACGAAGAAACGATCCTTTCGCTCACAAAAGATCACGAGATGATCGTAACTATGGAAGAAAATGTCGGCTCGGGCGGGTTTGGCGAGAAGGTAAGATATCTTCTCGATGAGAGCGGCTTTACAGGCAAACTCATAAATATCTTTATTCCCGATGAATATGTCGAGCACGGCAATGTGGAAATATTGAAGAAAGAAATCGGAATCGACAAAGAGAGCATAGTCGAAAGGATACTTAACAAACTGTAGGATATGAAAGAACGCTTAGACGTACTTTTGGTGGAGAGAGGTCTTGCTCCTTCACGTGAAAAAGCAAAAGCCGTGATAATGAGCGGTGACGTATTCGTGAACGGACAGCGCGAGGATAAAGCGGGCGCTACGTTCGATCCCGAAAAGGTCAATATAGAAGTAAAAGCAGACAAACTTAAATATGTAAGCCGTGGCGGACTGAAACTCGAAAAGGCGATAGATGTTTTTAATATCGATCTTAACGGGATGACTTGCATGGATATCGGAGCTTCAACCGGTGGATTTACCGACTGTATGCTTCAAAATGGTGCAAAGAAAGTGTTTTCCATCGATGTCGGTCACGGTCAGCTTGCGTGGTCGCTTCGTAATGATGAGCGTGTCGTATGTATGGAGAAGACCAACTTCAGATACACAAAGCCCGAGGATATCGGCGAGACCGTTGATTTCGCAAGTGTAGATGTTTCTTTCATCTCTCTTACCAAGATTCTTGAGCCGGCAGTCAATATAATCAGAGACGGTGCCCGTATGGTATGTCTTATAAAACCGCAATTTGAGGCCGGAAGAGAAGAAGTAGGCAAGAAAGGTGTCGTAAGAGACAAAAAGGTCCACGAATCGGTCATCAAAAAGATAGTCGATTATGTGCCCACCATAGGCTTTAACATATTGGGACTTGACTATTCGCCCGTAAAGGGACCCGAAGGTAACATCGAATACCTTCTTTATATCGAAAAGAACGCAGTTTTCTGCGAAAATGAGATAAACATTGCACAGACCGTGGAGAATGCTCACGGAGAATTGGACAAGTGATGGAACGCTTTTTGATACGTACAAATCAATCCAAAGACGGAGATCTGGCTATCACGAACGGTATCAAAGATTATCTTGAAAGCCGCGGAAAGAAGGTCAGTATCGAACTTCTTGACGACGCCAAGATAATGGCCAACGAGACGACCGAAAAGTTCAAAGAAGGCGACGAACCGGATCTTGTGATAGTGCTCGGCGGCGATGGAACGATGCTTAGGGCCGCAAGAGATTTTATGTTTGTAAGCGTACCGCTTTTGGGAGTGAACTTAGGCTCGATGGGATATCTTACCGAGGTTGAGATCGATAACGTATACAATGCGCTCGATGATATTTTGAACGGAGATTACGAGACCGAAGAGCGTATGATGCTGGAAGGAACGTTTATAAAAGCAGGCCATGAAGCCGGACACGTAAGAGCTTTAAACGATATCGCCGTTTTAAAGGAAGATCAGTTCAGAGCGATAGGCTTTAACATTTACGTTAACGGCAAATTCTTAAAAGATTACAGCGCAGACGGCGTGATAGTCGCTTCACCGACGGGATCGACCGGATATAACCTATCTGCAGGCGGACCGATAGTTGAGCCCGGAGCAGATCTTTTGGTGCTTACCCCCGTAAGCCCGCATACGCTCATGGCAAGAAGCATTCTTCTTTCCGCAAAGGATGAGATAAAGATAGAGTTGAAGGCGGCCGTTAACGGCGCCAAATACAAAGCGGTCGCCGCAGCCGATGCGGCAACGAGGATGAATCTGGAGTCGGGTGACTGCTTTGTGGTAAAAAGAAGCGAAAAACGTACGAAGTTTGTCAAAGTTAAGAGCGAGAGCTTTTTAGAGGTACTTTCGAGGAAATTAAGCTGATGAAAAACGTAAGACACTTAAAAATACTTGAACTTATTGCCAAATACGACATAGAGACCCAGGAAGAACTTGTGGAGAAGCTTTGCGACGCAGGTTTTAACGTAACGCAGGCAACCGTGTCACGTGACATAAGAACGCTTCATCTCTACAAGCAAAGCACCGGAGACGGACGCCAGAAATACTGTGTCAACAAAAGTACGGATCATGAACTTGATTCCAAGTACAAAAGAGTGTTAAAAGACGGTTTCATATCTTTGGATATGGCTCAGAACATTCTTGTCATAAAGACCGTATCGGGTATGGCGATGGCTGTTGCGGCAGCGATCGATTCCATGGAGTTTTCCGAGATAGTCGGAACGATAGCCGGTGACGATACGATCATGATGGCCATAAGAACGGTGGACGATACCGTAAAGCTTATGGACAAGATCAAAAAACTGGTTGAAACATGATTAATTTTCCGGGAGAGCGGAAAGGATCATTATGTTAGAAAGCTTAAAAGTCAAAAACCTTGCTCTTATTGAGAATTGCGAGATCGAATTCACAAAAGGGCTTAATATTCTTACGGGCGAGACCGGAGCGGGTAAATCGATACTCCTCGGGTCCGTTAATCTTGCGCTCGGAACAAGGGCCGAAGGCGACGTTATCAGAAGCGGAGCCGATGAAGCGCTTGTAGAGCTTGTTTTTTCTTCATCCCCAAGGACAGATGCAATACTTAAAGAGCTTGATCTTCCCATCGATGACGTTGTGCTCATCACAAGAAAGATCACGCCTTCCAAGAGTATTTATAAGATAAACGGCGAGACCGTCATTTCGAAGCAGGTCAAAGAGCTGGCGGGTGCGCTTATCGATATTCACGGTCAGCATGAGCACCAGTCGCTTTTAAATACGTCGCGCCAACTTAAGATGTTGGACGCATTCGCAAAAGACGACACCGAGGAACTTCTCGTAAAGGTTGCAAAAGCTGCAAAAGAGTACAAAGAAACCGTTTCCGAACTTGCCGAGGCTGAGGCTAAGTCCGAGGGAAGAGAACGAGAGATAAGCCTTCTTGAGTACGAACTTAACGAGATCGAGTCAGCAGACCTTAAACCCGGTGAGGACGTTGAAGCGGAGGCCGAATACAAGAGACTTTCATCGGCAGAGAAGCTAAAAGAAAGCGTTTCGGAAGCTTTAAACCTTATAAGTGACGGAAATTCGGGTGATGCGGGATCGCTTCTTTCCCGTGCCATCGGTGCCCTTGAAAAGGCGGTATCTTTGGATGAGTCCGCGGGAGCGCTTAAAGACATACTTACCCAGGCGGAGAGTCTGTTTGGGGATTTCTCCCTTGAAGCTTACAAATACTGTGAAAAACTCGAGTACGATCCCGAAGAGTTCGATCGACTTGAGAACAGACTTAACACGATAAACTCTCTGAAAGCCAAGTTCGGCCGTAGGATAGAAGATGTTTTAAAGTATAAAGACGAAAAAAGCGAGGAACTTGATAAGTTAAAGAACTTAGATGAGTATCTTTCAAAGCTTAAAGAGAAAGCCGCAGAAAAGAAGGCCGAATATTGCTCATTGGCAGAAAGATTGAGTGAAGTAAGGAAAAGCAGCGCAAAGGTGTTTGACGCCGAACTTATCAAGACGCTGGAAGGCCTCAATTTCTCACAGGTCAAATTTGAAGTTGCGATAGAGTCGGATAAAGAGAGAATCTCGGCAAACGGTTTTGACGATATCGAATTTATGATATCCACCAATCCCGGAGAACCTGTTAAGCCTGTTAAAAACGTTGCCAGCGGCGGCGAACTTTCAAGGATAATGCTTGGAATAAAGACCATACTGGCAGGCGTTGACGATATCGATTCCCTCATATTTGATGAGATTGATGCGGGCATAAGCGGTATCACCGCAAGAGAAGTGGGAAAACGCTTAAAAGAGCTTTCTTCAAAGCATCAGGTCATCGCGATCACACATCTTGCTCAGATCGCGGCATTGGCCGATACACACTTTGTCATCGAGAAGAATGTTGAGGATCAGAAGACCAAGACCGAGATCCGTAAGACAAACGAAGACGAGCGTTTAAAAGAGCTTGCGAGATTGCTGGGTGGCGACGAAAACAGCAAGGCCGCCCTCGACAACGCAAGAGAACTCATGAACTCATTATAAAAGACTATTCACGGACACATTTGTATGAATTTATCTAAGCAGACAGACAACAAATCATTTAAGATCATTTTTGCCGCTTCCTTAATCGTTTACGCTGCGGCTTGTTTCTATCTTTTCTACAATCAGCTTATTTCAACGACTCCGAGTCTGTTTTCTTCGGACACATCGGTTCATGTGAGAATGGCGGTGGAAGACGGATTTTTGTACAGTCTCAATTCATACATTTATCTTTTGTTTTCAAAGACACCCTTCATGAACGTAGGCATCGCCTGCTTTCTTACGATATCCACGGTTCTTTCGGTATATCTTACTTACATTCTCATAAAGAGGATCGTTTCCCTTTACTCGTTTAAGGTTAAAGACTCATGGCTTGGATTGCTGGCCTTTATGTGCAATTTCGTAATGGGTTTTTACGTAAAATTCCTTAACGCACAGCACTATATCGGTTATCAGAACGCAAACATGTGGCACAATTCAACGTACATCGTCATGAGAGTATGTGCAGTTGCAACCCTCATCCTTTTTGTGGACATGTACGTTCAAAAGCCCGATACGGCGGAAAAACTCGTTTTCTTTTCGGTCATGCTTGCCGTTACAACAGCGTTCAAACCAAGCTTTGCCACGGTTTTCTGCCCCTTCATGGCGTTGCTTCTCTTATATGACTGGATCATCAAAAAAGAAAAGTTCATGCGCATATTTACCAGGGCACTCACTGTCGTTCCTTCACTTTTTGTGATCGTGATCGAAAGCAAAGTATTCTTCGGAGCGGAGACCGGAAACGGTTATGAGATAGCACCCTTCGTGGCTTTAAGCGAAAGAGGAGACCATCCTAAGGCAGCACTTATCTTATCGATTCTTTTCCCTTTGGCTGTCTTTATAGTTCACATTACCGATTTTTACAAAGACAAGATATATTGTTCTTCCCTTGTTATATGGCTTATGGGCTTTTTACTCGTTTTCTTTTTGCGTGAAACCGGCTCCAGAAGCGGAGACGGAAACTTCTTATGGGGATATTCGATAGCGTTGTTTGTTCTTTTTACCGCATCGGCCCTGAAAGTGTTAAAAGATATAAAAATCCATGGGTTTTTTAAAGATAAAAATATCATTTTTGATCTGTATGTAATTGCTTCGATAGTACTTTTTTCGTGGCACGTGATAAGCGGTATATGGTATTTTATTCTGCTTTTAGGGGGCAACACATACTTTATATAGTGTTTTGGGCATGGATTTTTGTCTTCATAAATGATATACTTTGTTGGAGTGAATAGAAAGGTTACGGCACGGTTTTGGGTGTGCCGAAGCGGGTTGTGTAATGAAAAAGATTCTTTTTGCGGCATCGGAGGGAGTTCCCTTTATAAAGACCGGCGGGTTGGCTGATGTAGTCGGTTCGTTGCCCGAATGTATCGACAGAAAGTATTTTGATGTAAGAGTCATTCTTCCCAAGTACGCTTGCATGCGTCAGGAGATGAAGGACAAGATGGAGTATGTGATCCATTTCTACATGGATTACAACTGGAAGAACGAATATGTGGGCATTCTTAAAGCTGAAGCAGAGGGCATCACATATTACTTCATCGACAGCGAATATTACTTCTC
>JAEEGI010024603.1_pt1 | contig 11728 bp, 7 predicted proteins | sample 8958751 | NCBI WGS metagenome assembly JAEEGI01 (sample SAMN16246545, study PRJNA631951) | gut metagenome | biome: gut microbiome; feature: rumen; material: KS-attached | host: Bos | place: Iran: Karaj | collected 2018-10 | reverse complement strand
TCAGGATTGAAATTCACTACCACGGGAGTGTTGAGGGGGATGGATTTAACCATTGCCAAACGGTCTTCACCAAAAGTTGTGAAAGCTACCTGACGGGGATAGTCGCCATCGGTTTCAATCACAAAGCCGCCTCTAACCCAGGGTCCGCGCTGGCTCTCACCGCGCACTTCCTGCAAAATCTTGATAAGTCTTCCTGAAATTTCCATTATATGCTTTATTATTTTGTTTGATATTCAAAGTATTGCCCATTCAGCTATGCTGAATAGCAAATTACAAAGATAATAAAAAATTCTTTAACACCGGACTAAAAGTTTTCAACAAGTGAAGAAGGGTCGCCAGTGGCAACCCTTCGATAGCTTAGCGGAGAAGTCAACGCTTGCCGTTGACATGCCCTAAGGCATTTGGATTTTGTCCCTCACAAAATCTACCGATTTTATTTAACAACAAGTTTATGAGCAGCAGCCGTGGGCTGGCTGTCCATCCTGACGAAATAAACACCCGGTGTCAGACCACTGATGTCGAGCGTGGTGACGGTAGTGGTACACTTGTGCTGCAAAACGACCCTACCCATTCGGTCAACCACCGTGACATTGGAAGGCTGGCTGGCACACAGCGTGACTGTCCCCGATGCCGGGTTGGGGTAAATGACCAACCCGGCAAGACTCTCGTCGGCATGGCGGATGCCCACGCTGTCCGTTTCAAACAAGGCTGTCAGGGTGACATCGCTAGTGACTACATAGTCACGCGGATTGTCGGTATTGCCGTCGTCCCAAGCCATGAAACGACACGAGGCGGCAGGAGTGGCCGAAAGCACGGCTGTGCTGCCATGTTCGTATGTGCCGCCCCCAGATACCGTGCCGTAAGCTTCGTTGTTGACCAACAGGGTAACGGTATGGGTGGGGATGGGGGCTGTCCAGACACGGTAGAGTACGGAAATAGTATCCGAATACCATCCTTCATCGCACTGGGTGGTGACATAGATATCGTATGAGGTATTCGGCTCCAGCCCTGTAATAGTGTAGACAGTGCCGAGTGCGGTGTCGACCTGTCCTGTGCCAAGAGTGAAATTGGCCAGTCCATACTCGACCAGATACTTTTGTGCAAGGGGTTGGGCATCCCATCTGATGGTAATGCTGTTTGAGGTGCTGTCGGTATACCTAAGTCTCTCCACCTTGGGGCATCCCGTCAACGCGACCGAGAGATTGTCGACCACTGCGGGAGGCTGGGTTCCTCCGCTGCCGTCGTTAAGCCAATAGAACAGGAGATTGTAGTCGCCCGCCTGGGGTATCTCGAAATCGGCCTGGTAGGTCTGCCATGTGGTGGACCTGGCAAGGGCTTGGCCTCCATCAAGGGCTATCCAGCCTTCGGGGGTGGCTGTCCTGAAGGTGGTGGTGAGTTGGGTGCCCGAGGGATTGGTTCCGGGAGCGAAAGTGACGCTGGCCGGTACAAGGAATACACGCAGGAAGTCGTAGCCTGTCTCGCCTTCGGCATACCAATCGTATTGAATCCGGTAGGAGGTATGTGTCATTCGGAAGGGACGATAGGCATAGGAATGGGTGATTTGGTTCCGGTCATAACTATGTGTGGCGCCACTGTCGGTGCTGATATAGAGTGCCGCGATGTCGTCGCCGGTGGAATGGGCGGCCGTGCCGAAACTCCAGCGGTTGGTCTGTTCACCGTTTTCCAACTCCCAGGCATTGTTCTCTGTGCTGTCGGCAAAAGTATTGAGATAGGGGAATGTTGCGACAGGCAGACCGCGAAGGGTACTGAAACGGTAGCTTGTGGAGCTGCTGACGGAGGTGCCGCACAACCCCGTCACCCATACATCGTAACTGGTGGCAGGCAACAGTCCGCCAAGGGTGATGGAAGTGGTGTAGGTGGTGTCGCACAGGCCAGTGCCGGGAGTGAAGCCCGCCGGACCATATTCCACGCGATAGCGTGGAGCCTGACTGACACGCCATTCCAGCGTGGCAGTGGTCGCAGTGCGGGCACTGGCGGTGATATGTTGGGGAGGAATACACTCGGTAACATTGCCTACCTCAAGATTGTCCAGATAGAAGTTGGCGTATGTCACACCGATGGTTCGCAGGGCTATCCGGCTGGCAGTCCCTGTGTAGTCGGAGAAGTAAAAGGTGACATCTCGCTCGTTCTCACCGAAGGCATAGGCGAGGGTGTCGATGGGCGAGAAGCTGGAACCGAAGCCTGGGGCAACGCTGTCGACGGTCCCGACAATGATGGTGGAGGAATGGGGATAGTCGCTATAGAGGTGGAAATGGACTTTCAAGTCGTTGATACCTTCGCCAAACAGAGGCAACGCCACAATGCCCGGTCCGCGGAAATGCAGGTTATAATGCCCTGATGGCGACAGGGTGGTGTCGGCGCTATAAGAGATGGCAGGGACTAATGCATTTGACGCAAGGGCTTCGCCATACCAGCAAGTGGGAAGCGACTGGTCGGTGAAGTCCTGGTCCTGAATCCCCTCGAAAGTCATCAGGTAGGGCAGTTCGCTGACGGTGTTGCACATTGTGCTGAAACGTATCGGGCCGTAGGGGATGGAGGTATCGCCGTCGCAGAGGGTGTAGACATACAGGTCATAGTCGCTGCTGTGCTCCAACCCCGTCAACAGATAGGGCGTGCTGTAAACCGTCTGGCTGATGCCGTTGCCGGGTTCAAAGAAGCGGGGACCGTACTCCAGTACATACCCCGAAGGGCTGGTGATACCACCCGAGACCTCTGTCCAGCCGACAGTGGCGTAAGTAGTGGTCACACCGCTCACGACGCACTGTTTAACAGGAACACAATCGGGAATCACCTCGACGGAGATATTGTCAATATACTGGTCTGCACCGCCCGGTTGTGCCATAATCAGCAGATGGCCTTCGGTGGCATCCAGATCGTTCAACTTGTACAGCACTGTGGTGTCGACCGCCGCGGAACTTGTGACGAATGCGAAGGTGTCGATGACTGTGGCCAGCGAGACGGTATCGTCGAGATTGTCAAGGAGTCCGAGTACAAGCACATCAAATTGCGACGTCTGGCGGAGATTGAAACGCACCTGCAGCTGGTTTAAAGGCACGCTGAACTTGGGGAGGACGATATAGCTGTCATTCAGCCGGCAGACCTTGTTGCTGCTGCCGGAAAGGGTTGTCACGGTGGGATAATTGGCAAAATGGCTGACGGAAAGCGTTCCGCTGTACCAGCAGGAGCGCGCGAAAACGGTGTTGACGATATACCCTTCGAATGTCTCGCCATAAGGAACGCCCACAGGCAAGCAGGGGAGGGATACCGTGATGCTGTCGCTGAGCGTGTCGACAATGCAAAGGCGGCTTACCATGAACTCATAGTCGCGTCCCACTTCCAGATTGGGGAAGCGGAATCTGTTTGTCGTCACGGCGCTGTCGGCAATGGTCCATGCATTGGCCCCCGACAAGCGGTAAGCACAGGTGTACGTCGTCGCGGAGTCGGCATTCCATACCACATCGACATAGTCGTCGCCAACCGAGGAGATGCACACCATGGGGCTCTCGCACGCAGGCAGCTCGCAGCCCCGGGTGCCAAACCTGATAGTATTGACATAGTTCAACCGCGTGCCGTAGCTTGGAGATGTGGGCGAGATATTACCAATGCCTGTGCTGTACATGGAACGCAATGTGGCACTGCCTACCACGAAAGAGGGCACTACCGTAGCATAGTCGTCCATGCTCTTGTTGATGGCCACCACCAGATTGCTGTCGGCCTCTCGCACAAAGGGTGTTGCGAAATGGATGCTCACCTCTCTGCCGTTATTGAACACTACTCCGTCGAAGACCTCGGTCAATGCCGACGCCGCCACATAGTCGTGGCCGGAATTGAAACGGCTCTTCGAGGTGTTGGCAAGATAGACCACCACCGGGGCGGTGTCGATGATATAGTTGTCGCTGAGGAAGAAGGTGAGTCCGACTATGGTGTCGATACCCGTCATCTCAGTCGACAGGTAGATCTGCTGCGTGTAGCTGTTGTAGCTGCCGTATGCCACAGGGAGGTTGTTGTGGACACCCGTCGGGGGAATCACCGTGGCCGAGCAGCCAAGGGTGTATGCCGACCCCTCCACGGCAAGGCTGACGCTATCGGTACACACCGAACTGACACGGTAGAAGTAGCGGGTGTCGGGGTCCAGGCCTGTTAGGAAGAAGCAATCCTCGGTGGCAATAGCGGTTGTCCAATGGGTGTCGGATGCCGGGCGGTAGCTCACTAGGTATTCGGTGGCCTCTTCACCGCCTGCGGGAGCATCCCAGTCCAGCGCCATCTGGCGGTAGCCGCAACGGGAGCGGAGGTTCTGGACCGCTCCGCAGTTGGGATAGGTGACAAACGAACAAGTGGCTGTCATGCCCGGTTCGCTGCTGCAGAAACTCACCACCCAGACATAATATTGCCGGTTGCCTTGAAGCGAGGAGAAGGTATGACTGTTGCTGCCTGCGGGAAGATACACACTGTCGAAGGCGGCCGCACGGCTGTCGGTGTCGGCAATATAGCACCAATAGCCCAATGCATCGCTGCCGCTCTCGCTCCATGCGACAGTGGCCTCGGTGTTGCTCAACTCGGTGACATGCAGATTGTCCACCGGGCTGCAACTGCTGATCTGCAGGATGGTAAAGTCGTCAATCAGGCCTGTGCCCGCTCCCGAGGTGTTGTCGTAGGAGAAGACAAGATACCCCGTGTCGGCAATGTTCTGGTCGGTGAAATCCAACTGCACGTAGGTGTAGTCGTAGCAGGTGGCTATGGTGTCAATCCATTGCACGGTGCCCGACAGACTGGTGACAAACCCCACCTTCATTAGTCCCGGCGACCATGCCAAGTCCACATACCACAGGTTCACCCCCACCTGGTTCAGGGGCAACGGGATGCGCGGCGTGGCTATCCGTGCCTCGCCCGTCGAGTAGTTCAACGCCAGAATCTGGCTCCCACCGTGGGCGTAAAGATAGAAATTGAAAGAATACGCTTCTCCAAGGAGTGTGGTCCAACAATTGGGTGCTTGGTTCGAAACATCAGTCTCGAAGCCAGTAGAGTAGGGGATGGAAATGTTGCATCCCGGTTGTGCATGTACATTGATAGCGGTAAACAGGGCTGCACACACCACTGCCATTCTAATAAAACTTTTCATATCTAATTAATTATGATTATAATATTTCTCAATTCGTCAATGTGCCAATTCGTTAATGTGTTAATTCGTTAATCAATTCTCTCCACGTATCTCGCGAATCACAAGTATTATCTATACGTGTAACACGTGGAGACCTTTGAATTCGTTATTTCTTTATTTCGTTAATTCGTAAATCGACTAACACATTAACACAATAACACGTTAACACGTTAACACCTTCTCAATTCAAAACGGTTCTCAATTCTCTCCACGTATCTCACGAATCACAAGTATCATCTATACGTGTAATACGCGTGATTCGTGGGCCCCTTTCTCAATTCTCAACTCTCAATTCTACTGGTTCGTGCGGTAGAAGAAAAAGAAGATGAGCACCCCGGTTATGGCGGCCATCACGCCGACAATCCACCAGAACGCCTGTACACTGGTGATGAAGGGGAAGTCCACATTCATTCCGAACATACCCGTGACAACCGTCAACGGCAGCATGATGGTGGAGAAGATGGTCAGCAGCTTCATGATCTCGTTAGTACGGTTGGCCTGCAACGAATCAAACGTCTTGGAAAGGCCCTCAATCAACTCGCCATAGTCCTCAATCAAGTCGAACATCTTCTGGTATTGGTCTAGAATATTGCCCCAGTAGTCTTCCATATCCAGCACCTCGGGGTCCACAAAGCCTTTGATTGAGCCACCCTCAAACATGTGCAGCACACGCAGCTGAGGTTTGAACGTGGTGTTCAGCAGGATGATGTTTCGCCGCGTGATAGAGATGAGTTCGATGATGCTCCTTGCACGCCGGTTGAAGATGTCGTAGTTGATCAGATCCACTTCGGACCCCACACGCATAATCAACGTGTAGGTCTCTAGCATCAGACGGTCCAGGATGTTGTACAACAGCAGGTCGCTCGACGACAGCTGTTCCTTCACGTCGTCATCGTCGTCCTTCAGGTCTTCCTGCATCTCCTCAAACAGTTTCTTCACCACCCAGTGCGATTTGCCTATGGTGATGATATAATCCTTGCCCCAGAAAATCTTCACCTCGCGGATGCGGATAATCTTGTTTCCTTTGTCGAAATAGGGGAAATGAAGGATGAGGAAATAATAGTCGTCGTACTCGTCGATTTTAGGACGCTGGTTGCTGCCGCGGCAGTCCTCTATGTCCAATGGGTGGAAATGATATTCATCCAACAGGAAGCGATACTCTTCTTCACTCGGATTGGTGATGTGCATCCACTTCAACGACTGGTATTCAATAGTCTCTACCATACTTTGGGTCCTCCTTTTCTTTGTGCCAGCAGAGGGGAGGGAATTCGTCAACGCGTTAATGTGCTCTGAACTCGTTAATTCGTGAGTCGTTTGATGCGCCAAGGACTAACACGTTAACACATTAACTAGTTCACACATTCAAAGACTAACACATTCAAGCATTCACGCATTCAAAAACCGCTGGTGTTCAATATTCTACATTCGAGTAACGTTTATTTGTTTCAATCTGCAAAGATACATATTTTTTTTCATCCCACCAAATTTTATTCGTTAATTCGTTGATCAATTCACGCAGTATTTCTCCACGTATCTCACGTATCACAAGTATTATCTGTACTTGTAATACATGGAGTCCTTTGAATGCGTTAAATCGTTAATTCATTAATTCGTGAGTCTTTTGATGCGCCAAGGACTAACACGTTAACACATTAACACGTTAACACATTGTTTTTCATCTCTCAATTCACATGGGTGCGGGCCTTGCCTTCCCGGTAAATCAGGGAGAAGCCCAGCGCCACGTTGATGGTATATCCGCGCGGGACACCGACAAGGGCGTTGAACTTGTCGCGCGAGACATAGACTTTGGCATCCAACGAGCCAATATACTGTTCCATGATACTCCGTGAGGCATAAATCTCGTTGCTGAAATGGTATTTTATATCCAGTCCCGCACGCCAGCATCCTTCCTTCGGACCACCGCTGACCTGGTTGGTTGCATCGGAGTAGAATAGCCCCTGCATCCCATAGCCCACAAAGGGCATGATGCGCAGGTGGCGACTGTCCACCACCGCAAAACCATAGTTGGCGTAAAGGTCCATCGTAAGGATGTCGTCGCTACCCAACAGTGTATTTTTACCCTCCACGGCAAAAAGGGTGTCAGGTTTGCATCGGCCACCGCCAAGATACATCCCCAACGTGAGAATATGACGGCTGTAGCCAAGCTCTAAATCTGTGTACACACCTCCGCTGGGGGCAAATAGAGGTTGGAGCTCGCCACCGAAATACTTGAATCCTCCGCTGGTGTTCAACCCTATGAACCAGGGGAGGGTGTACTCGGGCAGAACAAAGGAGGGAGCATGTTTCTCCACCATTAGCGGGGTGATGGAGTCCAACCTCATCCGGATGTCATATTCCCACCACTTAACGGCGGCAGTGTCATAACCGAAGCGTGTGGAACGGCAATAGTGTCCAGCCTCCCAGACAAGGCTTCGCATATAGTCATCCCTCATTCTGGTCAGCACCGAGTCCGGCTTCGACTTGTCGAGGGTGTCGATGACCACTTGCAGATGTCTGCGGTACAACTCCACAAGGTTGAAAAGTACTTGGTTGTAGCGCAGCTGTTCGGGAGTTCGGTACCGTTTGTCCACCCATGAATACTGCCTGTACATGTTGGCAACCGCAGTTTTTACCGGCCACATGATTCCGTCGATGCTTGTCCGACGGTCTTCGATATCAAGCGAGAAGGTAAGATGGGAATGCTCGTCACCTATGCTCTCAGACACATTCGAGAAGTTGCTCCACGACAGCAGCCCCTTCTCCCAAGCCCGCATGACGACATACTCGCGGGTGTGTTTTTGGCGACCGTGCTTGTCAACCAAAATAGGGGCAATGGAGTCCAGGCTATGCTCTACTCTGTTCTTCCATACGAGTACAGCGGCGATGTCGTTGCCATAGTCTGTTGAAAGACAGAAACTATCCACCACGTGAGAGAGTAGTTGAATATGGTAGTCGAGGTCGGTGTAGCCATTGGTATCGATGGCCAGTTGCAGTTTGCAGCGGTAAAGCCCCACAATATCGAACAGCACCTGGTTATACAGCAGTTCGTACGAGTTGCGGTAGTTCTTGTCCACCCACGACTGGCTCTTGTCCATGAAAGCAACAGCAACCAATTCGGGTTCAATCAGTATTCTGCCGTTTTCATCGAATGGCGACTCTTCTATGTCGAGCAAAAACTCAAGGTATGAATGCTCACGTCCGATGCTGGAGTCCACCGTCTTGAAATCGTCCCAAGTAATCGGCCACCTGTCCCATACACGCAGGTCGTCCTGGGCATGGCTCGTGACAGCCGCCAAGCAGATAAGTGTTGCCAACAATAGTAGTCTTTTCATAATACGTTGTGTTGGATGTTAATGTTTTGAATTCGTTAATTCGTAAACGTGTTAATTCGTTAAAATGTTGATATGTTTATCTGTTGATAGGTTTATACGGCTCGCAACATATCAACATCCAACATATCAACATCTAACACGTTTACACATTCAACCTATTTCTTAGCCACTGCAGGACGGAGAACCTTCATGTCCCTGCTGCGGAAGGAGAGTCCAAGTTGGAAGTTGAGGGTTAGTCCGCGCGGCTCGTCTACGATGCTGCGAAAACGGTCGAAACAGACATACACCTTGCCGTGTGCCGCCATGCCGAAGAGTGTGACGGAGTTGCGCGACGATGCAGAGGCTTGCGCAAAATCGTACTGTGCATCCACCCCCAGTCGCCAGCATCCCTCCGACGGCCCGTTGGACACCTCGTTGTTGCTCTCGTAATACACCCCTTGGAGACCATAGCCTACAAAGGGCGTGAGTGTCAGCTTCCTATTGTCAATAACGGAGACACCATAGTCAATATGGAGGTCGAGGGTGGTGATATGGTCGTCGAAATAAAGTTTGTTTTCAGGACGCTTTGTGACAATCGAATCGGGGATGCATCTCCCGCCACCGATATACATACCAAAGTTGAAATTATGTCGCCAGCCACCACCGAACACGTCGAAATAAAATCCACCGCTCGGAGCAAAGTATTTGTGCAGTGGACCTGTGAAAAACTTCGCACCTCCACCCATGGCCATGCCGAAGCATCCGTCGGGACGAACCCCGGTCACGAGGTTGGCCTCGCGATGCTTCTCCACCATCAACGGGTTGATGGAATCCATCTGCCTGCGGATTTCGTCCTCCCACCACAGCACCTGTGCAGTATTGTTGCCATAGTTGCACGCACGGCTGAAACTGTCCACCTCGTAGGTCAACAGACGCATATAATAGTCCATATTCACCCTTTGGCCAGTGTCCACGGCCACCTGAAGACGGCGGCGGTGTAACTCGACGAGATTGAACAACACCTGGTTGTAACGCAGCTGCTCAGGAGTGCGATAGTTGATGTCCACCCACGACATATCCTTGTTGCAGAAGGCTACGGCTGTGCGCACCGCAATCTGCAGCCCACTGATTTCCTGCTTACGGTCAATCACATCGAGACCGAATTCAAGATATGAATGTTCGGAGCCGATGCTCTTGTCCACCTGCGTGAAATCGTTCCATGTCAGCGGCCCCTTTTCCCAATAACGAATGTTTTTCTGCCCCAACGCCATCGACGGCAACAGGCAACAGACAGCTAATAGATACGCTATTCTTTTCATTATAATATGTTTATTAATAGATGCAGTAGTTTGTTTCTGAATGCAAAGATAACACTTTTTTTGTGGGGAAAACCCTGTAGGCATATCTATTTTTCCCACATTCCATTGTTCAACTTCCTGCATCCCTGCGAACATCCCTGTAACAAGTACATCGCACATTGATAAGCAACTTACGACCAAAGAGGGATGAAAAAACGACTAAGTAATGACCAGAAAGCGAAGAAACAGCGGAGTAGGGTAGATGCGGCAACAATTAATTAACATTATTTAACCGTCTCCTCATCTCACTATGAAACAACAATGTACGATACAAATTCGGCAAATCCATGTAAAGGAAACAAATCAAAATGTAATTTATACTTGCTATATGGAAAGTTTTCTGTACTTTTGCAGCGTCAAAACAATTAAACAACATTAAATTCAAAATGTCATGAAAACTTCAAAATTGTTATTACCCTATGGGTTTAAATGTGCAGGGCTGTGGATCTTGGCCGTTGCCGTTGTGTTGCTTCTGGTTTATTCCATTGTTCCGGATGGTGTGTTGTGCAGTAGCTGGAACGATTTCCGGACGTTGTTCGGGTTGGAGCGAATCCGTGTTGAGAATTTCCCTTTCACTGGCGGGTTTTCCGCAGACAGCGATTTGGTGAATTCATTTATCTGGGTTTTGTTTGTTGTGGGAGGTGTGTTTATAGGATTCTCGCGCAACAAGAGCGAGGATGAGTTTATCGAGCATCTGCGCTACGAGTCGCTTATCCTGTCGCTGTACTTCAACTGCCTGCTGTTGGTGGCGGCCATCGTGTTTGTGTGGGGATTGTCGTTTGTTTCTGTGATGGTGTTCAATATGTTCTCCACCCTGTACTTCTTTATCATCTGCTTTTATATCAGGTTGTTTATCAATAAACGTTCTTTGAGAGATGAAAAATAGATTGAAAGTGGCCCGTGCGGAGATGGATATCACGCAGGGCGAATTGGCCGAGAAAATAGGGGTGACCCGTCAGGCGGTCAATTCGATAGAATTAGGGAAGTATGTGCCCTCGACTGTGCTGGCGCTGAAAATGGCCAAGCTGTTTGGGAAGACTGTAGAAGATTTGTTTCAACTGGAGGAGGGCGATTGATCAACAATAAATGAAGTAAGATGAAGAAAGGAATAGTTTTTGGCACATGGATTGTGCTGGCAGCATGCGGAATGAATGGCGCTGCTGCCCAGGAGGGGCTGTACACGGTGACGAATGCCGAGAATCTGGCATCGGAGAAACTGGTAGAGAAGATTACTTCGACTTCAACAATGATTTCTGCGGAGGTTGAGCGGATGGGGTTGAGCCCGGAGCGAACCGAGGTGGAGACTGAGGAGATGGCAAATGTGCTGGCGGCGTATCTGATGGAAAATGTCTCTCCGACGGAGCTGACTGCCGGAACGGGAGTGCCGCAGCGCGTTGAAATCACTGCGGAACGTATTGTGTTCACCACCGAAGGCGGCGACACGGTGCGGACGTTCACGCCAGTGACCACAGAGGCTTCTACTAACGACAAGAGCGACAGCTGGGTGTTCGGCTGTGAGAGCGGCGAGCGGTTGGTTCTCTCACAGCGGAAAGGCAGCAGGTATGTGCTGGATGTGCCTAAAATCGGAAGGCTGGAATTGACGAAGCTTCGATAGCTCAGCGTCCTCCATAACAAAAAAGGCTGCCGAATGGCAGCCTTCTTTGTTTATAGAGTCGGATGGACGCTTATTTGCGTTCTCCGTGGGCGGCATTGTAGAAAATCTTGAATGCGCCGGAGTTGCGGAGCTCCTGTTTAATGTCGCTGATGAGACCCATCTTGGTGTTTTTGTCGGCCTTGATAGAGAAGGTGACAGAGGGACGGTCGGCTTCGGCACGGGCGGAGATTTCGCTTTCGCCAAACAGGGGGATGGAAGAGACCTC
>JAEEGI010024600.1_pt1 | contig 11728 bp, 6 predicted proteins | sample 8958751 | NCBI WGS metagenome assembly JAEEGI01 (sample SAMN16246545, study PRJNA631951) | gut metagenome | biome: gut microbiome; feature: rumen; material: KS-attached | host: Bos | place: Iran: Karaj | collected 2018-10 | reverse complement strand
AAAGAACAGTCCGAAACAACACCTCGTAGACCGAGGGGGAGACCAAGAAAGGTTACAGTCTCACAAAACGCTGAAAATTAGAGGCTATAGTCCGTAGAATTGTGAAACTTTTAGTCAATTGGAGATTGGGACACCTCAAAAGTTACAAAAATGTTCGCTACGTTCCTAGGAGCTAAATCCTTTAATCAACCAATCGGCAAATGGGATACTTCAAATGTTACTGACATGAATTTCATGTTCGACGGGGCCAGTTCATATTCATACCCTAAGCCAAAAGGGGCAAAATAAGATCTAAACGGAATGCAGTCCGCTAATCTTTCTAATCGTTCCATTAGCCAGCTTTCCGGACAGGTTTTCCAGGCAGGCCAGCGAGGATCTCCGAAGATAGAACCTCGCGGGCTGAACAGCGAATATCTTCAAATGATTGATTAACAATTATGGCAAGAATTTACGAAGCAAGTTACTTCGCGATGAAAAATGGCGGATATTAAAGTCGATAAAAAGTGGTGTTGACTCCCGTTGTTAACGCGCTCGAACTTCCTCTCTTCTTTGACTCTCTCTTTTTGATCTTTCGAAATATAATTTGTGCTCATCCTTGTCGCTGTATCGACAATCTGAGGAACTGAATCAGCATATCTTTACCGAATAATTCTGATAAAAACACGGCATAAGACTGTCTGTCACATAATCAAATCATCCGCCGGCATTCCTTTTTTTCAGTGCAAAGTCACAAAGTGCGTGCAGATATTGCAAATTTGTGAAGTTGAACGTGAGAAGAGCTGGAATTGATACCAATATCCCACTTCAAGAAAACAAATCAGCATAAAATCGAACCAGCAGTAAATAAAATCACACAAAAAAAACGGTTGATTTACGATATATTCAACGCTCTGCAAATTTTTTTCTATTAATCCGGAGCTGATTCTGCAGGAGCATATCGCGAACTGCTCTCTCCATTTACTCAAGAACTTGTAAAAAGAAAAATAAAATAACAAGGCTCTGTTGTTACAACAGAACCAATAACGAAACTTGAACAATTGAGAAATGCTTAAATTATTTGATTGGGAGCCTCATATGATGAAAAAAAGTGTAATCAGTACAGTTTTGCTTGTATCTTCATTTCTGATAGGTTGTAGTACTGTCGCTGATCAGGAAAGTTCAACCGAAACCCCGGCGGCAGTTACTGCTGACAGTTCTGCAGAGCGCTACGCCAAGGAATTCAATGCACCGCCCAAGGGATGGTCAGGACTTTATCTGTACCGGACCTGCAATATTATGGGAATGGGGTTAACAAAGGGGTTGTATGTTGACGGCCAGTACGTGGGGGACACACCTAGATGCGGCTTTTTTTACAGACTTGTTAAACCGGGCATGCATGTAATACACACAGGATCAGAGTTTGGCGAAAACGATGTATCGCTGACCTTTGTTGAAGGTAAGAATCACTACGTGAACCAGTATTTCAGACCGGGGGTACTGCTATTCGGCGCAGAGGTGGAAGAAATAGAAACTGCCGAGGCTCAGAAAGATATAGCGGAATATCATCTGGCAGGAGACAGTGATGAACCTAGAGAAAATTTAAAAATATTCACCAATAAACCTGGAACAGGATCCATTCCGGGACCGAAAAATGCAGCCGAAGCAAAAGCTTTAGCCAAATAACTAATGACGGATAAATCTGTTCGGGCGGAAAAAACACCGGTTTAAACACTGTGGATGACTGCCCGTTTTTTATTCTCAAAAATAAAAGGCTCAGTTGTAAATAGTTTAGTGATTCATTAGTTATGGACCACTTATTTATTAGATCTGTCAGCTCAAAATCAAATAATATCCGCATATTTAAAGTTCCGATCAGTCGGCAAACATATAAATGCCGATATCAAAATAGCTTTGGGATCCTCAGAAAATTCCTAAACTCTTTATAAGGAACCTGTGAATTTTCTGACCTACAGAGGAACCTGATGAAAAATGAATAAGAGAACATGGCTCTGTTGAATAGTATGGAGTTTCCCCTCTCATACTATTCAACAGAACCGAGAACATCTTCCGGAAGATTGCAGACCATTGAATGTCCAGGTTCAAGGCAGCAAATGAGATTGACAGGAGAACAGGTACAAATATACTAGGTATCATCGTTATCGATCAACTTACGGTATTTGGTAGAGGAGAAGTACAGATGTCAGACTGCAGCTACATGGTTCCGGATCTTACTGAAGGCAGTTTTTACCGCAACGAAATTATCATCAAAAAGAGCAGATTCATAACCAGCGTCGGACACACCCAGGGTGCAGAAGCATCAGAAGCTTTTCTTGAAAAAATCAGACGTGAGTTTTCAGATGCAAGGCACAACTGCTATGCCTTCAACGCAGGCAGGGGCGGTGAAACAGCTTTTGCCGGATGCTCCGATGACGGTGAACCGAAGGGTACGGCGGGACGTCCGATGCTGAACGTGCTGGTTCATTCGCAGATCGGCGAGATAACCGTCGTCGTCACCAGATATTTCGGAGGTATTCTTCTTGGAACCGGCGGACTGGTAAGAGCCTATCAGGACAGTGTCAAGGAGGTGCTTGCAAAGCTTCCGCTTAAAATAAAGGAAGATCTGGAGGAACTTCATTTTACCGCTGATTCTACAAAAATGCATATCGTTGAGCAGATTGTCCGCAAACACAGCGGCAGAATAACCGGACGGAATTTTTCCGGAACCGGCTGTATGATTAAAATAACAGCCGGCGCTGCAAACGCATTACAGATAAAGCAAGAGCTGGATCTTCTGAACAGGTAGGCTGTTCCGGATCATCTGTTAGCGATATCGTACATTCTGAATTCAGATCAGGGCAGTTAGTCAGAAATTACTTTTCGCCGGTTTCAACCTTCTTTATATCAGCACTCTGATCTAACGAGAGATCAAATCCGTTGAACATTTCATTATCAGGAAGAACCATGGAGAATCCGTCGGTGCGATCCATGGTAACGGTTAGTTTATCGGATTTCAGTTCAAAAACATGACCGCCGGCTTTTCGATCTTCAGTAATAAAATGGAAGTGCCAGCCTACCGCGTTAAGATCTCCCATGTAATCGGGACAGTACAGCCCCACAACTGTGCCTTTTACATTTTCATGTTCAAAGAAAGTCTGATCCGTCTCCAGAACTTTTGCCAGAGGTTTATACGGTTTCTTCTGGGCATATTCACTTCTGACGCCTATTTTACTGAAGGTACCGTCAATTCTGACCATATAGAAGCGATTGTTTCCGGCGGCCTTTACTTTTCTATTCAGAGCCTCCTTGAGAGCACCGATGTCTGTAAGAGCGGTAAGTTCAAAAGTGTCATCAGCATCCAGAAATGTTACATTGGCAAAAGGAACAGTCTCATCATCCGCCACCACTTCAATCGCTCCGTCGTATCCGGCTCTGTACACAACGCCGTCCAGCATAATCAGTTCCCCGTTCAACCGGTCAAAGGTGCCAATCCCGGTGTCGCCGAGCGTTTTCAGTCGGCCGATCTTCACGCTTCCGTTATAATCTCCAAAGGTTAGACCTTGTAAAAGTGACACCTGGCTCAATACATCCTTGTTTGCCGGCACATCACACTGACAGTCCACGGCGGTGCGGGCGGGAGTGGACATCAGCGCCATAACAGCGGCAGGAAGCATAACGTTAAGGGCCAACTTCTTCAGATTTACAGACTTTTTCATGCTAATTACTCCTAAAAAATTGACAACAATTATTCTAACCCGATGACAGAAGCATTTTGAGAACGAAATTTTGAAAATATGGAACAGATCCCAATGTAGGAACAATCAGAAGAAGATTCGCTGATCTGCTTCAAAAAAGATGAATAACTGCTGTTGTTACGGCACAGTATTTGCCTCACAGAACAGATCAGCAGAAACTGTTCCGGTGCGAAGATGAATTAATTATATGTTCCGGGTATCATCCGGCGAAGACAGTACCCGCAAAAAAACTTTCCTGTGAGCATCAGGCCTTATACTGTATTGAAAGTTATGCCTGGGCACAGATAATTATGCAGATCAGGTATCACAGTCTCAGCAGGCGGATTGAAAACATCTCCCGTTGACATTTACCGAAGCATGAATAAGCGTTATCCTTTTACTTTTCTGATAACTTCAATCACAAGATGTACTGCTCCTGCGATGACCAGAAGTACCACTGCGTAGGTTAGAAGATTGAGCAGTATTCCAAGCACAAAGCGGGAAAAGCGGTTGATTCCGCAGGCGGCTGTCCCGGCCCACTCACGCAGCCTGCGTCTGACAAATTCTCCAACCTGACTCTGTACTTCGATAATATGTCTGATTTGCTCACCGCCGTGTTCAAGATTTCTCAGATCCCATTTAACGATCGATTTACTGAAAGAGTCCGCCTTCCAGAACATTCCGTCCATGGTGGTAACAGAGGAGGTATTCCAGCTGCCGATCCGCTGATTGAAGGAGCTGGCCTGATTAAACATATTGCTCATGTCCGTAACCCTGGAGGTATCCCAGCCGCCGATCCGCTGATTGAAGGAGACTGCCTTTCTGAACATACTGCCCATGTTTGTAACTCTGGAGGTATTCCAGTCGCCTACAGGCTGATTAAAGGCGGCAGCCTCCTTGAACATACTGTTCATATTGGCAACACATGAGGTATCCCAGCTGCCGATGGGCTGATTGAAGGATTCAGCTCTCCAGAACATTCCCTCCATATCGGTAACACTTGACGTATTCCATCTGCCGATCGGCTGATTAAAATATTCCGCACTCCAGAACATTCCCTCCATATTCACAACAGAGGAGGTGTCCCATTCCCCGATCGGCTGATCAAAGGATTTGGCATGGGCAAACATATAACTCATGTCCGTAACCCTGGAGGTATTCCAGCCGCCTACCGGCTGATTGAAGGACAGTGCCTTCTGAAACATATAACTCATATCCGTCACAGAAGAGGTGTTCCAGTCACCCACCGGCTGATTAAAGGATACAGCTTTACAGAACATGCAGCTCATGTCGGTAACTCCGGAGGTATCCCAGCTGTCTACCGGCTGATTAAAAGCCGCCGCCTCACGGAACATGCTGTTCATAGTGGTGACCCTGGAGGTATTCCACCGGTCAACGGGCTGATTAAAAGCGGAGGTGTAGGCGAACATACCCTCCATGTTCGTAACGGAGGAGGTATCCCAGTCACCGACAGACTGGTTGAAGGAGGAGGCATCACAGAACATCCAGCTCATGTTGGTCACAGCGGAGGTATCCCAGCTGCCGATTGGCTGATCGAAGGAGGAGGCCTCCTGGAACATCCCGAACATATCAGTGACGCGGGAGGTATTCCAATCGCCGATCGGTTGATTGAAGGAGGATGCACCGTAGAACATCCGGCTCATATCGGTGACACATGAGGTATCCCAGCCGCCGATGGGCTGATTAAATGAGGAGGCGCCCCAGAACATACCCCACATATCGGTTATACGGGATACATCCTGAAGATTGATATACTCAAGTTCATCCTGTCCGGCAAAAGCCCCGGCCAGGGAACGCACACTGCTGCCGAGAATGATCCTGAACTCGATCCGCCTTAGTTTCAATCCCCAGAAAGGGTTGGTCCTGCTCTGACTTTCTTTCCAGGATGCTTCAGATTCACCTTTTTTCCAGTATCTGGTGAATTCATAATTAATGGTCAGAGAATCCAGACTGTTGCTCAGAATATCACTTCGCAGTTCGTCGGTGATGTCGTCCGGGGAATCCAGTACCGGATTGCGGGGAGTGGTATTTTTTCTGCCGGCTCTTTTTATTTTTTCCTCTTCAGCTTTCCGCCGCCTGATGGAAGTCTCTTCAGCGGACAGTCCTCCGAAAAATTCAGAAAATCTTGCCAGCGGAATGTGTCCGTAACGCTGAATATCATGGATACCGGCAAGAAGAAATTGTTCGTATTCCGGATTATCCGATTTTTTCAATTCAGTCATGAATTTTTTAAAACCGGAAATATTTTCAAACTTTCTGCCTCCGATCCTGATTTCAAATTCCGGGTTCAGCATGGCGGCCAGCGTCATAAGGCGGTCTGAAAAATCATAATTTCCGGATTCAGCCACCCTGATATAATTGTCAGTAAATTCGTACTCAGTGGTTTTCCCCATGATTGAAAACCAGACCGGAAGGTACAGGGAAATCTCCTGATAAAGGATCTGCGGTTCAGGATCCTCCGCCACGGCCTCTGCTGCAAGGAAACTGCCGAGCTCCGCCGTACTGCTGTACTTATGATTTCTCCAGTAGAAGGCGGTCAGACCGGCTGCTTTTTCCATCCCGGTTATCATTTTAAAATATGCCGCATCTGTTACCTCTTCCTCTTCACAGTCCAGCACCAGATCGGCTAAATCATACAGTTCAAGTTTTTTGAAGAAAGAGGCGGCAAAACCTCTGCCGATCTGCTTTCTGCCCTTCTCCCAGCTGGTGCCGAAGGCTTCTACAAAACCTGCGAGATCGGCAATCTTTACTGCGGCCCCGTTATCATTAATAAAGTCGTAGGGCACCGGAAATTTTCTGCCGGAATGCGGTTCAGAGCCGTGCTCAGCAGCCGGAGTATCCCCCGGGGCGGTCTGTTTCTCTCCTCTGAGCCAGTTTTCGATATCCCTCCAGTTCCAGCGGCGGTTCGGATTATCAGGATTGCCGCGGTTGCTCAAATCCTTGTAGGTAAGACCTTTGACGAGCAGTCTGAGAGTTTCGGGAAAATCCCCGGGGAACGGTATATTCTGCACCGAGGCAAAGGCGGCCCGCTGTTCGCTGGAAAGATTTCCGGCAGGGGCAAAGGGAGTATGTCCGGTAAACAGTTCGTAAAGAGTAATCCCGAAAGAGTAGTAGTCTGATTCAGCAAGATAAACATTGTTAAAGGTTTCCGGTGCGGCATACTCGGGGGACATTCCGGTATTTGTAACAATAACGGACTCTCCCTCATTTTTCACGGAACTGATCCCGAAATCGATTATCAGAATTTTTCCGCCGTCATCAGCGACCATAAGATTGGACGGTTTGATATCCTTATGGACAATGCCGCTGTCGTGAAGATATTTAAGCCCCCTGGTAACGCATGGAACGATAATATCCCTGATTTCATCCAGGCTGAAGGTTTTTCCGGCAAGACTGCCGTTGCTGAAATAGGGAAGAATAACAAACGGGTAGTCTCCGGCTGAACCGTAATCCTGAACCTCCGCTATATAAGGTGATCTGAGTTTTGACAGCATCTCAACGATATCAGTTTTCACCGCATCCTTTCTGCGGTACACCTTGGCGACGTGACGATCCCCGGATCTGTCAGTGCAGAAATAAAGATCCGCCTCCCCGGATTTTACTTTCAATTTTAGTTGAAGGGTATATTTTCCATCCAGCAGTGTCTGTCCTTCAAGATTAGGGATGACAGAAGCACCTGCAGAAATATTGAGTCTTGTTTTGCGCTGATTACTGTTTAGTCTGGTGTCCATTTTTCAGTTTATTATTCTTGTTATTCTGACAACCCGCATATGATACATCATTTGGGCGGATGATTTTGATACACAGCTCGCAACGGTACACTGTATTGAGTCTGTGATTTGTTCAAATTGCTCATTTTGTACATTACGGCAGTTTGTTCAGGGGCATTACTGCAAATCAAACTTTTCCGTAGAGGCCACGTTATATTCACTAATAACGATTGGCAACCGGAACATCCACCTCAGCCACATATGACAGGTTACTAGGACACACCGGATTCAGGCATAAATAGTTTGAATAAATTAAAAGTTTCACAATTCTACGGACTATAACCTCTAATTTTCAGTGTTTTGTGAGACTGTAACCTTTCTTGGTCTCCCCCTCGGTCTACGAGGTGTTGTCTCGGACTGTTCTTTTACCTTGGGCTTTCTTCCTCTTTTCTTTGGTTCAGGTTTTGCTGCAGGAACTGAAAGTCCTAACTTTTCTAATGTTTCCATTACTGTATTGAGGGTATGAACCCAGTATTCATCATCTGATGATGCCGGTACATTTAAAGGCGCATCAGTCATTCTCCATGCGGATGACAGATCATCCATCATTTCGCCGTATGACATTTCTTTTAGAACTCCAGACTTCTGAGCCTTATTGATAATCCTGCAGGTTATCAAAGTAGAAATGAAGTTCACGAATTCACTTCCTATTACAGCAAAATCTCCCTGAACCCTTGTTCTGTCCAAATCTTCATCCATCTTGTAATACTTAAACACCATTTCGAGTTTCCATCGTTCTTCATAGCACGTATAAGCAACAACAGGAGGCAGATCCTGATCTGATTCTAAAACAATCAGACCGAATTTATCTTTTTTGTCACAGTATTTCTCATAATCAAACTCTGAATCCTGCTTAGCTTTAGTTAGAAAGGTTTTAGCTTCAAGAGATGACTTTGACTGATCAAGGAATGCATACAGATACCTTCCGCCCTTGATTTGTTTTTTACAGTAAAGAACATTGGATGCAATTCCAGAAAGAACCCCCTGGAATGACAACATGTCATTATCCTTTATTCGTACGTCATTCCGTTTTATAGGAGTAAGGAAATGCAGGTTCGGTCTGCTGTTGAGCTCATTTTTAATTTTGCTTGGAGGAAAACCTTTGTCAGCAACGATGATACCTTTATCGATATTGTTGTTTCTTATGAATGTCGAGTAAGCACTGGCATCAATACAGTTACCCGGAAATACCTGTGCGCAGACCGGTTCCATTTTTTCAATATCGTATGCGTATATAACAGAGATGTCTTTTGTGTTTTTTACTCTGGCTTTGTAAGAGAATGCTGACAAATCATTGACCGTGCTGTTATCCTGCTTGAGTGTCCCGTCAATCGCAATATGATGTTCTGCCATCACTGAACTGATTCGTTTCAAAAAGAACGCTTTTCTTCTGTCTTCATCAACTCCAAGATAGTCAATCAGATTGCCAAGAGAGTTCTGTGAAACAGCAGCTCCCGGAAAAAAGACACTGGTAAAGGTTCGCCGGTAGTGAGCTGATACACGGCTTAAAGGTGTAGACGGTCTTATTACTCTTATGATTGCCAGCGACATGATGGAATATACTTTTCCAGCATCATATACCGCGAGTAAATCATCTGTTATGTCGTCACATACAGATTTTGCCAAAGCTACAGAACCGTAGGATAGCATCTTAGGTTTTGCCTCTGTCGAAGCTTTGTTATCAACTGGAACAAACTTAAAATTGATGATATGTCCGACAACTTTCCCATTATGCGGCTGAGGATTTTTTCCCGGTACGTATTTAACCGCACTCCGCTCACGTACAGAATACCTTTTAGGACCATCTCTGCCAGAGTCTTCAACAATAGTATTAACCGGTCTTTTAACCTTTCTGATTTCTTCAGGAACCTTCATAAAAACACCTCTTATATATAGTCCGTATTATATCATAAACGGACTAATAAAAACATAAAAAATGATAATTTTGCAAAGAAATCACTAACTTTTACGATAAAATAGGAGTTAAAAAGGTAGATTATTTCCAAAAAACATGGGAAACAGATGAATTTTTGATATGATTTGAAAAGAAAAGACCTCAGAACAAGAAGGTTTCTATAGTCCTGAGGTTTGTGAAAGTTTTAATCCAAATACAAAAAAAATTATTTCTGGCAGTGCAGCAATCAAGGAAAGTAAGTACCTTCCAAAAGAAAAATGGATCCAGTGTAAGGATTCAGCGAAGAAGCCTTATCATTCGATCTCTGTTACCAGAGAGAATTTAGGTAGGGTTTTATATCTGTCTGAAGATAGAAAAAAAGGTATTTTTAAATCGCCTACACGCGGTATTGTTTACTATGATTCTTTGAACGATGAGTTTAGTCAGGTAGATAAAAATGATGAACGGATAATGCATCTGTCAGCAGAAATTTTTCCAGAACAGAATGTGCATACAGTTTTTGGAGACAGCTATCTTTTGCTACACTTCTTAAGAAAATCGAAACTTCTAGGAGTTTTGCGCAATGCTTTTAAGAATAACGAAAATTATGAACGTTTGATAATGCATATTTTCCATGGAATTTTAAGGGATGGTAGTAAAATCCAATGTTCACATTTTATTCAAAAATCTTACGCCTCATATTATCTGCGAGAAGTTTCACTTCCCTCGTTAGGCAGTGATTTTAAGTTCTTTTCTGATATGGGTGCAGATCATTGCAGGCTCAAGTTTTTTAAGCAGTTAACAAATCATCTGAAAATGATCTACCCTAATTTTGGCCGTGGATGTTTTGTTGATTCAACTCCTTTACCAAATGACATAAAGGATAATCCTTTCAACGCATTGTGCAGTCATGGAGTGACAAGCACTTCTGTGCAGACACGTTTAGTTCTTATTCTAGATCAGGAAACAGGGTTGCCTGTTTGGTTCGAAATAATCCCAGGGAATGTTCTTGATCTGAGTACAATTGCAAACATTGCAGAGAATGTATATACCAGCGTTGGTGTTACTGTAGAATCGGTAGTACTTGATGCCGGCTATGTGACACAGGATTTACTGAAATCTCTCAATTCAGAATCCGTGCAAGCAGAAGATAGTGATATAAAGAGGATCCGGGTAATGACGGCAAGAATGCCTGCTAAAAAAGGATATCCTTATAAAGATTTGTATGAAAAAAACAAAAGAAATATAGTCAATCACAAAGGAGACTTTATTAGAGAAGGTCATTCATATTTTGGAAAAAAGGAAACTGTAGAGATATTCGGTACATCAATCAATGCGTACGTTTATGTTGATCGTCTAGCGGCACAAATAAGGTATGATGAGTATCTCAAGAAACATGAAGATGAATTTAACAGTCTGACAGCTAAAGAAAAGAACTGGGTTGCAGTAAAGAACGGTTATTTTATCCTACTGTCAAATAGGGATACTACACCTAAGGAGTTACTGTGTGACTACTTTGAAAGAACCAAAATTGAAAACGTGTTTAAAACTTCGAAAGAGTATCTTCAGTTGCTACCACTGTCAAAATGGAATGAAACATCCGTGAGAGGGAAGATTTTTGCTGATATTATAAATACGATAATACTACTGCTTCTACGGAAAGAAATAAGAGCATCAAAGATTTCTACCTCAGAACTATTCGGGGTAGCTCAATCATGGATGTGCTTTTACAGTCGCAGAAACGATGAAATTTTGATTGAAACTCCAAACTTACAAACAAAAGAGCTATGCAAGTTGCTAGGGATAAAGAAAATCCCGATTAACATAAAAAATTTCGCTACGGAAATAGAAAACTTTTATCAAGGAAAATAACTTATAGAACAATGAAGCTTGTAGTACCATTATTTGTGTAGTACTAGATTCGCAAAAATCTTAGGATTATTCAGCTGATGAACTGTCGGCTGTTTCAGCAGTTTCGTTTTTTTCAATTGTTTCTGCCGCTTCAGTTTTTGCAGTTGCTTCAGCAATCTTCTTCTCGAGTTCTTCAATTTTTTGTTTGAGTTCGTAATTTTCCTTCAGAAGTCTGAGTATCTCCTTTTTTCGACCGGCAAGAGTCGTAGGCATCTCATATCCTTTTTCATATGGAGGCTGAACGTAATCCGGACTCTGACTTTTGTTACGCTGGTCGGTAGGAACAATTTCTTTTGTTACCGGATCAACCTTTCCAATAAGACGTCTCCTGCATATCGGTTTCTTGTTAACCTTATCCCAGGTTCCGAGATTTTCGTAAGCATAAATAACTCCGGATTTTTGTTTTACGTACGTAATATTAT
>JAEEGI010024599.1_pt1 | contig 11728 bp, 11 predicted proteins | sample 8958751 | NCBI WGS metagenome assembly JAEEGI01 (sample SAMN16246545, study PRJNA631951) | gut metagenome | biome: gut microbiome; feature: rumen; material: KS-attached | host: Bos | place: Iran: Karaj | collected 2018-10 | reverse complement strand
TGCTGGTCTTGATGCGCTCTGCCAAGGGTGTCACACGGTCCTGTCCGTCCCACTTCGGCAGTTGCTCCAACCACTCGTTCACAGGGTCGAACTCCGGTATCATCGTCGATTCGACATAGCGCTTGATATCCTTGTCCCACGAGTCGAGGCCGGCCTTCAGCGCACGGATCGACATCGTGTTCATCGCCTCCTTCGTCAGGTCACTGAAGCGGTAGTCGAAGGAGTCCTTGGAACGGTACTGGGCGACGCCCGTCATCACGTTCTTCCGCAGTTCGTAGCGCGAGTTGAGGAAGGCCTCGGTCTTGTAGGTCAGCAGCTGCGAGGGCTTGACGTGCTTCAGCGGCCAGGTGGCCTTCAGCGTCTTGGAGTACTGCGAGTCGAACACCGTCTGCACATACTCCGCATCCTCGTTCAGCCGACCGTCGAAGAGTGTCATCCTAACGGCGAAGGCCTCCTCGATGCCGCTCTCGTGGCAGTTCATGGCGAGCACCTCTAAACAATGAGGAACAAAATCCTCTTCCTTGTCCAAGCGGCACTCCTCGAGGGCATCGGCCTTGCAGGCCTGATACTCATGCCGGCGGCTGGCCTCGGTGGAGAGACCCGGGATCACTCCTGACTCCTGACTCCCGACTCCTGACTCCTGTCTCCTTTCATGCCTCACCGTCCTCGACAGGCGTTCTGCCGTCTGGTCATCAGGCGACACCATCATCACGGCACAGTCGGGATTGAAGTACACATCCTCGTCGTGACTCATCTCACAACTGCTGCGCAATGACGGGGCGATGTTCTCCACTCGGATGGCCAGTTGGGTGGAGTAGAGGTAATGGAACTTCGCATAGGCGTTCAGATTGAAATTCTCCACTTCCGACTGCCAGTATCCCTCGGGGTTCTGCCAGTTGTTGCGCTCAGCAGCCTGACAGACGAGCTTCACGCTCCGTCCGTCGGCCCCCACGAAGGCCAGCAGGGTGTAGTCGATGAGGGCCGCCTCCAGTCGGATCTCCTCTGCCGTCTTGCGGTCTGGTAGGTTGTTGATCTCCAGGAGGATCATACCATTATATAAATAGGTCCACCGCTTGCCTTTCTCGTTCTTGATGGCCGAGGCGAAGCAGACGCGGGGCCTTCCGGTCTGTTCCTCAATCAGTTTGCCGCTCTTCAGCTTGCCCTTGCGGATCATCTCCACCACATCGCCGAGGGCATAACGGGTGTAGCGCTCCTGTCCGTCGCGCTGGTTGATCAATGTCACTGTCTGTCTGGTAATCTCTGTCATAAATCGTATTAAATTAATTCACGCCGCAAAGTTACAACATATTTAGGCGATTTGCAAGTAAATTGCCAAACAATTTTCTATTTTTTCTTCCATCTTCCATCAATGTGCACATATTACCAATAAATAAAGGCATTTTGATGGGTGGAAGAGAATCATTTATCTTCCACTTATCTTCCACCTTGAGACTGAAAGTTTACAGGCACTAAAGTCCGAGTTTAGTGCCTGCAAACTGGGAGTTTAGTGCCTGTAAACTCCTGAATTCTCGAGAGAATTGCGGACTTTACAGTATCCTTTCTCCGACTCCCGTGCCTTCCATCTCCGACTTTACTGCCTCCAAACTATTCTTTTCCCCTCCTAAGTTAGGAGGGGTAGGGGTGGTCTGAACCGCCTTACTAATCCTCCCCATTGTCATACTGATGCCTTGCACAACTTGTTCCGATGCCTTGTACAACTTGTACAGCCGCTTTGTACGACTCATACTGATGCTTAGTATACTGGTATACAAGGCATTAGAACGACTCAGACTTGGCCTATCTATACCTTGTGGAAGGCATGCCTATCACCGTTAGTAAGCATTCCTACCACCAAAAAATGGTGGAAGATAGGTGGAAGATATAAAAACATCTTCCACCTCGAAAACACCATTATATAAAGGTGTCTTCAATGAATGGTGGAAGATGGAATAGAATTTATAATCTTTTGTTTCGATTCGAATGGTTCTTTATTGCCAATTGCCACTTGTGACCTGACCGTTGGCATCGACGGCGTAGAGGATCTTTAGGATACCACCGCTCTTGTCTGCAATCCATTCGGCAACCTTACTGCCGGGTATGTCAAGACTTGAGTGGGAGCTGCCGGACTTTCCGCCCCCCAGCACTGTGCCGCTGGCGTTCACGGGATAGACACTGTAGGAGTAGGTATAGGATTCCGTGAATTTCTCGAGACTGGCATAGTCGACACCCTCCTTCGCCTTCACCATCAGGCGTATGCCGAAGGTGGCGGGCAACTTGGCCTGCACGCTCTTCGTCCAATCCTTCTTGGTCAGCGTCTCGGTCTGCACTATGCCATTGGCATCGTAGTACTCCACGGAGAGATTGGCTTTGTCGACCATGTCGTCGCTGACAGACAGGGTGACATCCATCACTGCGGCTACGGGCTTGTTCGAAGCCGGTTCTGATTTGTCGTCATCGTCGCTTCCGCAGGCGGTGAACACTGTTGTTGTCATTGCGCAGCAAAGGACGGCTGCGAGCGTCATTAGATACTTTTTCATAATGTCAATTTTTTTAAGTGAATAAAAATGTATTTAGTTCTGTATTCTTTCTTCTTCAGACATGGGCAGCTTAAAGTGCGAGTCTAATGAGCGTTGAGCCACGGTGGCCGACCTGTACGGCATAGACTCCAGCGGTGAGCCCAGACAGGGAGAGGATACCGTCTGAGGAGGTTTCTGTGCGGAGCACGGGGCGCCCGCTGAGGTCGAACACTGTGACTGTTTCAGAGCTGTCGATGCCATCGATATGTATCATGCGACCGTCGAGACGGAACTTCAGTCCGGCGGGCTGGTGCTTGGATATCTCCCTGATGCCTGTCAGTCCTAAAATATCGAGCAGTCCGGCGTAGGCGTCTATTTCACCCCAGCCGTAGTAGATATTCTTGTCTGTGCCTGAGAATTCGGGCTCTGGTTGGTGGCTGGTACGCTCGATGACACCCAGGATATCCTCGGGAGTGAGGTCTGGCTTGGCCTGCAGCCAGAGGGCGACGACACCGGCAGCGATGGGCGACGACATGGATGTGCCGCTCATGGCCCAGATAGCATACTCCTTGCCGAAAGCCTCACTCTTATAGACGGTTTCCATATTGGTGCTCTCAATGTCTTCAGACACATAGAATGAGTTATACACTGAGAGAATGTTATGCCCGGGTGCCACCACGTCGGGCTTGATGCGACCATTCAACGTCGGGCCGCAGGAACTGAACGAAGTCAGATGTCCCTCCTCGCTGCCTATGGGTAGGTAGGTTTCCTGCTGGTTAAGAATGTTGGTGAACGAGGTGCGCTGGTGCATGGCGCCTACGGTGATGACACGCTCCAGGCAGCCGGGAATGCCAATTGTCACTATTTGGCAACCACGCGAATTGAGTACGTTCTCTGCGCTGAACCGAACAGTCGACGTGTTGGTAACATACCCCATCATATCCACCTGTGCCGGTGCCTCTACGAGCAACTTTCCGTGCATCGACACAGTGTTTTCGTCTTTCCTGATGACGTTCATAAAGCTGTCGGTCGGGGTAATGACTACCTGGTAGACAAGCTTGTCGTAGGCACCCCGTTCGGCCTCGAAAGACACCTGCATTTCCGGAGTGTTGTATGTCAATTCCTCTCCCATGGCCACGGCTTCAAGGATTCTGTGCGTGCTGACGAAGAGCGTGTCTGCAATGCCGTCGAAGGTAAGGCCGAACTTGAAGGCAGGCTCTTCGGGTTGGGTGCGCAAGAAGAAGATGAAATCGCCCGTGGTCGCGCTGTAGTAGACGTCCTGTTCTAATGCGGTGCCCGCTTCCTTCTTCAGGTAGGTTTTTTGGTGACCGTTGTTGCCAGCCGATGCTACGACAATGTGGCCAGGGCCGACCAATTGGTTGAACACTTCCTCGTAGAGTGTGTAGTCGTCGAAGAAGTTGGCCGCACTCCCGAAGCTCCAGTTCACCACGCAAGGCTCGCCTGCGGCATCGGCAGCCTCGAAGATGTAGTAGAGCTCCACGAGTTCAACCACGCTGGAGAGTTCCACATTGATTATTTCGTCGTCGATGAAAGTATAGTCTTCACGATGACTGAGAATGTATTCTCTGAGACGCTCCAGGAATCTGTCGGTATAATGCCCCAACGGGATGTATGCCCCCATGATGTCTGCCTCAGGAGCCATGCCAACGTAGCGGCCGTCAAGTCCGCAGCCAGCCAAAGAGCCCAAGACGTGGCTGCCGTGGTTCTCACTGTCGGCATTGGTGCAGAAGCGGGCGGCCAGCACCTCGGCAGGCGTGCTGTAGACCATGCCGAGCCCGTCGTTCGTGGCATCGGGAGCCATCGGGTCCCAGAACCATTTGATGCGTGAGGTGCCGTCGCTGTTGCGGAACGCGGGGTGGGTGAAGTCGAAGCCGATGTCCATCACACCTGCCACGACGCCCTTGCCGGTGAAGGCCTGGGGGAGGGCCGTAGAAAATTCCTGGTTCCACACCTTGTCGACGCCGAGGATGACGGCGCTGGTGTCGTTCGTCAGTTTCGACGGAGCATAGGCCTCCATGCACAGAATGTTTGGGCTTTTGTCCAGCTCACCCAACATGTCGATGGGCAAGAAGGCGGCACAGACGGCGTTTCCGAAGTCTTGCAGCACCACGCCGCCAGCCTCACGGACGGCAGCAGCCTCGTCGGTGTTCTTCACCAGGGTCAGAATGTAGTTTCTCACTGTGCGGCCTCGTACGCGCATTGGCCCACCATTTTTCTTCACCTCCAGCATCTCCTGCGAGTACTTTGCATGGAGCCAGGGTGACATCTTAGTTTTCTGAAACGGGGTCTGCGCCTCGATACCCAATATGCAGCAAAGGACGGCTACGAGCGTCATTAGAATCTTTCTCATAATCATATTATTAAAACTACGTACAATCAATTAGCAGGCACGAGGAATTGCAGGTCATACTCGTCTAAGTTCTGGAAACTAAGACTCCAGCTACCGCCGTCCTTTGCCCAATATGAAAGCTGTGCTTCGATGGTCTTGTCGGCAGAGAGGAAGAGGTTGCAGACATCGGCATCGTAATCGTCGAACTTCAGGATGCCCTCGTATGTGAATCCATTACGCTCTAATTCGGTCTTTACTGCTGGAAGCGAAATGGGCGAATTGAAACCGTAGGAAACAAGAAGCAGACTGCCACCGGAGGCGTTTCCGAAAAGGTACTTGATGGTTCCGTTGTCCTTTGTGTAGGTTTTCTTCCAGGTCGCCCCCCCTTGCTGTTGGTATTCATTCAAAGCATCGGGATTGTTGTCAGTCCAGTCGGGGTAATTCGCCTTCATATATGCCTCTACATCGGCAAGCGACGCGCCAAACTGCAAATAAGGCTTGATAACAATAGAGCCGAGATTGATTACCACCCCATTGTTCACATCGATAGACGGAAAGGTGGGGTTATCTTCGTTACTACTACAGGCGGTGAACACCACCGTTGTCATTGCACAGCAAAGGACGGCTGCGAGCGTCATGAGATACTTTTTCATGTTTGTTATGTTTTAATTGGGTTTATAATGTTTATTGTTCTTTATACCTTCGCAGTTCATCACGCATTTCCATGTTCTCGTCGATGAACTCCTTGAGGTGGGCGTTATTGTCGCTGATGCGCCACCGCTGGAACACGATGACGGCAACCAATGCCAGTACAATCACGATGATGGCAGCGGCGAGGGCGACGGTTAGGATGAGGGATGTTTCCATACGCTTCTGTTGTTTTAGATTTCTGTTGCAAAAATACAACCCGCCATCGAAACCGATGTTTCGCTGGCGGAAAAATATGTTTCAAAATAGGAAAAAGTGCATTTCCCCCCTGTTTCACCAAAGGAAATGGGGCTATATCTTGCGGTACTCAGTGGGCGTCATACCGTAGGCGTTGCGGAAAAGGCGGGCGAGGGTAACGCGGCTGGGGATACCAGAGAGTTCGCCGATGATGGCAATAGGGTCGTCGGTGGTCTTCAGCAGACGGGCAACGTGCTCCAGACGGTAGCGGTTGATGAAATCACTGACCGTCTCGCCCTTCGAGCACTGACGGATGGCCTGCTCCACATACTTCGCATTGCTACCGAGAAGCTGTGCCAGCATGTTGCGATTCAGCTCAGCGTTGGTATAGGGTTTCTGCTCATCCATCAGCGTGCAGAGACGGCGGTAGAGTTGCTGCTCGGCGGTGAGTTGTTCCTCAGGAGCGGCCTGCAACTGCTCCATCTCCTGCTGCTGTTCCTGTCGGCGCTGCTCTATCTCTTCATAGAGTTTGTGGTTCTTCTCCGTCAACACCTTATTATATTTATAGGAACGCCAAAGCAGATAGGCGATAAGCAGGATGACAAGGACGGCACTGGCGAGGATGATACGGTGGACGACAAGCGACTGGTGCTTATTGGCAATCTCCTCTTCCTGACGCTTGATTTCCTGCAAATGCTCCACGTCGGTCTGACGCTCCTGCTGGCGCAGAGAATCCGTCAGTTGTCGCATGCAGTCGCCCAAGGCCAATGCCTCTTTATCACGTCCTGCCTTTTGCAGTGCATTGTACTTGTGTACAAGAAAGGTCTTGACATAGAGGTCGGTAACGGGGGTTCCAATTGAACGTATTATAGAGTCTGCATCGTCGAACAGACGGACGGCCTCGTTATACCGTCCCGTCATAGTCAGATAGACACCTTCAGCCGTCTTGTCGGTAGCATCGAGACCCTGAGACTGCTGATGCTCTTGAAATAGGGCCTCGGCCTGCTCTCGTTGACTATTTGCCGCATAGACCATAGCTTTGCTGATAGTCACGTTGTTGCGGCGTTTCTGCAATGCCCTGTCTGTATCGTTGGAACACCGTGCCATACGGTTGATGGCCGTGTCCATCTTCGCGATGAGGGGTAACGCCTTCTCGGGCATCTTGTTGTCGATATAAAGGTCGTTAAGCGATAATAGCGTGTAGATAAGCGGGTCAATATCCCCATAATCAGTGGCATGCAGAGTGCTCTCCATCAGGATCTCGGCGCATTGTAGGAATAGTCGTTCGGCTTCGTCCACATGGTTCAGTTCGCTTTCACACTCAGCTATCTGTGACAAAGCCCTGCATTTCATGGTTATATCCTTTGTTGATGTCCCTTCCCCAACAAACGTAAGGATTTCCTTGGCCAGCGAAATCGATTTACCATATTCGCCATTGACAAAGGTGCCGTCGGCCAGTATCCAGCGAGCAATGCAATAGAGGTTACTGTCGCCCGGCGTAATAATGGCATGTTCTGCTTCAGCAGCAATGGCATTGTTGGCACAATATGCCGCCATCTGCAGCCAGTCAGCGTTCTCATAAATCATGGCCTTGACGGTGTTGGCTTGTACTACAGTGAACACGCCAGCCTCATCGGCACTATCCACCCGCGCCAACGCCAGTTCCAGGTTCTCAAAGCCCAAGTCAGTCAGTTCGTCTATCAGCTTTTCTGCCTCCCCACTACGATCAGGCTTCGAGCAACCCATCGTCAGGGCCAGTCCGATGTATATAAGAAGGTATAATACATGTTTCATCTGTCCTTTTATGAAATACTTATTGCTGCGATACCTGTCGATACTCGCGGAAGGTCATGCCGTAGAGCTCATCAATGACGCCGATGGGGTCGTCGGTGGTTTTTATTTTTTCTCAAACTTATGGAAGGCATCGATGATTTGCTGGTGCTTTTCGCTGGTGATGCTGACCACACGGAGGTTTGTCTTATCACTCAGACGAAAGGCGTTACCTTTCTGATTGAAGTTTACATTCCAGACGAATTCGGTTGGTTTGCGCACTGTGATGTTTCCTTGTTCATCCATCAGCACAAGACAGTACTTAAAGTCTGATTCATTTTTTCCGTTTTGATTATCAACAAACATAGTGGCCATTAATCCGGCAGGTTGATCCACCGTCCAGTCATCGAAAGCCAGGATGGTGTATGTCTTGCCATCGGCCTGATCGGTCCACAGCCACACCTTATCCTTCATCAGCTGCTTATGTTCTGCCATCAGTATCTCATGCGATAGGGCATATAAGGTCTCAGCATCCTCCATTCCTTCAGCTCGTTGTCCCTCTGGCAATTGATTGTTGAGAAGAAATGCCTCACGTAAAGTTTTGACTGCATCAGCATCACCATAGGCGTAAGCCCCCGATGAATGAAGCATCCATTTCAAAGAAGCGAGGAAGGCAATGCGTGGTGGTATGGCTGCATTTTGATAGCCCAGTTCGTCAACGTATGCACGGATGGCCTGATCGTAGTAGCCTATCATCTGATCGACATTTTTATTATACATCCCTATGGCAGACATGAGTTCAAGTGACTTGCCAAGGATTGTATCGCGCTTGACTGTCTGGCCCTTTGCAATCTCAAGGGCACGAGTGACATACTTTTCTGCCAGTATCGTATTTGGGGTGCCTTTAGACTCGTTCAGATAGAACTCTGCCGCATCATATTGCTTCTTCCAATCTTGTGGGGCATCATCGGCGGCCTTTGCCAGGCGCTCACCTTTCTTGATGGGCGATTCTGCCTCTTGTGCGTTCACTACGGTTGTTGTCATTGCGCAGCAAAGGACGGCTGCGAGTGTCATCATAATCTTTTTCATTGTCGTTATTATTAATTATCATTATTCTATTTGGTTTTGTTGAGTGCGTCAACCAATTCCTTACATTCCTTCTCCAACGAGTCGTTCTCGCGTTTCAGACGATCATACTCCACAGTTGTATCAGTGATTTTGTTGCTAAGCATTGAATTGCGCACAATAAGCACCAGAATGACGATGGTCACGAGGCACGCGATGATGATGACTGCTAATGTATCCATATTACAAATAGGTATGAAGAGTTGTACAATACCGTTACGTTCTTGATTTCGCGATTTCGGCTGTAAAGTTACGGCAAGGTGGGGAAACAATAGTCTCACAGCAGGAAAACAAAGTCCCATTTCAAGAAAATGTGCTTTTCAGGAAGTCTCAAAACATGAAAAAGGTGTCTGGAGTAAGGCAACCAGACACTTTCTTACCGATGGAATGGGTGTTTTTTATTTCTTCGCGACTTTTCGATAATCCGAGGGCGACATGCCATAGGCATCGCTGAAGACACGGAAGAATGAACTCCGGGAGAAACCGGAGAGTTCGGCAATAAGGGTGACGGAATTATCAGTGGTGGTCAGTAGGTGGGAGGCGTATCGCAGACGATAGTCATTGAGGAAACCGCTCACGCTTTTGCCATTGGCACAGGCACTGATGGCATCGGTAATATAATGCTCATTGGTGCCAAGAAGTTGAGCCAGGCGGAGGCGGTCCAAGTCTGTGTCGGTGTAAATGCGTTCAGGGCTGTCCATCAGTTCGCAGATGCGGCGGAAGAGTTGCTGGTTAGGGGTGAGCTGTCCCTCCGGCTCAGACTTCAACAGCTCGACGGCCTGCTGTTCCTCGCGCTCACGCTGTTCTTTCTCAACCACTAATCGGCGGTTCTTCTCGAAGATCACCTTGTTATATTGTACTGCCCGCCAGAATAAATAGGCGAGGAATCCGCAGACGAGGAAGGTCGTGACGGCGAGGATGCGATAGATGGCGGTCTTGGCTTCTGACTCTTCCAGGGCAAGTTCCTTTTCATGTGTCTGGTAAATGATGGACAACTCGCTGGCTTCGTTCTTTTTCTGCCAGACAAGGGCAGAGTCGATGGCGGCACTGATGCTGTCGGCAATAACTATGGCATCGCCGTTACGCCCAGCCTTGCGGTAGGCTGAATAACGGGGAGACAGGCGTGAGGCGATATTCTCGAAGGTCATCTGCGCGCCGTCGGTAGCCACATAGGAATGATCCATCTGTTCGTACCAGTAGGCAGCCTCGTCGTAGCGGCCGGCATCCATCAGGTATTCTGCCGCCTCCATATAGCCACGGGGTTCCATGATGTAACTGCGTGGAACGGCTGCATAGGTGGTGGCGGCCTCGGCGACACGGCCTGTCGCCTGTAGGTAGCGTGCCCGCCAGAGGGCAAAATGGCCTTTCCATTCCTCTATGATGAGCGAGTCGCCCTGTTGTTCATATTGGGGGAACTCCAGTTCTGCACGTTCAAGCCACTCCTGTGCCCCTTCGACATCACCCATATTGAAAAGACTGGCGGATATGCTCAGACTTATCCAGGGCAAGACTGCTGCTTGATCATCTTTATTGGACTGCTGTATCTCATAGGCCTTCTGCCAGTTGCGGCGTGCCTCGTCGTTTTGGTGCAGTTGTATCTGGCAGTCTGCCATCAGCATCAGCAACCCTGCCTCTAACATTTTGGGGAATGCTTTATTCTCCTTGGCTTGTGGCAGCAGCCCGGTGATAACATTCAACGCGCCCTCAGTGTCGCCCCGACCGAAACGCAGACACGCCCAGCGGTAGCCTGCGTCAGTATAGCTGTCCCAGTCTTGTGAAGGGTTGAGGGCATACTTTTCGTAAGCCTTCTTATAGTAATGCTCTGCTATTCGCATCTGCCAACCGGCATCGTAGCCATGTCCTCGCATGTGGTCGGCCTTCGCCGGGCTGACAATTTCCTCCTGCTCCATGCTGTCGATGACTGCCAATAAACGCTCCAGGTTCCCTGCCTTGCGTGCTTCGTGATACTTCTGCCACGCGGCTTTTGACTTTTCGTCATCCGTGGTTTCGCTGCAGTTCATGCAACCAACGATGGATAGCACTGCGCATAATAATATAAAATATATCGTTTGTCTCATTCAATAATTAAAGATGGAGATGTCGGTACCGTCATTTTCATCAGCAGGATAGTTCTCATACCGTTATTTCATAACCAAAAGAAGTGTGAGCCACACGGTGCAAAGGTACGCATTATTTTGCGGAAAACGTTCATTGTGAGCTGTTTTTTATTTATTTGGGGTACAAAATTACTTACTAATATTATTTATGATACATCATTTCTGCAAGGCGTGCCTTTGCCCCGTAATGGGGAGTAATTCATCCTTATTTATTTCAATGCCGATGTCATAGTTTCTGGGAGAGCTTTCAACTTTTTTATTGTCATAGGCATAGTCTGTCTGCAAACCAAAGTAAACAATGGTAATACGCTGGTGGCGCTCGCTCTGGCTATTGGCAGTGACCAGACTATCGGTTGGCGAGTCATAATACTGAAGCTTTTGCTTCAAACCAAGGAACTGGGACTTGGTATCGTTCACCCAAAATGTGCCATTGGGATTGGTAATCATATTATTGTCTAAAAGTTTTTGCTGTATGTCTATGTCGGAGCGGAGAATATCTAAGACCTCTTTCAGTTCGTCCACCATTGGGAACGAGAAACTAAAGTAGTGCTTATTCAAGAACATGTTGTCGAAATCATCCTTGCAGAATGGCTTTCCCCTCACCAGCATGATGTCATTCTGTTTAGTCTTACCCAAACTCTTTATCAAAATGCCTCGCTGACTCTCTGTAGCCTCACGAATGCAGAAATAACTCGAATCTATCATGTATGAGTATAACATTTTACCTTCTTTTATTAAGTGTGTCCGAGTCCAGTCAAGAGTGACTAATTCACCAACACTCCATTCATTTTTAGTAGTTTTTAATAACATATTTAGTATTTTTATTGGGCTTATTCCATCTGAGGAGGTTTATATTATTCCTGCTCTCTTCAACTTTTCGCGCTGCTCTTCGTTCTGACGGATGAAGCGCTCGATAAAGACGTTCTGGTCACCGATGCGCCAACGCGGGAAGATGATGATGACAA
>JAEEGI010024597.1_pt1 | contig 11729 bp, 6 predicted proteins | sample 8958751 | NCBI WGS metagenome assembly JAEEGI01 (sample SAMN16246545, study PRJNA631951) | gut metagenome | biome: gut microbiome; feature: rumen; material: KS-attached | host: Bos | place: Iran: Karaj | collected 2018-10 | reverse complement strand
ACTGACCCACAAGTCGTCATTCCGGTCAATGACGATCGTGCAGATTTCATCATCGGCCAATCCGTCTTGTCGGGTAATGCTCTTCAAAACCCCTTCGTCCGGATCGAAGAGGCTGATTCCACCGCCGTATGTGCTTACCCAGATATGGGATTTGCTGTCGCGGACGATGGATGTTACATAGTTGGCAGGCAGATGGAGAGTACCTTGTCCTTCTTCATGATACCGGGTCAGGTGGCCGGAACGCACATCAAACTTGTATAGTCCGTCATGGCGGGATCCGATGAGGAACTGGTCATCTTCCAAATGCAATAAGCAGCGGAGGCTGGGGAAAGACCATTTATCTTCCGTTCCTACATGGAATTGGTATTGCTCCCGGAGTTCTTTATCCAGTCGTATCAACCCATATCCCGGTTTGGAAGTTGCCAGCCATAGATTACCGTCTGAGTCCCGGTCGATTGCGTAGATGGAGACGGCGCGGTTCTGGGGAATCTTGTGGTAGAGAGAGAAGCGGTGGCTCTTCCTGTTGAATCGATAGAGGGTGCCTTGTGCAGTTCCGCACCAGATCAGGTCTCCTTCCTTCAAGATGGATTTGATGATATTCTGGCTGCTGATGCTGGAACCGGGGTCATAGAGATAATATCGTGAGGTGTGCGTGTCAGGGCTATACTCCAACAGTCCGCATCCTTCCGTCGCGACATACATTTGTTGTGCTTCCCCTTCCGTATCATCGTTGCTGATGATCGGTCCGATGATGCCGGGAATCATGCCTGTGGCTGAAAAGGGATCAAGCAGAGAGAAGCGTTGGGCATATTTGCTGCTGACATCAACGCCTCCGGCATAAGTGCCGACCCAAAGGTTGCCGCTTCGGTCCACGCATGCGGAAAAAACAGAAAAATGGCTCAACTGACCGGGACGGTGGCGGGCGCTGGAATGGGCTTCGATCGATGCTGTCTCGAGATCGTACAAATACAATCCGTCATCAGATCCGATATAAAGTGTCCCATCGTTTTCCACGGCACAACGTATCATATTGGTCGTCAAGGGGCTATTGGATGCGTTCAAAGTGGCGATGTCTCCATCTGGAGACATCCGGATCAGGCCGCAATCGCCTGTTTCCAGCCAGATCTGCTGCCGGGAGTCTTCAAAGACTCCATTGATATAGTTGCTTGGAATCGGGTTTGTACTGCTATCTTTGGCATAGTAAGAAACTTCATCCAAGTCTAGATTGCAGACATAGATGCCCTTTCTTTTGGTACAGAACACCAGTTTTCCGCGAGAAGTTTCATAAATGCAGGTGACCTGTCCTCCTTTGAAGACATTGGAAAGATTAACCGGCAGGAAATCTTCCCGGTCCGGATCGTACAAATAGATTCCTTCGTAGGTGCCTATCCAGAGGCGACGGCGGGAATCCTGATACAAGGCTTGTGCTCCGTTAGAGAAGGCCGGGTATTGCGTCCCCGGGAAAACTTTCATCCGGTCCGAGCGCAGGTCGAGCCGGTTCAATCCGCCCATGCTTCCAATCCAAAGCCTTTGCTCGTCGTCCTCGACCAAAGCTACGATATGATTGTCCACCAAGCTTGCAGGATCATCTGTCCGGTGCTTGTAGCAGACCATATTACTGCCATCATATCGGTTCAAGCCGTTTCTTGTCCCGAACCACATGTAGCCTTTCGAGTCTTGGCAGATTACCAGGACGGATAGTTGTGAAAGTCCATCCTCAAGGCTGATATTGGAGAAATAGGGAGGGGTTTGTGCGGCTTGGAGTCCGTATGGGGCCAAGAAGAGAAAAAAGAGAAAGTAAAAACACAGTTTCCTTTTCATGAGGGAAGGCTTGCGATACAAAAATAGTAAAATTATCCGCGTCATTCTCTTTTTCCGCGTGCTATTTAAAAAATATATATAAAAATTATAAATATTGGGATTTTATTTATAATGCTTCTGAAAAGAATGACAGATATTTGATTTTGGAGTTGTAAAGCCATCGGGCTCCATCAATATTGAATAGGGAACACAATAACCAAAAACCATAAAGACATGAATCATCACCTAAAGCAAAACGGCAGGGTCCTGACAATCATCTTTGTTTGTCTTGTCCTGTCGGTCATTACCGTTCCGGTATTTGCTGCGATCCCGGTGAAGTCCGCCACGGCCTCCGTTCTGGCATCTGCGGCCCCGATCAAGGTTTCTGGCCTGGTTGTCGATGAGAATGGCGAACCCTTACCTGGTGTTTCCACGCTGATGGGTCCGACCATCAAATCGATTGCCTGTGCAAATAACAAAATAACACTTAACTTAGCAAGTCATTACGAGAACGTTGTCGGATATGTTTTCAATTATCCTTCTATCGATGGTGGCACGACTACAAAGCGAACGGATATTTCCAGCCTGAAAATAGAACTGGAAAGTGCCGCTCCCAACGGAAAGGTCGAATATGCCGCAATCTATATGCCGACGGAGGATTCTATTGATGAGTATTTGACGAGTTTTGCACAGATTGATTATTAATAAGAAGATGAAGAAGAATCTTGTCATTGCACTCCTTCTGGCCCTTTCCCTTACCTCGAACGGCCAGACAGCCAATCCGTCAAAAATGGACTGGTGGAACGAAGCCAAACTCGGTCTTTTCGTTCATTGGGGACCATACAGCCTCTATGGCGGCGTGTATAATGGATTCAACCAGCGCAGGGGCGGCTGTGAGTGGATTATGAACCGCTGCAAGATTCCCGTTGCCGAATACCGTGCAAAGGCAAGCACCTTCAACCCTGTAGAATTCAATGCCGATAAGCTTGTGCTGATGGCCAAGAATGCCGGCATGAAATATGTCGTCATCACCACCAAGCACCACGATGGCTTTGCCATGTTCCAGAGTGATGCCAGCCAGTTCAACATTGTCGACTACACTCCGTTCGGCCGAGATGTCATTGATGAAGTTGTCCGGGCCTGCCGTCGCCATGGGATGAAGATCGGCTTCTATTATTCCCAGTCGCAGGACTGGTGCAATGCGGGAGGAGCGACAGCGAGAAAGGATATGAGTGAAGGCTGGCCCAATCCGGATTCAACGTATATCAATCAATTTACAAAGTCTCATAAGGGAGCCTGGGACTATCGCCAGTTAGAGAAGTCTTTCGATGCGTATTTCCATGATGTAGCGTTACCCCAAATGAAAGAGCTGCTTACGAGGTATCCTGACCTTGCGGTCATTTTCTTCGATACACCGATGAATATCTCGGACCAAGAAGCCCAGGAAATGTATGATTTGGTCAAAGGGTATCCGGACATCATCGTCAATGACCGGTTAAAGCGACCCAATTTCCCCGGGGATTACAAGACGCCGGAAGGCAGAGTCCCCCAGGCAGAAGAAGTTGAAGGCGTATATTGGGAAACTTGCATGAACATAGGCAGTTCCTGGGGCTACAAGAGTTGGGAAAAGAACTGGAAATCATCGGAGACGATTCTGAAAACCATCATCACGATTGCCGCTCGTGGCGGCAACTTGCTGCTCAATGTCGGACCTGATGCCCTGGGGAATGTTCCCCAGGAGGCGCAGGACTGCCTCTCAGAGGTAGGGAAATGGATGTCCCACTATGGGCAAGCTATCTATGGTACTCAGCGCAGCGGGCTTCAACCATCCTGGGGTGAGGTGATTCGCAAGGATGAAGACGGAACCTCAGTGTTCTACCTTTGCGTCTTTGACTGGCCAGCGGATGGACGGCTTGTATTGAAGGGGAATGGCTTCCGGGCGAAAACGGCGAGGCTGCTGTCGGACTCCGAAAGGCTGAAAGTATCTTCCCGAGTGGGAGAGACGGTCATTCAGTTGCCGTCGGAGAAACCATCGGAGACCATTCCGGTCATCCGGCTCGTCTTGTCCAACAGGTTACCTGAAGTCAGATTGGTCTCGAATACGCAGAAGTATTTCTCTATTATTGACGAATAATGAAGATCCGGTTCGTCGTTTCTTTTTTTGCATTGCTGATGGTCGCATCGCCTGGATCATCGCAAAGCCGTTGGGTTCACCTGGACACGGAAACCGGCAAATTGATTTATGACACTTCACAGCGGGGGGATCGCATACTCGACTTTTCCCATGCCGGGTATATGGGCGGGGGCGTCGCGCTTCCGCAGGTTCCGGACGTACTGACAATCGGTCCGAGGAAGGGCGTGGACGATTATACGTCACGTATCCAGGATGCGATTGACCGTGTGTCCTCTCTACCGCTCAATAACGGTTTCCGCGGAGCGGTCAGGCTTCTCCCAGGTGAATACCCTTGCTCTGGCGGGATTCGCATTTATGCGGACGGGGTCGTCCTTCGGGGAAGCGGGACAGCATCCGGCAAACAGAGTACAATCCGGATGTCCGGGAAAGATCGGCATAGCGCCGTTGTAATCGGTCCTGGGCAGAGACGTCGTGAGGAAATGTCCGGAGAAGGGATTCGGACCAAGATTACAGATGCATATATCCCGGCAGAATTCGCCCCGAATGCAACGCAAATCTTACTGGACCGCTGTAGCGTGGAAGGGGACAATATCTGGTTTGTCGCCACAGGTGCCTGCGTGCCCGGCCCGATTGTCCTGCTCAATTGCCGTTTCAAAGGGAAAGGTAATATCGAAGGTCATCATCGCTGGACCACGGGAATGCTGGTGGACAACTGTCAGGTCCCTGAAGGCGGCATCAATTTCATGAACCGCGGTTCGATGGGCTCCGGACATGGCTGGGGTATGGCCTGGGCAGTAGCTTGGAACTGTACGGCGAAGTTTTATGTGAATCAACGACCACCGGGCACCTATAATTGGGTAATTGGCTCCGTTGGTGAGAGCAGACTTCAGGCCCGGCCATTCGATAAAGCGCCCTTTCTGCCGGAAGGCACCTTTGATGCGCATGGAACCCGGGTTTCACCGGGGAGCCTCTATCTATCCCAACTGAAAGAGCGTTTGGGTTCTCAGGCGTTGGATAATATCGGCTATGGTCAGGAGCAGGATTGTCTGTAAACAATGCAAAAAGTATGAAAAGGGCATTACTATCATTCATCTTAAACAATGCAAAAAGTATGAAAAGGGCATTACTATCATTCATCTTAGCCATGGTCGCATGCGGGCAACCGGATACTCCCGGAGTTCCGGATAATCCGGATCCCGGGCCTTCACCGTCTGAAACATCTGATTTCTCATTCGATTTGATTCCGAGCCCGCTAGCGGCGCTGGATGGCGGATGGAAACCGGGCGGAAAGATTCTGCTCATTGTGTACGGAGAGTCTTCCGCATATATTCTTCCCTCTTCTACGACATCCTCACTGGCTTTGGTCAAGGGAAAAGCACCTTCTTCCGCCAGTTTGTTCGTCGCATCGCCCTACGGGCAAGGTGTCCAGTTCCTTGGGTCTGCAATCGAGGCAACGATTCCGGACCATCAGAGCGGGAAAGACGCTGCAGGCATTTCCTTCAGTGCAGCAAAACTGACGGGTTCCCGGGTCCAGATGAAAGATCTTAGCGCTCGTTTGACTTTCGGCTTGAAAGAGAATACTTTCTCATCTCTCAAGGTATCGTCTCTGTCGGATGCCAAACTCGCCGGAAGGTCGAGGATTTCTTTCCCCTCGGGGACGGATGGATCGCTGAAAGCCGAAGGCAGTTCAGCAACTGTCACATTCAGCCCGGGGCAGGGTGACTTGTTCCCAGCCGGAGACTATACGCTGGTATGTCTGGGGCTTCCGGAACACACCGCTTTAAAATTTGAAGCGGCTGATAAAGCGGGGCACTCCTTCGAAGCCGTTATTGAGGAATGTGGCGTGGATTGGGGATGTATGAAGGCTCTGGGCAACCTTCAATTTGAAGATGTTACCCCGGATGTCGTTTCTGACGGAATTCCCGATTTCAGCCGCGTCGGCTATCATTACGGGGATAAACCTATCCCGGATGTGGAAGTCAGGATAACGCTGGAGGCGCCTGCGGACAAGTCGGATGCCACCGCCTTGATCCAGGATGCAATCACCAAGGTGCAGACACCCGGATGCATCCTACTGAAGGCCGGCACTTACTATGTCGGTGGAGAAATCAAGATTGAAAAGGATGGCGTCGTTCTCCGTGGTGAGGGTGCGGGCACTGTGATTTATTCTACAGCCACGACACAACAGACGGCCCTGATTACGATAGGGAAATCAAGATCTCGCTCTCTGGGCGACTACAGCGATATTACGGATCCTTATACGCCCTGTTCCAGCATGTCCGTGCGGGTGGCAGATCCCGGGAAGTTCAGCAAAGGGGATGTGGTCTTTATTTACAGGCCGGCAACGCAGCAATGGATATCGGATCTCCATATGGACGAACTTCCCGAACGAAGTGACGGTGGCTCTGTTTCCCAATGGACGCCATCGGGCTTCAAACTGTATTGGGAGAGACGGGTTACAGAGGTGCGGGACGGCTGCGTTTTCCTGGATAATCCAGTGGTCATGGGCTTTGGCGGGAATCGATATGGCACAGGAAGGTTGTACCACGGGTCCTATGCCAGGATCCGCGAGTGCGGGATTGAGCATCTTACCATGGACAGCCGCTACGATGACACGATTAAGAAAGGGACGGACTTTACGGACGAGGATCATTGCTGGCATGCCGTGCGGGTCCTGGCTGCGGAACATAGTTGGATCCGGGACGTACATACCCGGCATTTCGGGAATTCAGGTGTCCTTTTGGATACGGGTGCCAAACTGGTGACCGTCGAGGACTGTCATGTGTCTGAACCTGTTTCCGTGGTAACCGGAGGGCGTCGGTATGCTTTCAATCTGAATGATCCTCAGCAGTGTCTGGTGAAAGACTGTTCCTGTGACAATGACAGGCATCAGTTCGTCCTGGGTTCAAGGGTCTCCGGCCCGAATGTATTCCTCAGATGCACGGGTACGAATTCCCGTGCGGAGGCAGGCCCACATCACAGGTGGTCGACAGGAACACTTTTCGACAACGTCAGTGTAAGCAAGGACTTGAACCTTCACGACAGGAGCAATGCCGGCTCCGGACATGGATGGGCTTGCGCGAATACCGTCCTTTACAACTGCACGGCTAAAACGATTGTGTGTCAAAGCCCTTGGGTTTCTGCACAGAATTGGGCCATCGGCTGTATCGGGCAGAAAAAACCTGCGGCTATGACTTATGCGGACCAATTGGGTACGCGTCCGGACGGGGTCTGGATCTCGCCCGGTGTCCGGATGGCTCCGGAATCCCTTTATGAATCCCAATTGGAAGAGCGACATGCCAAGGGGATTTGGCTGAATGACCTTTAGGATCGTTTTTCAGTCATGTTGATGACAAGGAAACTATCTCTTGGTATGGCGCAACGCTCCGCTCCATATCCGGATTGGGGGATGTTATCCGCTCTTTCAATGGCATTGATATTGACGATGTCAGGCAACTTCAGTCCATGACGGATAAGCTTCAGAATGCTGAGCAGGTAGATGTCAGAATTTATTAGAAAAAAACTCTTGCCATGCGTCCTTTAAGTATTATCGTTGCACTTACTCTTGCAGTCGCTGCGATGGTTTCCGTATCCTGCGGCGCTCAGACGGCCAAGACTGGTTATAATAGTTTCACGGAGGATAACCATCCGCGTATTATCTTCACCGATAGGGATTTCAAGGATATCAAAAAGGCCGTGGCCCGGAATGACAATCCTATCCTGACGAATCTTCACGGGCAGCTGATGAGGACAGCGGAGGAGGAGGGCTTGAGTCAGACAGAGCTCAAATACGGTTTGGATAAGTCCGGCCGGCGGCTGACGACCAACGCAACAGGCCGCCTGACTTCCGCGGCGTATGCCTATAAGATGACCGGTGACAAGAGATTCCTCGAGCATGTCGAGTGGGACCTCAGGTGCGTCTGCAACTATCCTGATTGGGTCCCGGACCATTTCCTTGGCGCAGCCGGGATGAGTCTGGGCGTCGGCTTGGCCTATGACTGGTTGTATGACGACCTTTCTCCTGAGATCAAGGACTTGGTCGTCAAGGCCTTGCGGTCTCATGCCATCGATCCGTCCACCTCGCGGGACTGGTGGTGGCACAGCACCACCAACAATTGGAACCAGGTTTGCGAATGCGGTTTGGCTACGGCTGCCTTTGCCATTTATGAGACTTGCCCGGAACTGGCCCGGTCCATCATCGAGAAAGCGGCTGCGACCAATGTGAAATGCGTGGAGTGGAGTTATTCCCCTGATGGGGCTTACCCGGAAGGGCCCGGCTACTGGAGCTATGGCACTACGCATGAGGTCTTGATGCTTTCCGAGTTTGAACAGTTGCTCGGACAGGATTTCGGACTCTCGAGAATCCCCGGCTTCTTGCAGACCGGAACCTATCAGATGTACTGCACCGGAACCTCCGGGAAGGCTTTTAACTTCTCGGATTGTTCCGAGAATGTCGGTCCCCGTGTAGCACAGTGGTATTTTGCAGCAAAGAACAATGATCCCAGCCTGCTTTATCTCGAGAAGCCCTATTTAGAGGAGCATAAGTACACAGACAGCCAGCATCTTTTCTTCCCGCTCGCCATGGTTTGGCGCAGCGGCATCAGGGACATTCCCGAGCCTCCCGCCGGATGTTACACCGGGCAGGGGCATAACCCTTTGATGATCACCCGCAGCGGATGGGGTCCGGAAGACCTGTATCTGGGCGTCAAGGGCGGATCTGCGAGCAACAACCACGGGCATATGGATGTCGGTGAGTTTGTGTTCGACGCCTTTGGCTATCGCTGGGCGAAAGACTACGGCAATCCCGGATACGCCACCCTCGAATCCTTCCTGCAGCAGAACTTCGGCGGGGAAGGGCTCTTCAACATGAGGCAGGATGCCACCCGCTGGCGCTTCTTCACTTACAACAACCTGCGGCACAACACCCTCACTATTAATGGCAAGGACCATATTGTGAAGGCTTTCGCACCCCTTTCCGTGTCCGGAGACGGGGTCGGGTCCGTGGCTGAGACAGAGCTTACAGCACTTTTCGGCGACGATGTAAAATCCGTGGTAAGGACCGCCGCAATCGTGGATGGAGAATACCTCCGCGTTACCGACCGCATCACGGCTCCGGACCACAAGCCGGCGGTGGTCCGCTGGACCATGGTGACCCCAGCCGCCGTCAAGGCGCTTCCTGACGGATTCGAACTCACGCAGGGGGATGTTGTCATGAAGCTCCATACGGACGGAGCGGCCGTCTCTTACAAGAATTGGCCGGTCGACCGGGAAGCCCGGGGCATTTTCCCTGAAGCGTTCGACAGCCTCTGCAAAGGATCGGCCATTATCGGCTATGAGATCACCGTCCCCGCCGGAAAGACCTTCGAACTGACCACCACCCTCAAGAGAGAGTCATTGAAAGACTGATGCTCCGATGTGTCCCTTGCCCTTTGGGGCTCTCTGGGAGAGGCACAGACAGGGGGTAGGTCAGCACAATATACAAATAATTCCGGAGGATTCGCGGATATCGGACGCGGATCCTCCGGAAGAAGGAAGGGAAAACCCCTGGATCAATCGAGATACTTGGCGAGGGTCTCGCCGACCTTCTCACCGCGAAGGTCGCGGGCGAGGATGGTACCGTCGGGACCGAAGAGGATGATGTGCGGGATGCCGCCGACACCGTAGATGTCCGTCGGGATCTTCTGCGCATCATAGATGACGGGCCAGGTGATGTTCAGCTCGGGAACGGCCTTCTCGGTGTCCTTCCGCTCGTCCCAGACCGCTACGCCGACGAGTTCGAACTTGTCGCCCTTGTACTTCTCGTAGTTGGCGGCGAGGTTGGGCAGTTCACCCCGGCAGGGGCCGCACCAGCTGGCCCAGAAGTCCACGAGGACATATTTGCCCTTGCCGACATAGTCGGAGAACTTGACGGGCGTGCCGTCGGCGTTGCCCTTCTCGATGGTGAAGTCCGTGAACATCTTGCCTTCGGCGGTGTTGTCCAGTGCCGCATAGCGGTCCACCACTTTCTTGACCCTGGGATTGTTCTTGACGACATCTCCGGCGAGGGCATAGAGGGAGTCGAACGCCTCACGGGTGTAGGCGAAATTCATCAGGGCGCTGGCTCCGATGACGTCGTTGGAGTGGGCGGCAAAGGCCTCCTCGTAGAGGGTGTCGTTCTTGCCCTGATACTCAGTCCTGAGCGCGCGGACCTTCTCGCTCTTCTCTTCCGGGGTCAGGCTTTCGTCTTCGCGGATGCCCTTCATGAGGCCCTGGAACTCTTCCATCATATCCTTGGTGCTCTTTCCGAAGGCGCAGAAGGCGTCATTGAGCGGCGTGCCGCTGCAGACACTGTTGGGGGAGATTTCCACCTTGACGGTGCCGGGCTCGAGGATCAGCTCGCCGTTCATCCGCTTCTTCTGGTCGTTGAGGATCGTGATCGTGGCTGTCTCCGGCGTATCGACCTTGCCGGTGAAGGTGAACGCGTTGTCCTTGATGTAGGTGGTGTCCTTGACGTCGCCGTGACGGAGGACGACGGCGTTGCCTTCGACGCCTTCAAAGGTTGTCGTGCCCGCGACGGTGTACTGGTTGGTCTTGCAGGAGACCACCGCTGCGGCACACAGGGTGAAAAGAATAAAATAACGTTTCATGGTACTATGATTTAAGGTAATACTAATATTTCAGCACGAGGGTCGGATCGAGCGGGTAGCGGCCGAAATCCTTGCCGTAGAGGGCGAGGCCGCCGTCCAGGTCGTCGGCGGGCGTGGTGAAGCGGATCACCACCTGCTCCTTGCCCTTGAGCAGGGAAGCGGGGATGTCCATCTTGACGAGCTCGCCGTAGGAACCGGCTTCACGCATCCAGCGCTCCTTCGTCTGGGAACCCCAGGAGAGGATGCCGCGGTGGTCGGCCGGGTCGTCGGAGAGATCCACCTTGCCGATGACCTTTCCGTCCACGGAGACCTCCAGCCTGGAAGGCCAGAGGACCTTGTCCGTCATCGCGTAAGAGTTGAGGGACTTGCAGGGGTCGAAGGTGCCCTTTCCGAGCATGTAGTCGCCCTGGATCTCGCCTCCTTCGCGGTCCTTGCCGAACCACTGCTTGGCGGAGGCTTCGAAGACCAGTCCGGCCTCTTCCAGGCCGTCCGTGGCGGGCAGGCCGACGGTGTACTCGAAGTAGCCGTGGCCGAAGCCGTTGACCTTCAGGCCGTCATAGACAAGGGTCTGCTTGTCGGACCACTCCTGCGCCGTGAAGGAGGCGGGCTCGAAGGTGACGAGCCGCGTCTTTTCGCTCTCGGGCGTCTGGCCGTCCTTCACGCGGAAGGTCGTGAAGTTGCGGTGCAGGACGTCTCCGCGGCTGTTCTTGAGGACCATGCGGAGGAGATAGAGGCCGTTCTGGTCCGGCATCCGGACCTGCACGGTCCCGGCTTCGCCGACGAAGTAGGGGGCGAAAGCGACGGGGATGGAGGCACTCTCGAAGGTGTTGAAGGCGCCCAGGGCGTCCCAGCCCACGAGCTGCGTCTCGAGGGTGAGCTTGCCGGGATCCTTGTCGGTCATGAAGGAGGCATGGACCGGGAGGTTCAGGGTGCTGCCGGCGGATTGCTCGGTGTAGAGGTAGCACAGGGGCTGGATGTACCAGGCGCTCTGGAAGTCGGCGACCGTCATGCCGGGAAGCAGCTCGCCCAGGCCGTCGATCTTCTCGGAACGGTCGTACTTGACGTAGCCGTTCCACTCATTGATGACGTCGTGGTGCTCGGTGTAGAGCCAGCCGCAGCACTTGGGATGACGGCGGAGGGAGTTGATCATGATGTGGTAGTCCCAGGTG
>JAEEGI010024593.1_pt1 | contig 11731 bp, 7 predicted proteins | sample 8958751 | NCBI WGS metagenome assembly JAEEGI01 (sample SAMN16246545, study PRJNA631951) | gut metagenome | biome: gut microbiome; feature: rumen; material: KS-attached | host: Bos | place: Iran: Karaj | collected 2018-10 | reverse complement strand
GAAAGCGGCGACAAGGGCGACGCTTCGGTGGTACAGGATACTCTTGCAAAGGCCTGGTCCAAGACGAACGCGTACCAGGCGGGCGACAAGCTAAAGCCCGAAGAAATGGCGATGCTTGTGGGGCAGTTGATGGCGACCGAAAATCCGCTGAAGTCGCCTTACGGCGCTCCTACGCTAATGCGTATCACGCTCGACGAACTCGCAAAGAAATTCCGTCATTAACGATTCGGCGCTCGTTGAAGCGGCGAAGGTCTTTACCAGGTCTGCTACCGTCGAGCGTGGCGGATTTTCGAGTGCCTTCCGGAGAGCTTCCGCAACACGTTCGGCATTATCTTTTTTGCGGGATGCACCCCGCGTGAAAAAAAATTCCGGATATGCGGAACGCCCGAGCAGCACGTTCGGTAGGGCAAAATAATCCGTTTTCACGAAATGTTTCCCGATGAAATACGTGAGCGGGTCAAGCACATCGGCAACTACGAGCGGTACGCCCGAAAGTGCAAGTTCCAGCGTGGCAGAACCCGGCATGCAGAGCGCTGCCGCATGGCGGGCGTAGAAGGTAGCGCGTTCGCGGGCTTCTTGCGGGGCAACATCAATGCGCAACCAGGCAGGGACACTCCCTGCAGGGGACAATTTTGCCGCCGCACATTCAAACTGCGTTTTGAGCGATTCGCGGGATGCGACAAGCACGAAGTTCCTTTCGGGGTGAAGCGCGTGTACCCGCGATACGACCTCCATAAAGAAGGGCAAGTTGCGGAGAGCCTGCGACTCGCGGCTACCGGGCAATACGACTACGTCTTGGTTCGGGCGGGTTTCGCGCGCGTCAGAGTCATTCGGGCGGGTTTCGCGCACTTTCGGGCTGATTGCACGCGCGCCCACCGCCCGCAAGAAGGGGTGCTCCAGAATCTCGGCACCCAGCCCGAGGGATTCATAAACACGCCGTTCAAAATTAAAGAGCACCGCCAGTTTCGCGCCCCTCAAGCGGCGGGCGCGGTGCTTTTTCCAGGCCCAGACCTGCGGGGGCGCCACATACAAGACCGGCTTTTTTAACGCGAGCGCCCTGCAGCACAACTTCATGTTGAACCCGGGATAATCAATGCAAACCAGCGCTACGCAGGAATCTTCCCGCAGGAGCGATTCCAAATGCGAGAATATTTTCTTCAGGCGAAAGACCCGCGGGAGCACGTCACCGAAACCCGATACGGGCAAGGTTTCGTAGTCCCCTACCGGCACAAGGCCCGCACGCTGCATGCGCGGGCCACCTACTCCAAGAACGTTCATTCCGCTTTCTACTGCGGGGCGGACAAGGGTTTCGCCTAGCACGTCGCCGGAATCTTCACCCGCGCAAAAGAGAACGAACGGTCTGGCCTGCATTTTACCGATTCTCTTTCGGAGATGCCCAAATCTTCGTGAGTCCCATATCTTGGCGGAGCCAATTCAGCAGTTCCACCGTATAGTAGACCTTGTACTTGTTCAACTTTATTATGTGTTCAAAGCCCGATGGCGTTTCCACATGGCATACCAGGCGGCACCCGTGCTCTGTTTCTTCAAAGACTTCAAAACCGGCCAGGCCTTCTTCCAATTTCTGGAGGAATTCCTCCGTTATCATTCCGGATTCCATGCTTATATGGACAAAATTTACCATGCTTTTGCGCACGGTGTCGAACTGGATCGCCTCTTCCACAGTAATCTGCAGTTCCTCGGTAGGCTTGCGCTCCTTGTCACGCTTGAATTCAAGTTCACCCTTCACCAAAATGCGATCGCCTTCGGAAATCTTGTCGCGGAAACGTTCCCAGTCATCTTTCTTGAAGAAGAGTTCCACATCCCCATGGAAATCACACATCATGCCGATTCCAATCGTATCGCCACGTTTTGTCTCGATAGAGCGCATCTGCGTGACAACGCCGCCGACCGCCACGCGCGACCCGACCTTTTTCCGCAGGTCATCGTAATTCAGCGAAACAGTCGTAAATCCCTTCAGTTCGGGGCGGAATTCATCCAGCGGATGCCCCGAGAGGCACATGCCCAGCACATTGCGTTCCTTGTCGAGCATTTCCATATCGCCCCAAGGTTCCGCTTCTTCAAGGACTTCTGCAGTATTTTCCAATCCCGCACCGCCAGCGCCCCCCAAGTCAAACAAGGACATCTGCCCCATCGACTTGTCTTCCTGATGCTTGGCGGCCACTTCGATGGCACGGTCGACGGTAGCCATTAACGCAGCACGGCTACCCGGCAACGAATCAAGTGCACCCGCCATGATAAGGCATTCCAGCACCTTCTTGCTCAAAGGCGGATGCTTTTCGCTGAACGAACCCTGGTATTCCGCGACACGCTTGCAGAAATCAAAAATATCCTTATAGGGGCCATGTTTATCGCGCTCGGCAACAACATCTTCAACTACGGCAAGCCCAACGTTACGGATACCCGCGAGCCCGTACAGAATCTGGCCTTCGGGATTCGCCGTAAAAACACCGTACGACGTATTGATATCGGGAGTCAGCACCTTGATTCCTAGGCGCTTGCTTTCCTGAATAATCGTCACGATATCTTCGGTCTTGCCCATTTTTGAGGTCATCGATGCAGCCATGTATTCCGCACCGTAATGAGCCTTGAGGTATGCCGTCTGGTAAGCCACGTAGGCGTACGCTGCGGCATGGCTCTTGTTGAACGCGTATCCGCAGAACGGGAGCACCGCATCCCAAACCTTTTGAATCATCGCCTTGTCGTAGCCATTGTCCAGACATTTCTGGAAAAACTCCGGTTCGAGTTTCGCCATCTTTTCGGGCATTTTCTTGGCCATGATACGGCGAATATTGTCAGCACCACCCAGGGTATAGCCGCCCAAAATCTGGGCAAGTTTCATCACCTGTTCCTGGTACACAATCACGCCGTAAGTTTCACCAAGAACTTGTTCCAAATCCGGGTGATAGCAGTCAATTTCTTCCCTGCCGTTCTTACGTGCAATAAAGTGCGGAATCTGGTCGATAGGCCCCGGGCGGTACAAGGCGTTCATAGCGATCAAGTCAAAAATTCGCGTCGGCTTCAGTTCGCGCAGGTATTTCTGCATACCCGGAGATTCAAACTGGAACACCGTTGTCGTCATGCCCTTACCGAGCAGGTCAAACGTTTCCTTGTCATCCAGTGGAATATGGCCCATATCAAGGTCTATCCCACGGTTTTTCTTGACCATGCTCACCGTGTCCTGAATGATGGACAAGTTAATCAGGCCAAGGAAGTCCATCTTCAAAAGCCCGATGTCTTCGGCGTAGTGCTTGTCGTACATCACCACAGGCGTATCGCCAGGGGCGGCACGGTAAAGCGGAGCCAGGTTGTAAATCGGAGTCGGCGTAATCACCACACCACAGGCATGCACGCCCGTCTGGCGCGGTAAATCCTCCAACTTTTTCGCAATTTCCCAGAGGTTCTGGTAACTGGCGCGGCTGTTGACGAGCGCCTGCAGGGGTTCCGAGCTATAGCCGTCTTCAAGAGGATCCTCTCCCCCTTTCTTATTTTTCTTTTTACCCGTCCAGGCCTGTTCAAGGCTAAAGTTCAGCGTTCTCTGCGGGAACAGTTTTGTAATCTGCTTTGCCTCGGCAGGCGGGAGCCCCAAGACGCGGGCAACGTCAGTAATCACCGCCTTCGACTTGAGCATACCGTAGGTAATAATCTGTCCCACGCAATCGTAGCCATACTTGTCGGTCACGTACTGGATAACGCGCCCGCGGTCCCTATCCGCAAAGTCCGTATCGATATCAGGCATGCTCACGCGTTCCGGATTCAGGAATCGTTCAAAGAGCAAATCAAACTTGAGCGGGTCAATATCCGTAATGCCGATGATGTAGGTAACAAGCGAGCCTGCAGCGGAACCACGTCCCGGGCCTACGGGAATTCCGTTATCACGCGACCAGTTGATGAAGTCCCACACAATAAGCAGGTAGCCCGCCACGTTCATGTTGCGGATACAGTTCAATTCCTTGTACATGCGCTTGGCCACATCGGTCTCGCGCGCGGGAAACTTGAAGTTTTCGTCGGGGAATCGCCATTTGAGGCGTTCGTTACACAGGTGCGTGATGTAGATATCGGCGTCGCCACCCGGTTTACACCAGCGGTGCGTATTCTTTTCCCAAGCCTTGTTGTCTTCGTCGGTAAAGGGTTCCTGCGAAGCCTGGTTCTGGAATTCGGCCTTTTCCTCATCGGTCAAGGATTTCTCGTCGACGCCCTTCTCGGCGCAATAGGCGGCTATCAGTTTTTTCGCCTTATCCTTGATTATCCCCAACCGTTCACGTTCATGAATTTCCGGGTACTCCGCATCGTATTCGGCCTTCATGATTGCTTTAATATTTTGGTATTCCTCGGACGCAAGGAAATCTTCCGGTATCTTGAACCGGGGCCAGAATTCATCGCCGATACCCGTTTTGACCGTAAAGTTGCAGCGCTCGGCAATCTTGACCGTATTCTCGATAGCCCCTGGGATATGCCCGAAGAGTTTGACCATTTCTTCTTCGGTACGGAAATAGAACTGGTCGGTCGGGAAGCGCGCATCCGTAAAGTCATTCAGCGTGCACTTGAGCGAAATGCAGCGCAGCACCTTGTGCGCGGTGGCATCTTCGGGCTTAATATAGTGCACGTCGGCAACCGCCACAACCTCGCGGCCCATCTCTTGCGCCAGTTTCACATTGAATTCATTCACACCACGCTGTTGCTGGATTCCGTTATCGCATACGGACAGGTAAAGATGGTCGCGGTCAAAAATCTTGTCAAGATTGTCCATGTACTCGCGAGCCTGGGCTTCGCGACCCGATGTTACGTTCTGTCCATAACGGCTAAAGTAATCGCCCGCAATGGCAATCAGGCCTTCCTTGTGCTGGTTCACTACATCCAGCGGGACCGAGGGAATTTCCGCCCAGCGGTCGCTTTCCTCATAGCGGTAGCTCACAATACGGAGCAGGTTGTAATAACCCTTCTCGTTTTCGACAAGCAGGGTCAGGCGTTCATAAGTGGTCGGGTCCTTCACACTTGCACTCGGGGAATCCACGTACACGTGGCAGCCGTAAATAGTCTTTACCGGAGGGAGGCCCTTCTCCTTGCGAGCCTTGTTCATGTCCTTCCCGCGCGTCTGTATTTCAAGAATACCGAACATGGCGCCGTGGTCTGTAAGGGCTACGGCGGGGGCATTTTCGGCTGCGGCCGCAGCCAAAATGCCATCAAGGCGAGCAGAAGACTTCAATACGGAAAATTCGGAATGAACTTGCAAATGAACAAAAGCCATACCCGCAATTTAGTAATTTCATATTTATTTATATTTAACCATATGAAACGCGCACTTATTACAGGCATTACCGGTCAGGACGGTTCGTACCTGGCTGAATTCCTTCTCGAGAAGGGTTACGAAGTTTACGGACTTGTCCGCCGCAAGAGCAAGCTCGACTTTAACAACGCCGAGCACCTCAAGGGCAAGGTTACATTCATTTTTGGTGACATGACCGATTCCGCATCGCTCCTGCGCGCCATGGAAATCGCGAAACCCGACGAGATTTACAATCTTGCCGCTCAATCGTTCGTGACTACATCGTGGGAAACGCCGCTTTCTACCGCCGACATCAACGCCATCGGCGTCACCAAGCTCCTGGAAGCGGTTCGCCTCTGCAAGCCTGACACGCGCGTATACCAAGCATCCACCAGCGAAATGTTCGGTAAAGTGCAGGCCGTTCCGCAAAACGAAACGACACCGTTCTACCCGCGCAGCCCCTACGGGGTTTCCAAACTCTACGGGCACTGGATTATCAAGAACTACCGCGAAAGTTACGGTATGTTTGCCTGCTCCGGCATCCTCTTCAACCACGAATCCGAACGCCGCGGCGCCGAGTTCGTGACCCGCAAGATTACCATCGCCGTCGCAAAAATCAAGGCCGGCAAGCAAGACGTGCTTGAACTCGGCAACATGGATGCCAGCCGCGACTGGGGCCATAGCGCCGACTACGTACGCGCCATGTGGCTCATGCTTCAACAGGAACAGGCCGACGATTATGTAGTCGCCACAGGCGTAACCCACAAGGTTCGCGAATTTGTACAACTCGCCTTCAAGGCCGCCGGAATGGAAATTGAATTCCACGGCGAAGGCGAAAACGAATACGCCACACTTAAGGGCACCGACAAGGTTGTCGTGAAGGTGAACCCGCAATTCTTCCGCCCTGCCGAAGTAGACCTACTTATCGGTGATGCAAGCAAGGCAAAGAAGGTTCTCGGCTGGAAACCCGAAATCAGCTACGAGCAGCTGGTCAAGCGCATGGTGGATAGCGACATCAAGCTCCTTGCCGAAGGAAAGATTTGATGAAGGTCGTCATCGTCGGGGCATCGGGATTCGTCGGCAGGTACTTAGCCCGCGAACTTGAATCCGCAGGACATTCCACCGTGAAGGTGGACCTTCCCGAAGTGAACCTGCAGAACGCAGGCCAGGTGGAAGCGCTTATTGAAAGCGCCAAGCCCGACGCCGTCGTGAATCTCGCCGCCATAAGTTCGGTGGGAGCCTCGTGGAAAAGCCCCGCCGATACCATCAACGTGAACGTGAACGGAACACTCAACCTGCTGGAAGCAATCCGCAAGCATGCTCCGCAGGCAAAGACTCTTTTAATCGGGAGCGCCGAGGAATACGCCATTCCCGAAGGCAGATCCCCGCTCAAGGAAACGGACCCACTCGAAGCGAGCAACCCCTACGGCATCTCGAAGATTGCGCAAGAAAACTTCGCACAGCTCTACCGCAAGAAATACGGGATGAAAATAGTGTGCACGCGCTCGTTCAACCACACTGGAGTCGGGCAGACAACTACGTTTGCGCTCCCGAGTTTCGTGAAGCAGGTCGCCGCAATCGACAAGTCGGGCAAGCCCGGCAAGATTCTCGTGGGCAACCTGAGCGCCTGGCGCGATTTCTCCGATGTGGAAGACGTCGTGCATGTCTACCGCATGCTGCTCGAGAACGAGAACGAGTTCGACATCTACAACGTGGGTTCCGGCATCGCGAATAAAATCGAGGACCTGCTCAAAAACGTGATATTGAAGCTCACACCGGTGCAGATTGATATCGTCGTGGATCCCGAGAAGGTTCGTCCGGTAGAAACACCATACCTCTGCGCAGACAACTCCCGCGTGAAAAAGTACTGGAAAGGCACCGACATCCGCACGACACTCAAGAAGATGTTCGACCACTTCAGGGCCGAATCGGGTACATCTCAAGAATAGCGCGCACCTTCGCGCCAACATCGCCGAACTGTTTGCGGTATTTCCTGCGAATACAAAGTTCCTGCGGGAGCATTGCCAATGCCTGCAACCAAGCCTTCAGTAGCGCACCGCAAATGGCAGCCTTCGAGAGTTTTTTCCCGTCACCCGATTGCCCAGGAACGCCGCCCTTCGCCATGTTCAGGTAACGCACGAACCCGCGGAACGGCAACTTCACAATATCTGCAAATGGCAGCAAGCGAATCGCAGTACGCAAGCGGTTCCTCTCGGAATAGAACAACTTGCGCGGGGAATAGCGCACTGTCGTCATCGAGCGTTCATGATAGACCTTCGCCTCCGGGCAGAATACCGTCTTGAACCCCGCGAGGTTATGGCGGAAATACCATTCCGTTTCCTCAAAGAACAGGAAGAAGCTTGCGTCCATCTTGCCGGCAGCCCCGGCAGCCGCCTTACGGAAACTCATCACTGCGCCGTAGCAGCCAAAAACTTCCTTCTCGCGCACATCGGCTTCGGAAATATTCAACCCGCTTGCTTCGTTTTTTGCGAAAAGGTCCGCGCCGAACTGCACGCCGACCGCATTCACTACCCCGCTCTTTTCCATCACGAGGCTTGCGACCGAGCCCGCTTCCGGGTGGCGTTCAAAACACGCAAGCAAGTTTTTTGCCCAAGCCGGGTCGAATTCCAGGTCCATATTGCAAAGCACCTGGATTTCAGAATCCATGTTGTCCAAAAGTCCGTTGCAGGCGCCTGCATACCCCAGGTTCTTTTTACTCTCGATAATCTTGCATTCAAGTTCCTGTTCCCTCAGGAGTTGAACAGAATTGTCGGCAGAAGCATTGTCAAACACGAAAACGCGCACCGGTTCGGTTTGCGCAAGCAAGCTCCTTACACATTCCAGAAGTTCCGTGCCACCATTATAGTTGATAATACCTACGTCGATTTTCATATTCACCCAAAAAGGAAAGGGACCAACAGGTCCCTTCAAATATAGATTAAACGTCTAACAAGGTATTACAGCCCGTAGTAGCGGATGAAGTCGATTTCACCCTCAAAGAAGCGGTCGTGCTTGGCCTGCCTCATGGCATCGAAACCGATACCAATGTCGTAACCGAGCTGCGAGATATCACCCGTCGTCTCAGCTTCAGCCGTCAGTTCGCCATTCTGGAACACCTTGATGGATTCGGCACCACGTTCCACGCGAATGTCGGTCCATTCATCCAGAGCAAGCTTTTCGCCCTTGAGAATATTCCAGGTAATGCCGTCAGTATCCTCGTCGCGGAAATGCACCGTCAGCACGCCATTGTCGAGGCGGACAATCCAGCCGTCGCCATAGCGTCCAGGAGGCTCGGCAACAATGATATTCTGCATTTCACCAAACTGGGTCGGCTTTACGCGGGTTTCAATCGCAAACGTATTGCGCTGGAACACCTTCGAGAGGCCAACTTCCAAGCCAGACCTGCCATCAAGCGCAACCGTCGTATCGGCAACCTTCGGGCTACCCACCAAATCGTGCGTAGAGTTGTTTGCCATGCGGTCAAGGCCAATAAACGTAGGTTCGTTGAATTCCCAAGCCACAAGAAGCCTCTTGGACTTCACCGGCAACACGCCTGCGCTAAAGCCGTTAAAGGCTCCAAAGCGGACATAGTCCATTTCGCCGATGAAGTAGCGGTTGTGGAAAGCCTGCTGCATACCATCGAAACCGATGCTCCAGTCGTAGCGCATCTGAGTCAGATTACCCGTATAGGCGGCAGCAACGGTAAGTTCGCCATTCTGGAAAAGCTTGACACTATCGGCACTGCGTTCCATACGAATGACATTCCATTCGCCAAGATTCATACGCTTGCCCGGGAAGATATTCCAGTCGTCACCGTTGAGATCGTCATCACGCAGGTGAACCGTCAGCACACCCTCGTCAATGCGAAGCTGCCAGCCATCCACACCACGTCCGGGGGGCTCGGCCACAATGATGTTCTGCATGGTACCGAACTGAGTCGGCTTCACGCGAGCCTCGACAACAAACTCGTTAATCTTGATATCGTCGGCCAAGGCCACGGTAAAGCCAGACTTGCCGTCAAAAGCGGCAATTCCATCTGTGGAAGCCACCGAACCTTCACCGATGGTCGCGTTGTGGCCGTTACCAGTCACGTCGAGGCCGACATTCTCGGCATCATTGAAGTCCCATTCGGCAATCCAGACCGTCTCGGGAACAGGGTCGCTCCCGCCGGCGATAGTATCGATAGGCGTTTCAACCGGTTCAACCACTTCGATAGAATCAATCGGGGTATCCTCAATCTCGTTGACCGTTTCCACATCGACCTGTTCCACATGGCCGTTATGGCAATGGCACTTCCCCATATCGAATTTGTCGAAACCAACCGTGAACAAGCCTTCCATCGTGAAGGAGCCGAACTTTTCGTTGCGGAAGGCGCCTTCGATTTTGCCGTTTACAAAAATGACAACGACCTTACCCGCAAGTTCGACACGGACATTGTTCTTTTCGAGTCTTTCAATGCGCTTTTCGGTCTTGAACTTCTGCCATTCGCTTTCGGCATTTTCGCGCCAGGAATAAACGACGGCACCGTTTTCAACCTGGACCATCCAGGCAAAGCCCTTGCCGTCGACACCGGCAGAAGCAACCGTATAGACAGAATCGTCTTCGACCGTCACATCAGCATCAACTGCGAAGTTCGTGTTCTGGAGAACAGAATCGACTCCCGTAGAAGCGCTATCGGATTCAGCTGATTCAAACTGCCAGGAATCCACAACAGAACGCCTGAACATAGCCATGTGAGCCTTCGCATCCGAAGCACTCACAAGAGCAATCTCGCCGGACGCCCCTTCCACGCCCTCTATTGCAACCGGAGATTTAGAGTCCGTCGAATCCGACGAACATCCGAACATTCCAACCATCGCCATCGAAGCCACGGCAGGAACCATAATCCATTTTTTCATTATTTCCTCCTTTCCCTTCATGGGAAGGTCCTACAACTGAATATAATATTTTATATTAGGCTTATGCAACCCGACAATCGAAAAAAAATGACAAAAATGCTTTTTACGGCGATAAAAGTCATCGTTACCGTCGGGGGATTGGCATATATCCTGAACAAAATCCCGTTTTTTGACGCAATTTCGAACTGGAAGCCGTCGGCACTCCCCTGGTTGCTCTTTATTTTGTTTTTAACCGTCGTTCTCATGGCTATCCAGGCAAACCGCTGGCGCGGTTTATTGCTCGAGGACGGGAAAAAAGTCAAATTTCGCACTTTTTACGCCTACATTGCGCTAGGTTACTTTTTCAACAACCTGCTCCCCAGCGGTTTCGGTGGCGACGCCGTCAAGACTGTCGCGTTCGGGCGCAAATTCGGGAACACGGCGAACTCCGTTGCGGCAATTGCGATATCCCGTGTCATGGGGCTGATCGCGATGTTCCTCAGTTTTTTCATCGCAATCCCGTTCGTCTTGATTCGCTACCAGGTTCCAGCCCATTACACCATCACCGTAAGCGCAGTTGCCATATTAGCCCTGGTTATCATTGTCGGGAGCCTGTTTCTGGATAAAATCAAGATTCCAGACAAACTTGTTCAAAAAGTTCCGTTCCTGCTGAAGTTGCAACAGGCTTTCGCCATCTACCGGAGCCACCCGAAGGCATTCTGGTTATCGGGACTGGATTCCGTATGGCTGCAGATTGTGACCATCATTATCCACTACGCCTACTTCCGTGCCGTAGGAATTGATGTCGATATCGCCGTCATAACGGTATTCACCACCATCATGGTTACATTTACCATGCTCCCGATATCCATAAACGGAATCGGTATCCGCGAGAACGTGCAGGTCAGCCTTTACACGGGGCTTCTCGGAATCCCTGCCGACGTAGTACTTGCATCCACCCTGCTCAGTTACCTGCCACTGCTATTCCAGGCAGCCCAGGGAGCAATCGTGCTCCTAAAAATCCGTAAGTAACCTTTTTATCGCCTTGAACGCGCCGTCAATCGGCAATTTTTTTACGTCACATAAAAAATTAGTGGCACATTCAATTCTTTTTTTATATTTTCATGGAAACAAGGAGAATCTTTTTTATGAACAAAGTCAAATTACTCTCAATCCTTACACTTGGCTGCCTATCAATTCTCGCCGGATGCGGCGACGACTCTAGCAGCAGTCCCGAAAGCAAGGACATATCCAGCGACCCCATCGAAACCAAGGTCGAAGTCACCGCCGGCTGCCAAGAAATTACGGACGAAGCGGACAAGGCGACAATTGAGAAAATCAAGAGCGACCTCACCGATGTCTACTCCACCTTCGGGGATGGCGACCTGAACAAGGCTCAAGAAATGAGCGCCGCAACAAAGTCCTCCGTCGAGGCAATCCTCAAAAAATATCCCGGCAACTGCGAAGCGCAGCTCGCCTACACGGCATCCATCATCTCGGATATTGCGAACAACAAGAAAATCAACAACCTGGTCGATACGCTGCTAGCCCGCACGGGTAAGCCCGGTGC
>JAEEGI010024591.1_pt1 | contig 11732 bp, 9 predicted proteins | sample 8958751 | NCBI WGS metagenome assembly JAEEGI01 (sample SAMN16246545, study PRJNA631951) | gut metagenome | biome: gut microbiome; feature: rumen; material: KS-attached | host: Bos | place: Iran: Karaj | collected 2018-10 | reverse complement strand
TTAAAAATTCTCAAGTACATTACTATCATTTTGTCACTTTTATTAGCGATAATAATAGTTATAAAAAAATGACACTAGTCATAATCGACTAATGTCAACCCACAATTTGTGAGGCAGACATTTAATTATTTAAATGCTCTCATTTTTATTATATGAGAGTTCCCTCAACACATACATTATATAATAAAAATATGAATTATTCAATATTTAGTAGATATTTCTTTAAAAAATTGGTATAATTTAATTAGAAATAGAGGAAGAGTATGGAAAATAAAAAGAAATATATATTCATGATTATTATAATGATGATTGCTGTTATTCTAGTTGGTACGTATGCGTGGCTTACTTATAGGACTAATGATACGGCAATGGTACTTACAATCGGAGATATTCGTAGTGTACAAGTTACATTATCGCCATATCAAATAAAAGGCACTTTAGATGAAGTAACAACATATACTAGTGGTAAACTAACTGAGGTTGAAGCAGTCAATAATAGTACTGAATCTAAGAAATTTAAATTATATTATCAAATTAATAGTATCGATGCTTCTTTAGCTACATCTAGTTTAAAATACAAAGTTATGAGAAGTACCAATGGTTCGACATATTCAGATTATAAGAATGGGACATTTAGTGGTACATATGCTGGTAGTAATCTTACTATTATGGAAGAAACTTTACCAGCAGGCCCTAATCTTACTTATATGTATAAAGTATATTTATGGTTAAATAGTGGAAGTAGTGGAGCTAGTGGTACGTTTGATGGAGAACTTAGAGCAGATATTGTTAATTTGCCATCACAATATCAACATGTTGAGTACATACAATTTAGTGGTACACAATATATTGATACTGGTGTATTGACAAATCAAAATCTTGAACTTGAATGTGATTTTTCTACGACGACGGCAAGTAAATTACTCTTTGGTGCAAGGGGGTCAACTTCAGCTAATGGTCTTGTTTTTGGATATTTTTCAACTACAGGTTCATATGTTGGCTTTGGTAGAGCATCTACGAATTACTCTACGACAATGAATTTACTTAATGGTAACAGGCATATCGTTAACCTAAGTAATAGTATTTATAAAATCGATGGAGTCAATCAAACGATAAATAATAGGGGAACATTATCGCAGTACTATAATATATATTTGGGAACTTGGAATACAGCAAATGTAGCCGATGATCGTCGTTATGTAGGCAAAGTATATAGTTTTAAGATATCTAATAATGGTGTATTAGTAAGAAATTATGTGCCATGTTACGATAAAAATCAACCAATAACCGGTGGTTATAAAGCAGGATTTTGTGATCTTGTAAGCAATACATTTTTTGGTAATTCTGGTACTGGAGAATTCACATATGGTAATGCAATTTAAAGATGGATTTTATCCATCTTTTTTTTCTTTACTGTGGTTAAATTTTATGGTAAAATTAACTTAGACTAGGAGAGTATTGTTATGAAGAAAATATATTATGTATCGATAGCATTAATAGTCATGATTGTAAGTTTTCTTGGAATAACTTACTCTTTTGAGTACCCAAATGATGGTGGTATTGTTTTTGAAATAATAGGACCAGATCATTTATATGTTGATGTAGGTAGTGAATATGAGGAGTATGGTATTAAGGCAACATATAATGGGAGTGATATTAGTAATAGGATATCTATAGATAGTAGTCTTCTTGATATGAATACTTTAGGTGAATATAATGTAAAGTATCAATTTGGGGATGAATATGTATATAGAAAGGTAATTGTTATAGATAAGGAAGCACCTGTTATTACTTTATATGGGGGAAGCGAAGTAAATATTTTAATGGGTGGAAAATATGAAGAAGCTGGATATTTAGTTACCGATAATTATGATAAGGATTTATCTGAATCTGTTAAGGTAAGTGGTAGTGTTGATATCAATAAAGAGGGGGAATATACACTTACTTATAGTGTTACTGATAGTAGTGGAAATACGGGTAGTGTAAGTAGAAAGATAATAGTTAAAAAGGCAGTAATTACTCTTAGTAATAGTTTTAATAGGGTTAGTCCATATTCATATAATGTTAGTTTATATAGTAATACGATAGTTAAAAATAATTTTAATTCTAATGGGATATATTTGGAAGGTTATGTTAGAAATAAGGCAGATAGTTATAAGTTAAAACTTAAAAATGATAGAACAGAATATGTATTTAATATGAGTGCTAGTGGCAATTATTATAAGGGTAATATAAATCTAGTTAATGTTACTAATGGGGAATATATGTTATATGTTATTGGTAATAGTGAAGAGAGAGTTATTAGTAAGTTAGATATATATTCTAAAATAATTAGAAGTCATGTTGGTAATAAATTAGTGACAGTATCATATGATAATGATTTAGTAAGTATTAAGATAGAAGATTTTCTCTATCAATATGATGTTGTTATTGATCCAGGACATGGGGGAAGTGATCCTGGAGCAGGTAATGGATTAGCAGCTGAAATCAATCTTAATTTAAGGGTATCAAAGTACGAAAAGTGTCGATATGAGTCAATGGGATATAGGGTATATATGACAAGATATGATAATAGTGCAGGAGAGATGCTTGGTAATAGTGGACTTGATCCACTCGATAGAAGAGGGCTTACTATTGGATACTACGGTGCTGTTTCTAAAGTTGTTTATAGTAATCATCATAATGCATCTAGTGATAGATCTTATCATGGATTTGAGATATTAGTTCCTAACCAAGCTAGCAGTGAATTGCTTAGTCCAGAACTAGCTATTTATAAACGTTTTATGGATTATTATAAGATTAATGATTCTTATTATCGAATATATTCGAAAAACTATGATACGAGTCAGATGTATAATAAGGCAAATGGGGAAGTTTATGGATATAAGAATTACTATTCAGTAATTAGAATTCCATATGAACTTTATAATGTTAAGATGGTAATATATGAACCAATATACCTAAGTAATGCTAATGATTATAACTGGTATTATGCTAGTGGTAATTGGGTAAAAGTATCAGAACTTAAAATACAAGAGTATGTTAAGTATATGGGTGGAAATTACATACCTGATAATAGTATGTGTTTATAAGTTGAATAGAAAGGTATTTTTTGGTATAATTTGAATGTTGAGGTGTGGTATATGGAGAAGTACAAAAAGATAAAAGCAGCCGTTAAAAAGAAAATAGATGTTAAAAAGATACTTAGTAATGCTAAGCATTATTGTAAGACTAATATATTAGCATTTACTTTTTTGGCTGTAGGACTTTTAAATGGTATTTTGCTTAGATGTTTTACAGTTAAGAATTACTTTAATTTTAAACCAATTCTTGGTGATATGGTTGTTTTACTTGTGGTTATCATTTTTGGATATTTAGTTAAGCCAAAACATAGATTTAGATACTTTTTGGGATTTACCATACTATTTAGTTTTATATGTATAGTTAATTTTATATATTATTTTAACTATATATCATTTGTATCTTTATCACTTCTTAAGACTTCATCAGAGTTAAAGGGATATGCAGGAGCTGTTACGACATTATTAGAAATTAAAGACTTATTATTTTTAATACCAATAATAGTTCTTATTATTGTAAATAAGAAATTGGTTAAGAAGAAATATTATGATAAAGTAGCTAAGAGAGAGATGCCTAAATCAAGGATGCTTATTGGGGCTATAATATGTGGAATAGTAACATTAATATTTATGTCTACGTTGACATCAAAAGATTTTAGTAGACTTCATAAGCAATGGGATAGAAGATATACGGTTATGGAATTTGGAGTATATATCTATCAAATAAATGATTTGATATCAACTATTAGAACTAATTTAACAGTGTTAGTTGATTCAGATAAGGCATATCAGGAATTTGTTGATTTCTATGATAATAGGGAAGATACAAATAAAGAAAATAAATATACGAATATATTTAAGGGTAAAAATGTATTGGTAATTCATGGTGAGAGTATTCAAGGATTTACAATGAATCTTAAATTTAATGGTGAAGAACTTACACCAAATATTAATAAGATGGCTAAGGAAGGATTATATTTTTCTAACTTCTATACACAAGAGAGTATTGGTAATAGTAGTGATAGTGAATTTACGTTACTTACATCTTTATTACCGGTATATTCTGGAACAGTATTTGTAAATTATTTTGATAGGACATATACATCATTACCAGGACTTCTTAGAGATAATGGCTATTATACTTTTAGTATGCACGCAAACGTAGCAAGTGCTTGGAATAGGGCTAATGCATATAAGTATTTGGGATATGATCATTTTTATGCATATGAAGATGCATATGAAATAGATGAGGTTTTAGGACTTGGATTGTCTGATAAATCATTCTTTAGACAATCTACCGATATAATCGATGAGATTGAAAAGAATAATGGTAATTTTTATGGTACACTTATCATGCTTACTAATCATACACCATTTACTTCTTTAGTTGGTACGGAATATAATGATGATTATTTGGTTGACTTAAAAGGAGAAACTGAGAAAGACGAAAACATTCCATATTTGGAAGGTACAAAGATGGGTAATTATCTTAAGAGTGTAAATTATGCAGATAGTGCTATTGGAGAATTGCTTAGTGAATTAGATGAAAGAGGACTACTAGATAATACGGTAATAGTATTATATGGTGATCATGATAGTAAGATAAAGAAGAGTGAATTTGAAAGACTATATTATAGTGAATATATTGATCAAGTGTTAATAGATCCAAGTAAGAAAATGGAAGTTGTAGATAATTATACTTATGAGATTAATCGTAAGGTACCATTTATTATTTGGACTAAGAATGGTAAATACAGAGCTGAAGTAAATAAAGTCATGGGAATGGTAGATGTTATGCCTACTTTAGGTAATATGTTAAATATTAATAATAAGTATTCATTAGGTAGAGATATAATGAGTGTAAGTAAAGAAGATGCAATAGTTGTTTTAAATGATGCATCATTCATTACAGATAAGATATATTATAGTGCTAGAAATGGTGAAGCATATACGATATCTACGGGTATTATACCGGATGATTATATTAGTACAAGAAGAGAATATGTGGATAAGATCATTGAAATATCTAATAATATAATATTCTACGATTTACTTAAATATTTAGATTAAGATATCTTGGAAACAAGATATTTTTTTCTTGCTAAAAATTAAATAATTTGATATATTAGAGGTGCGTTTTGAGGGGATGATTTAGGATGAAATTAAATTCTAATTTATATTCTTTTAGTGATAATACATTTTATAATGTTACGGAAAAAGTAAATAAATATAAAGAAAAGCATCCAGATAATAAAATAATATCACTTGGTGTAGGAGATGTATCTAAGCCAGTTGTAAAGTCAATTATTGAAGCAATGCATAAGGCAGTTGATGACCAGGCAAATATGGAAACATTTAAGGGATATGGGGCATATTATGGTTATGATTTTTTAAAAGATGTTATATTAGAGAACGAATATAAAGATTTTGGCTTTACAAGAGATGAAATATATATATCTAATGGGACAAAGAGTGACTCTACGAATATATTAGAATTATTTGATATTGATTCTAAAATATGTGTTAGTGATCCAATGTATCCAATATACATGGCGGGAGCTAAAATACTTAATAGAAATATAACATGCTTAGACTGTAATGAAGATAATAATTTTATACCGACTATACCTAAGGAAAAATATGATATTATCTATATATGTTCACCAAGTAATCCAACGGGTACTTGTTATACATATGATGATTTAGAAAAATGGATTAGGTATGCTAAAGAGAATAAAGCAGTTATCTTATATGACAATGTATATAATGCATTTATTAGATCTGAGAATGTTCCTAGATCAATATATGAGATTGATGGAGCTAAAGAAGTAGCTATCGAATTTAGAAGTTTTTCTAAGGTAGCTAGTTTTACAGGATTAAGATGCTCTTATTATATTATTCCAAATGAAATAGATAAAGATATTAATTATTATTGGAAGAATAGAACTATAAATAGATTTAATGGAGCAGATTATATTGTTCAGAAGGGTGCTATGGAAGTATATTCTGATAGCGCAAAAAAAGAAATAAAGAAAAATATTGATGATTATCTTGAAGGTGCTAAGAAATTAAGAAGAGTATTTGAAAATAATGGATATAGTGTATATGGAGGAATTGATTCACCATTCCTTTGGATAAAGACAAAGGATGGAATGGATTCTTGGGAATTCTTTGATTTCTTTTTAGAAAAATTAAATATTATAATTATTCCAGGAATTATATTTGGAAGTAATGGGGATAAGTATTTTAGAGTATCAGCACTAGCATCTAAAGGTGTTATAGATGAAGCAATAGAAAGGATAAACAAGTATTATGAAAAATAAAAAATATAGTGGGCTTATAATGATAGCTTCAATACTTTTAGCAATAGTATGTGGACTTTTATTACCAAAACTTGTTAATAGTTTATCATTTATCGGAGCAATATACCTAAATGTTTTAAAGTTAATGGTTGTACCACTAATATTTACAACAGTAATGGTATCAGTATATAATTTTAAGAAATTGGATTCTAAAAAGCTATTTAAGACGATACTAGTATTTGTTTTAATGTTTACGGTATCTTTCTTAATAACTAGCGGAATAGTTTGTTTGATTAGACTTGGAGAGAATTTCATATTTGATACAGTTAGTTGGAATGGAGAAGTAGCTAATTTAGAATTTGGACAAATACTTACTAATATGTTTCCAAGTAATTTGAGTGATTTGTTTCAGACGAAGTCAATGTTTGCTTGTCTAATAATTTCATTTCTTTTTGGTAGTTTATGCCTAAAAGTAAAAAATGGAGATGCTGTTATTAAAGTTGTAGATGGTCTTAAAGAGATATTGTATAAATTATTAGATATAGTAATGTTATTTACACCACTAGCAGTATTTTCTTTATTAGGAAGTGCTATTGCCAATTATAAGGTAATAATATTAGAATATGGATTAAAATATATTGGAGTAGCTTATCTATCTTCATTAGTAGTATTAATTCTGGTAATGATATTACCAGCTTGGTTATTAGGAAAAGTTAATCCAATAGAGTATATTAAAAAGATAGTAAAGGTTTGGGTTATTTCACTATCAACATGTTCATCAGCAGCAACATTACCTACGACAATGAAGGTATGTAAGGAAGACTTTAAGATTAGTGATAATGTTACCGATATGGTATGTCCTTTAGGTTCGACAATTAATATGTGTGGTGGAGCGGTAGCATTTGCACTACTTGGAATATTTTCAATGGAACTATATGGAATAGAGATGACATTACCAATGTATCTACTAATGCTTGTTAGTGCGACACTTATTAATATGGGAGCTCCAGGGATACCTGGTGGGGGAATTGTCATTGGGGCAACATATTTATCGATGTTCAATATACCGCTTGCTTTTATAGGATTTTATAGTGGAATATACAAGATATTAGATATGGTTTACACTACTGTAAATGTTACTGGAGATGTAACAGCAAGTATTATTATTGATAACTAAATATTAAGAAAACTATATAATATATAGTTTTTTTTAATATTTGAATAAATTTATATGCATATATTTAAAAAATGCATGGTGGATAGTGCAGAATTTTGCAAACAATTGTTTGTAAAAAGTATTGACAAATAAAAAAAAGCATTATATAATTAGAATGTACTGATAAGGGAGGATATAATGAGCAAAACAGTAGAAAAAGACAAAGCCTTAGAACAAGTATTAGCTGATATTGAAAAGCAATTTGGTAAGGGCGCAATTATGAAATTAGGGGATCAAAAGAAAATGGAAATAGATGTGGTATCCAGTGGATCTATTTCCTTAGATATAGCTCTTGGGGTAGGTGGTTATCCTAAGGGAAGAATAATTGAAATATATGGACCAGAATCATCTGGAAAGACGACATTTGCATTACATGCAATTGCGGAAGTACAGAAGACTGGTGGAAGAGCGGCATTTATCGATGCGGAACATTCACTAGATCCAGTATATGCGGGTAATTTAGGAGTTAATATCGATGAGTTATTACTTAGCCAACCTGATACAGGTGAACAAGCACTAGAAATATGTGATGCACTTGTTAAGAGCGAGGCAGTAAATATTATCGTTATCGATTCAGTAGCAGCACTTGTGCCACAAGCTGAAATTGATGGTGAGATGGGTGACTCTCATGTGGGCCTTCAAGCAAGACTTATGTCACAAGCTTTAAGAAAATTATCTGGATCTATCAATAAGACACAAACTATTGTGATATTTATTAATCAATTACGTGAGAAAGTAGGAGTTATGTTTGGTAATCCTGAGACAACTCCTGGCGGAAAGGCTCTTAAATATTATTCATCTGTAAGACTAGATATTAGAAGAGGTGAACAAATTAAAAATGGAGCAGATGTAATTGGAAATAGAACAGTTATTAAAGTTGTTAAGAATAAAGTTGCTCCACCATTTAAAACAGCAGCTGTAGACATTATGTATGGTGAAGGAATAAGTCAAACTGGTGAACTTGTCGATTTAGCGGCAGATGCAAATATAATTGAGAAGAGTGGAGCTTGGTATTCATACAAGGGTGAAAAACTTGCTCAAGGTAGAGAAAATGCTAAACTTTTATTTAAGAGCAATAAAGATTTTAGAAATGAAATTGAAGCATTAGTGCGTGAACATTATGGAATAGGTAATAAGAAAAAAACTTCAGAGTAATCTGAAGTTTTTATTTTAATAATCCAAAACCGGTAACAACATATCTACCGCCTTGTCTTTTGGCAATGGCTGGTGGGTTATTGTATAATTTACCTTCGACAGCTAAGCTTGATGAATGTCCACCATCTAGGTTAGCAGCATTATAGGCACCATACTTTTGTAATGTTTCAACGACATCACTTAAAGATGCACCATCGATATAGTTTTCACCATCGATAACTAAGAACAATACAACACCATCTTTTCTTTGACCGATAGCTACTCTTGGAGATTTACCCCATGGATCTCCGACTATTTCAATTGGAGTACCATTAACAATTAAGAATGGACCAAATTCTAATCCTGAAACCATACCAGCAGCTAAGGCTTCTTCACCAGTTGCTTGGGATAATAGTAATAGTTTACCTTCTTCGTTGAAACCAATTAAATCACCACGTTGTTCACTGTAGCCGGTTGCGGGCCAAGCAATTTCACCCTTATCGATAACATAGCCAAGTGGTCTATCAGAACCTGTTCCTGTTGGATCTTCAAAGCCACCACCATTGATACATACTGATGCGTTGTATCTTTTACACATTGTTGTTACTTGTTCACCATATCGACCGACATTAAATTTTTGTGATCTAATTAAAGTTACTTTTTCAGGCTTATAAATAGCCACAAGATAACCTTTAGAAATACCTACTTTAAGATTTATAATTTTATAATCATCGTTACCTGGATCACGTGTTAATACTTCTTCATCATATGGATTATCATATTTATCTTTTGGTTTGGTATCGATGATGATATCATCTAAGACAACTTCTTCAGTAATTTCTACGAAGTAGTTACTTGACATTATTTTATCAATAGTTTCTTGACTATAGAAAATTCTAGCAAAATATTTATGACTCATTGTTTTCATAGCTGTGGTAACATAGAAGTTTCTTACGGCATCCCAAGGACCATACATCATGACAAAGCCAGCGATGCCTAGTAAGTCTAAAACGATACAGATAATAGTCAATTTTTTTATTTTTCTCTTTTTAATTTTACTCATAGCATTACTCCATTTCAAATGGACTATCTTTAGTACCATTTCCTTTAGTTAATAATTCTTTATCTAAACTAATTGTTGGAACAACATAAACAGATGAGGAGATAGATTTAGCAAATAATTTTTTGTTATCAGTTATGGAATATACCATACCACCTTTATTGCTAGTACCAGTTGTCGTAAAATAATTTCCTAAATCTGGGTTAACAATAATATCTCCGATACTCATAAGTGTTACTTTTGTTTCAATAGTTGATTTAAGAGCAGTTGTATAATCCCAATCTGAACTACTACTGTAGTAACCATTAGACCAACTTAATTCTTGTATTTTATCTTTATATGATAAGCTATTTAGAAAATCATGATTTAAGTAGTAAGCAATGCTACCATATTTTGTATCATCATGATATGAACTTGACTTTGAATAGATATATTTTAAATTCTCACCATTAACTTTTAAGTAATCATTTAAGACTAGTCTTACATCTTTATCATTTATTTGATATATACGCCAGATATCTTCACCTAGTTTTACATAACTACCAAATAAACCACTTTTATCTTCAATCATATAAGGCTTAGTTTTAGAACCATCACCACTTACATAATCAATGTTTGCCTTGATTGTGACAACTGGTCTAATACCGATAATATCATTACCACTAGTAAGGGAAGTAGTACCGCTATCGGTAACATACCATGCTTGGCTTTTACTATTAGTATTATTTAGATAGTAATATTCTTTATTATTTAAATAACTATCTTTTGATCCAATATTTAAGTAATCAATGACAGATAGTAATGATATATAAGAATCGTTTACTTCTTCTTTACATGGATTATTGGATAATTCATCTAGAACATCATTACATGAAATGTCTTTTTGTAGATATTCAGTTGGTTTATTCAAAGCATTCTCTAGTATTCCAGAATATTCTTCAGTACTATTATTTAACCATTTGTATATAACTGATTCATCAATCTTTTTAGCTTCACCAAAAGCTAGGGATGTAACAGCTTTATCACTTATCATAGTTACGGAATTATCATCATTTAATTTTATTATTCTCCATAAGATATTAGAATACATAACATAATTGTTATCACTCTTACCAGTAAAATAAGTAGTACCATTAATTGGTTTTAGTAATTCGTTATCCTCATTATTTTCTTTGACAACTTTAATAAGAGAGTTTTCTTCAGCAATTTCAACTTTCTTATTTTCAATAAATAGCTTTATAAATCTAGTACCATAAAATATGCAACAAGACATAATAAAAAGGAGACTTATAAAGCAAAAAAGGTTTTGTAATTTTAATCTTTTCATCATACACCTCTACTTTTTCCATTATACCAAATTTGATAATTTTAGACAATAATATTGTTATATTTTTTAATTTATAGTATAATTTACTAGAGGTGTTTAGAATGCAACTATATCAATATATAATAATTACGGTAATACTACTTATAATTGCTTTTGCAATTATTAAGAGTAATAGAAAAGATTTGAAATTAGAGTTTAATAAATTGGTAGAACTTTTGGGTGGTACTGATAATATATTAGAGACAGAGTTAGAGATGTCTAGATTTAAGGTTACTTTAAAAGATATTACAAAAGCTAATAAAGAAGGTATAATTAAATTAGGAGCACAAGGGGTCGTAGAAATAGATGATCAACTTAAGATTATTTTTGGACCTAATGCTAAACAATTAAAGAAATATATTAGAGAAATGAAATAAGTTTTAAACTTATTTTTTTTGACAAAAAAATAGGATTTTTTGCATAATTCGACAATATTCGACATAGAGGATATTCTATAATGTATATGGTGAAATTATGGAAGAAGTTATTTTTAGTGCAGTTTTAATGGTTTTTCCAATACTTATGTATTTGGTATTTAGTTGTTATAATATTTTGGCTAATAAGAAAATGCAAA
>JAEEGI010024589.1_pt1 | contig 11732 bp, 12 predicted proteins | sample 8958751 | NCBI WGS metagenome assembly JAEEGI01 (sample SAMN16246545, study PRJNA631951) | gut metagenome | biome: gut microbiome; feature: rumen; material: KS-attached | host: Bos | place: Iran: Karaj | collected 2018-10 | reverse complement strand
GCGGAAGCGGATGAGGCTGCCGCGGAAGAGAATACGGAGGCTTAAAAAATGGCTGTTACTGCCAGCATGGTAAAAGAACTGAGAGAGATGACCGGCGCCGGCATGATGGATTGCAAGAAGGCGCTGGATGCGACGGCCGGCGACATGGACAAGGCTGTTGAGTTCCTGAGAGAGAAAGGCCTGGCTGCCGCCGCGAAGAAGGCCGGCCGCATCGCCGCCGAAGGTCTGGTAGCCGCGAAGGTCGAAGGCAACAAGGCCGTTATCTGCGAAGTGAACAGCGAGACCGACTTCGTGGCGAAGAACGCGGATTTCCAGCAGTACGTCCGCGAAGTCGTCGATCAGGCGATGAATACCAAGGCCGCGACGATCGAAGAGTTCCTGGCGGAGCCGTGGGCGCTGGATCCGTCCGTGACGGTGGAGCAGAAGCTTTCCGGCATGATCGCCGTGATCGGCGAGAAGCTGTCCATCCGCCGCTTCGAGAAGGTCGAAGGCGATGCCGTGGTGGCTTATATCCACGGCGGCGGCCGTATCGGCGTTCTGGTCGAAGGTGAAACGAAGGCCGAAGACAAAGCGGCTGTGGAAGAAGCCCTGAAGAACGTGGCCATGCAGATCGCGGCGCTGCGTCCCCAGTACGTCTCCCGCGCGGACGTCTCCGCCGATTTCATTGCGAAAGAGACCGAGATCCTGCGTGCCCAGATCATGAACGATCCCAAGGAAGCCGCGAAACCCGAAAAGGTCATCGCCGGCATGATCCAGGGCCGTATCGCGAAGGAAATGAAGGAATTCTGCCTGGTCGATCAGATCTACGTGAAGGCCGAAGACGGCAAGCAGACCGTCGGCCAGTACCTGCAGCAGGTCGCCAAGGCCGCCGGCTGCGCGCTGACCGTCAAGAACTTCGTCCGCTTTGAGACCGGTGAAGGCATCCAGAAGAAGGAAGAAGACTTCGCAGCAGAAGTTGCCAAGCAGATGGGAATGTAAGTATCATCCTCAGAGAGAGGAGCCCCCGTGAGGGGGCTCCTTTTTCCGTTTCTTCACGAAAGATGACGGCGCTTTCTCTGATAAATATTCCTTGACTATCCCCGTCATTCATGTCATAATAAAGCATCGCCTTTATATTCTTTATAAATTTTTAATAATTTCAGCGCGGATCATGCAGTATGATCCCCTGCGCGAAGGGAGGTCCCTGTGGATTTATTTGAAAAGTGTTTCCGCCCCTCAGCTGCCGACGAGGCCCGCGCCCGCGGCGTATACCCGTATTTTCACGCCCTGGAATCCCGCCAGGACACGGAGGTCATCATGGAAGGCAAGCGCCGCATCATGCTGGGCTCCAACAACTATCTGGGCCTGACAACGAACCCGGAGGTCATCGAGGCCGGCATCGAGGCGTATAAGACCTACGGCTCGGGCTGCAGCGGCTCCCGTTTCTTAAACGGCACCTTAAGCCTGCACCTGGAGCTGGAGGCGGAGCTGGCAAAGTTCCTCGGCAAGGGCGCCGTCATGACCTTCTCCACGGGCTTCCAGTCGAATCTGGGCATCATCAGCGCCCTGGTCGGCAAGAACGACTACGTGATCATGGACCGCGAGAACCACGCCAGCCTGTACGACGGCTGCAAGCTCTCCTACGGCACCATGCTTCGCTACCGCCACAACAACATGGAAGAGCTCGAAAAGTGCCTGCAGCGCGTCCCCGAGACGGCAGGCTGCCTCATCGTGACCGACGGCGTCTTCTCCATGGGCGGCGATATCGCCAAGCTCCCGGAGATCTGCGCCCTGGCTGAAAAGTACGGCGCCCGCGTGATGGTGGACGACGCGCACGGCCTGGGCGTCATCGGCAAGGGCGGAAGAGGCACGGCCAGCTACTTCGGGCTGGAAGATAAGGTCGATATCTACATGGGCACCTTCTCCAAGTCGCTTGCGTCCCTGGGCGGCTACATGGCGGCGGATGCGCGCGTCATCGATTACGCGAAGCACTGCTCCCGTCCGTTCATCTTCTCGGCGTCCATGACGCCGGCCAGCGCGGCGGCGGCCCTGACGGCCTTAAAGATCCTCGAAAGAGATCCGTCTCTGCCCGAAAAGCTGCAGGAGAACGCCCGCTACATGCGGCAGCGCCTGCGCGACAAGGAGATCAAGATGCGCTCCGGCGGCGGCGAGCAGATCCCCATCATCCCGATCTACACCTATGAAATGTTCCGCACCCTGCAGGTCACGACCGAGCTCTACGACAAGGGCGTTTACGTCAACAGCTCTCTGCCGCCGGCCGTGGGCCCGAACGAGTGCCTGATCCGTACCTCGCTCATGGCGACGCACACGCACGAGCTGATCGACGAGGCGGTGGATATCATCGCCGAGGTCTTAAAGGAGCAGGGCGTATGAGAAAGATCGCACTGGTTACCGGAGGCAGCTCCGGCATCGGGCGGGAGACCGTGAAGGCGCTCGTTGAAGCCGGCTGCCGCGTCTTTTCCGTCAGCCGCCGTCCGGTGGACCGGGCGGATCACATCTGCGCGGACGTCACCGACGAGGCGCAGGTCCGGGCGGCGGTGGAACAGGTCCTTCAGGAGGCCGGCCGCATCGACATCCTGGTGAACTGCGCGGGTTTCGGCATCTCCGGCGCGGTGGAATTCACCGAGCTTTCCGAGGCGAAGCGGCAGTTCGAGGTCAATTTCTTCGGCATGGTCAATATGAACAAGGCCGTGATCCCCGCGATGCGGGAAGCCGGCGGCGGGCGGATCGTGAACATCAGCTCCGTGGCGGCGCCGGTGCCGATCCCCTTCCAGACCTACTACAGCGCCTGCAAGGCGGCGGTCAATTCCTATACGATGGCGACGGCCAACGAGATCCGGCCCTTCGGCATCTCCATGTGTGCGGTCCAGCCGGGCGATATCGCGACCGGCTTTACCGATGCGCGGGCGAAATCCGTTGCCGGCGACGACGTCTACGGCGGGCGCATCTCCCGCAGCGTGTCGGTCATGGAGAAGGATGAGCGCGGCGGCATGCAGCCTTCGGTGGCGGGCCGGTATATCGCGAAGATCGCGCAGAAAAGAAAAGTCAAGCCGCTCTATGCGATCGGTTTTTCGTACAAGGCGGTCTGCTTCCTGATCAAGATCCTGCCCTGCGGCCTCGCCAACCGGATCATCGGAATGATCTACGCGAAATAGCGTGATTGTGCAATATTCCGCAGTTTTTCTCAAAAAACCTTCAAAAGTTTATCAAAAGTATCTTGTAAAAAAGCGCCGTTTGACATATACTGGAAACGGCGCATTTTCGGCGCAAAAAACGCAGAATGAGGTGAGCGTGATATGCTTAATTTCGTAGTCGCCGCCAGTGACATCAGTATTGGCGAGGCACTGGGCAACATGGTCGTCGGTCTCGGCGTCGTGTTCGCAGCCCTGTTGTTCCTGTGCGGCATCATTTCCCTGTTCAAGTTTATCTCGAAATGGGACAAGTCTGCCGCCAAGGCTCCGGCAAAAGCGCCGGTAAAAGCCGCAGCGGCCGCTCCTGCCGTAAAAGCCGCTCCGAAGGAGGAGGGCATTGACGGTGCCGTCTTAGCGGTGATCTTAGCCGCCGTCGCGGAAAAATGCGGGCCGAACGCCCGGATCACATCCATCCAGAAAAGCAAATAACACGAAATAAAAAGGAAATTTCCAGGAGGAATTCAAAAATGAGCAACTACAAGATCACTGTCAATGGCGTAACTTATGATGTAACCGTAGAAGGCGGCAATTCCGGCCTCTTCTCCGCTCCCATGATGAGCGCTCCCGCTGCGTTTGCTCCGGCCTTCTCCGCTCCCGCTGCTCCGGCTCCCGCTGCCGCTCCGGCTCCTGCCGCTGCTCCGGCCCCTGCCGCCGCTCCTAAGGCTGCTGCCCCCGCCGGCGGCGGCGTCAACGTGGAAGCTCAGGTTATCGGCAAGATCTTCAAGGTCGTTGCCAAGGTCGGCGATGCGGTTTCCGCCGGTGACGAGATCGTTATCTTAGACTCCATGAAGATGGAGATCCCGGTCGTCTCCCCTGCGGACGGCACCGTGGCCAGCATCAATGTAAAGGAAGGCGACGCCGTTGAAGTCGGCGACGTGATCGCGACCTTAAACTAAGCCCTATTCCAAAGGAGTAACTGCCATGTTGTTAAGTATCGGTGAGACATTCTCGAACCTGGCTCAGCAGACGGCCTTTGCTTCGCTGGACTGGAAGAACTACGTGATGATCGTCGTCGCGTGCATCTTCCTGTATCTGGCTATCGCCAAGGGCTTTGAACCGCTGCTTTTAACGCCTATCGCGTTCGGAATGCTTCTTGTAAACATTTATCCGCAGATCATCGGCGCCCCGACCACGTCCTATCTGGACCCGGAGGGGAACGAACTTGCGGTGGTGGAATTCGACGGAGAAAGCCTCTACGCGGCGATGAACGTGGCCGGCGACGTGGAATATCTGGAGAATGAAGCGCACATCATCGACGCCTCCGGCGTCACGGTGGCGACCATCAAGATCGGCGGAAACGCCAAAGAATCCCTGAAGGCGATGGGCGCTCCGGAAGAGGCGACCAGCCGGAACGTGGTCAGCCTGCTGTACTATCTGCTGCAGAACGAAGCCTATACCACCAAGGAAAATGCCGGCGGCCTGCTTCACTATTTCTACATTCTGGACGAATGGGCCATCCTGCCCTGCCTGATCTTCATGGGCGTCGGCGCCATGACCGACTTCGCGCCGCTGATTGCGAACCCTATCAGCTTCCTCCTGGGTGCCGCCGCGCAGTTCGGTATCTACGTCGCTTACCTGGGCGCCATCCTGCTGGGCTTTAAGGGCTCCGAAGCCGCTGCCATCTCCATCATCGGCGGCGCCGACGGCCCGACCTCCATCTTCCTGGCTTCCCGTCTGGGACAGTACCACCTGATGGGCCCGATCGCCGTTGCGGCGTATTCCTACATGTCCCTGGTCCCGATGATCCAGCCGCCTATCATGAAGGCCATGACCACCGAGAAGCAGCGGAAGATCAAGATGGGCCAGCTGCGTCCCGTTTCCAAGCTGGAACGCATCCTGTTCCCGATCATCATCACCATCGTCGTGGCGATGATCCTGCCGTCCACCGCTCCCCTGATCGGCATGCTGATGCTCGGCAACCTCTTCCGTGAATGCGGCGTGACCCGTCAGCTGCAGGAGACCGCTTCCAATGCTCTGATGTACATCGTCGTTATCCTGCTGGCCGTTTCGGTCGGCGCCACCACCAGCGGCGAAGCCTTCCTGCGTATTGAAACGCTGAAGATCGTTGTTCTGGGTCTGATCGCTTTCGCCTTCGGTACCTTCGGCGGCTGCCTGCTGGGCGTCGTCATGTGCAAGGCGACCAAGGGCAAGATCAACCCGCTGATCGGCTCGGCCGGCGTTTCCGCCGTGCCTATGGCCGCGCGTGTCTCCCAGAAGGTGGGCGCGCAGGCGGATCCGACCAACTTCCTGCTGATGCACGCCATGGGCCCGAACGTGGCCGGTGTTATCGGCACGGCTGTCGCGGCCGGCGTCTTCATGGCCATCTACGGCGTCTTCTAAACCATCGTTTTCAGCCGACAGGGCGGATGTGCGCATCCGCCCTGTTTTTCAAAAGAAGGACTTAAAAATATGCCCGAAATCATTGCAAAACCCGTAAAAATCACCGAAACCGTCCTGCGTGACGGCCACCAGTCCCTGATCGCCACTCGCATGACCACCGAGCAGATGCTGCCCATCCTCGAAAAGATGGACCGGGTCGGCTACTATTCCGTGGAATGCTGGGGCGGCGCCACCTTCGACGCCTGCCTGCGCTTTTTGAGCGAGGATCCGTGGGATCGTCTGCGCAAGATCCGCGAAGGCATGAAGAATACCAAGCTTCAGATGCTTTTCCGCGCGCAGAACATCCTCGGCTACCGCCACTACGCGGACGACGTCGTGGACTACTTCGTCAAGAAGTCTCTGGACAACGGCATTGACATCATCCGCATCTTTGATGCGTTGAACGATCTGCGCAACATGCAGACCGCGGTCAAGGCCACCAAGGCCTACGGCGGCCACGTGCAGACCGCTATTTCCTACACCCTCGGCGAGCCGTACACGGTGGAGTATTTCGTGAACCTGGCCAAGGCCATGGAAGATATGGGCGCGGACTCCATCTGCATCAAGGATATGGCCGGCCTGCTGATCCCCTATGAGGCCGAAAAGCTGGTAAAGGCCATCAAGGAAGTCGTTTCCGTCCCGCTGCAGCTTCACACGCACTACACCAGCGGCGTCGCGTCCATGAGCTACTTAAAGGCCATCGAGGCGGGCTGCGATATCGTGGATACCGCCATGAGCCCCTTCGCGCTCGGCACCAGCCAGCCCTCTACGGAGGTCATCGCGAAGACCCTCGCCGGCACGCCGTTCGATACCGGCCTGAATGAAAAGCTACTGCTGGAGATCGCGGACTACTTCCGCCCGATCCGCGAGCAGGCGCTCGCCAGCGGGCTGATGAATCCGAAGGTGCTGGGCGTGGATATCAATACCTTAAAGTACCAGGTGCCCGGCGGCATGCTGAGCAATCTGGTCAGCCAGCTGAAGGATCAGCACGCGGAAGACAAGTTCTACGACGTCCTGAACGAGATCCCGCACGTGCGCGAGGATCTGGGCATGCCGCCGCTCGTCACCCCGTCAAGCCAGATCGTGGGCACGCAGGCCGTCATGAACGTCCTCTTCGGCGAGCGCTACAAGGTCGCCACGAAGGAGACGAAGGCCCTGCTGCACGGCGAATACGGCAAGACGGTCCGCCCGTTCAACGCCGAGGTGCAGAAGAAGGTCATCGGCGACGCCGAGCCCATCACCTGCCGTCCGGCGGATCTCTTGGAGAATGAGCTGCCGAAGCTGCGCGAGGAGATCAAGGAATACAGCATCCAGGACGAAGACGTGCTGACCTACGCCCTGTTCCCGAAGGTCGCCATTGATTTCTTCAAGGAAAGACAGGCCGGCTTCCCGAAGCTGAAGGCCGCAGAAGAGGCGAAGAAGGCGGAGCAGGAAGCGAAGGAAGCCCCGAAGGCGGCTCCCAAGGCCGAAGCGCCCGCCAAGGAGAAGCTGGTCCCGCTGCCTGCTCCGTTCCTGGGCTCCTGGCCCGGCGTGGTCGGCGAAGAAGCCGCCAAGCTGGTCTCGCACGCCCCGAAGGCCGGCGACGTCATGGAAGGCAGCGTCAAGTTCGGCGCCTCCGACGTCAAATACAAGATCGATTGCTTAGGATAAACGATAAAACAATAAAGGAGACCCTTTATGCAGACAGACGTCCGTCCGGCCGAAATGGCCCGTATCAACACACCTGAACTGGCAAACGCCTTCATCGAAGAGCAGCTGCAGGCGCTGCGCGCGCAGATCGGCAGCAACAAGGTCCTGCTGGCCCTCTCCGGCGGCGTCGATTCCTCCGTCGTCGCGGCCCTCCTGATCAAGGCCATCGGAAAACAGCTGACCTGCGTGCACGTCAATCACGGCCTGCTGCGCAAAGGCGAGCCGGAGCAGGTGATCAAAGTTTTCGGCGAGGAGCTCGGCGCGAATCTGATCTACGTGGACGCGGTCGACCGCTTCCTGGATAAGCTCGCCGGCGTGACCGATCCCGAGACCAAGCGGAAGATCATCGGCAAGGAATTCATCGACGTCTTCGCTGAAGAAGCCCGCAAGCTGGATGATATCAGATTCCTGGCGCAGGGCACCATCTACCCGGACATCCTCGAATCCGTCGCCGGCATCAAGGCGCACCACAACGTGGGCGGCATGCCGGAAGAATTCGATTTCGAGCTGGTCGAGCCGGTGAAGCTTCTGTACAAGGACGAAGTCCGCTGCGTCGGCAAGGCCCTCGGCCTGCCGGATTCCATGGTCTACCGCCAACCCTTCCCGGGTCCCGGCCTGGGCGTGCGCTGCCCCGGCGCCATCACCCGCGACCGTCTGGAAGCCGTACGCGAATCCGACGCCATCCTGCGCGAAGAGTTCGACAAAGCCGGCCTCGCCGGCAAGGTCTGGCAGTACTTCACGGTCGTCCCGGACTTCAAGTCCACCGGCATCAAGGATGGGAAGCGTACCTTCAGCTGGATCTGCATCATCCGGGCCATCAACACCGTCGACGTCGTGGAAGTCACCCCGGAATACCTGCCCGCCTGGCTTATCGACCGCCTGGTCCGCCGCATCACCACCGAGGTCGAAGGTATCTCGAGAGTTCTGGTCGACTACACGCCCAAGCCGCCTGCGACCGTGGAATATGAGTGAGATACGGGGTTCCAAAAACCCAGTATTTTCAAGGCTTTCCGACTTCACAAAGGTTCATTTGATAACAATTTGATAACATTCGCATGATTTCCCGTTATTCTCCGTATCAAGGGGTTTTGGGGTAAAGAGTCATTCTTGACGGTTTGCGATTGGAACGATCCATATTATAAAGCCCTTCGCTGTGGGTATGCAGCGAAGGGCTTTTTGTCGTTATGGGGGTGATAGATAAACTTGGGATGCATTATCCGGCTTTCTTCTTGAAAAAGATTGCCAAAACAACACAAACAATGATTCCAACAGCATATGGAATCGCTACCCAAAATGCGGTCTGGGCTGGTGCACTATAACAGGCATATTTAATGCCCCACAGCATGTCGCAATAGTTATATGCAATAACAGCACACATAACGTCAGACAGAAGAACTGCCAAAATCCAGAACACAGTAGATAATGCTTTCATGAAAGATCCCTCCTTATTTGTTTGATGCACTCTTAAGGAGCAAAACAGCACCGGCAACTATGGCTGCAAGGCATATAAGCAGGAATATTCCATTCCCGTCTATCGTGATCATGGATGATTCGCCAATCTGGTCAGACGCTGAGGGCATGAAAACGGAAACAAGTCCCCATATGATCAGGCAAATGATTCCACCAATACAGGCAATCATCCCAAGAATACGCTTCTCTCTGCCGGTATTATTGGTTGGCTGAACATTCTCTGCACCGATAACCGGCTCAGATACAGCGGAGTCATCTTCCTTCATCAGATAGTCCAGTGATACATCGAAATACTCGCTGATGGAAATAAGCGTATCGCTTTCGGGGACTGCTTTTCCAGATTCCCACTTTGATACAGCCTGTCTGGATACGCCCAGCCGCTCCGCAAGCTGCTCCTGTGAAAGACCATCTTTCTTTCGAAGCTCGTATAGTTTTTCCGAAAGTGCCATGTTTTCCTCCTTTCACGCAGAGCATACTCAAACGTCAGGTAGAAGTCTATACATACCCGTTTGCAATAACGCAACCAGCAGTAGCAGTTGTGTTTTTTCGTGAAATTTTCGGCAGCAGATGCAGAAGGGGCTATCCTTCAGTATTGCCCTTGAGCGCATTGATCATAGCGTCGCTCAGCTCCTGGGACGGCACTCTCGCTGTGATCTGCGTGTCATCATACTGCGGATAGTAATACAAGTCTTTTTCTACGCCCTGACGCCTTGACAAACCCAAGTTTCGACCCTGACGTAACGCCATATATCGTACCGTAAGGAGCTTCAGCGAGAATGTCATTTTGGACCATGAGGACGTTATGTGAGAGTGTCACTGGTCACCCGTACATAGCTCTCAGGTATTATACATCACCTTTGAAAACTCGTGAATGATCTCGACGATGCTCTCTTCCGGGATAGGGGGTCCTTCGTTGAGCCATTCCAGGAGGAGATTCAGAACCCCGGCGTTTTGAAAATAGGCGGTGTAGTAGGCGGTGGCGTCCTTCGTTGGCCCCAGGGTGAGATCGACCTGGGCGCGGGTGATGAGGGTCCGGTAGTTGCCGCTGTTCGCGCAGGTGCAGAACCGCCGCAGCGTCGGGTCGTTCAGGAAGCGGTGGATATAGGCTGCGATGATGCCGCGCTCAGCGCCGCCGTTTTCCAGCGGAAGATCCCATTGGGTATCCCCGCCGAATACCCGCGCTACGCTCTCCCACAGCACCTCCCGGATCAGCATGTCGATATAAGCGTAGTGGGCATAGAAGGTGGAGCGGTTCACCCCAGCCATCTGACACAGCTCCACCACGGTGATCTCTTCGGGCTCCTTCGACTGGAAGAGCTCCAGAAATGCGCTTTTCAGCGCCGCCTTGCTCCGTTCTGATCGGGCGATCCTTCGGTCCATACTCCGTTCTCCTCAGAAATTCCGACACATGTCGGATTTTGTTTGTTGTTATCCAGTATACAGACCATTATAATTTCTGTAAAGGGAAACACTGAAAAAAAACAGATCAGCGGTTTATGTGTTTTCTCAAAATCACTTGGAAGAGGAACGACTATGAGCAGACTGAAGATCCGAACCAGAAGCCAGGCTCAGGAGTTGGTGGACAACATGTACGCGGGGATGGAGCGGAGGATCGCCGCCAGCCCCTCCGGTCTGTGTCCCATCGACATCACCCTCAGCTTCCTGAACCTGTGTCACGCCCAATCCTGCGGCAAATGCACCCCCTGCCGCATCGGCCTGGGGCAGCTGTCCGCCCTGCTGAGGAAGGTGCTGGACGGGGAGGCCGACATGGATACCCTTGTCCAGATCAAAGCCACCGCCCAGAATATCGTCGACAGCGCGGACTGCGCCATCGGCTTCAACGCCGCCACGCTGGTGCTCAACGGTATGGCCGGCTTTGAGGACGATTTCCGGGAGCATATCCTCCATCATCAGTGTCTGGCCTCCCACCGCAATTCCGTTCCCTGCATTACGCTCTGCCCGGCGGGCGTGGATATCCCCGGCTATATCTCCCTGATCGCCGACGGCCGGCCTGCCGACGCCGTGCGGCTGATCCGCAAGGACAATCCCTTCCCCACGGCCTGCGCGTATATCTGCGAGCATCCCTGCGAGAGCCGCTGCCGCCGCAGCATGATCGACGATCCCATCAATATCCGGGGTCTGAAAAAGTTCGCGGTCAACCAGGCCGGGAATGTGCCCAATCCCCCCTGCGCCCCGGACACGGGCAAAAAGGTCGCCATCATTGGCGGAGGTCCCAGCGGCCTTTCCGCAGCTTACTATCTGCGCCTCATGGGCCACGCCGTCACGGTCTTCGAAAAGCGCAGGCGCCTGGGCGGCATGCTCCGCTACGGCATCCCCAGCTACCGTTTCCCCCGGGAAAAGCTGGATGAGGAGATCGCCTCCATCCTGTCCACGGGGATCGAGGCCCACACCGACGCGGACATCGGCAAGGACATAACGATGGAGCAGCTGAAAAAGGATTACGATGCCGTCTATATCGCCATCGGCGCCCAGACTGACCGAAAGGCGGGTCTCCCCGGGGAGGACAGCGGCCATGTGATCTCCGCCGTGGAGATGCTCCGTGGGATCGGCGACTACCAGATGCCCGACTTCTCCGGCAAAAAGGTCGTCGTCATCGGCGGCGGCAACGTGGCCATGGACGTGAACCGTTCCGCCGTCCGGCTGGGGGCGGAGAAGGTCACCTGCGTGTACCGCCGCCGCGAGGCCGACATGACCGCCCTTCCCGAGGAAGTTGAAGGCGCGCTGGCGGAGGGCGTGGAGCTGCTCACCATGAAGGCCCCCGTCCGCATCGAAGCGGATGAAGAGGGCAACGCCGTTGCGCTTTGGGTCAAGCCCCAGGTCTCCGGCGCCTTCGATAAGGGAGGCCGGCCAGCGCCCGTGGCTTCCGACATGCCCGAGCTGCGCATCCCGGCGGACCTGATCGTCGTGGCTGTGGGCCAGGGCCTTGAATCCCGCCATTTCGAGGAGTCCGGCATTACGGTCAAGCGCGGCTCCATCATGGCC
>JAEEGI010024588.1_pt1 | contig 11732 bp, 9 predicted proteins | sample 8958751 | NCBI WGS metagenome assembly JAEEGI01 (sample SAMN16246545, study PRJNA631951) | gut metagenome | biome: gut microbiome; feature: rumen; material: KS-attached | host: Bos | place: Iran: Karaj | collected 2018-10 | reverse complement strand
TTTGGCTCAAGCGCTTTAAATTCAGGCCTTGAAATTCAGAGGGCTTTAATTAAGAATAATTGATTAAAAATCAAATACATGAACAAGGAACTGATCACTCAGAATGAGGTGGAGAATGATGGGAAGACGATCCACCTTTATTTCAACACGGAGGTAGGGCTGTACGTGGCTTTCGGCTTCTCCGCTTTCTTCGCCGCCCACATCGTGGATGTCATCACGGCATATTCGGAAGACATGCACATGCCAGTGGCTCTAATGCGCAAGCCGGACGTGACCGAGCTGCGCCGCTCAACGGTGAAGCATCAGCACGATTACCATGTGTATTACCATCTCGAGCTCAAGCAGGAGATCCCTCTTGACGACTACCAGCGCTGGGCCATTTCAACTATGTGGGAAAAATAGGAGGCAGACATGCTAACTACTGGAATATCATATCTTTTGATGGGTTTGGCCCTCGTCGTGACGACGTTGGTTTTCCCTCATGTGCTTAAATTCGCCCGGAAGCACAACATAGTCGATAATCCCAATGCCCGGAAGCTCCAGCGTGTGCCGGTGCCGGTGATGGGCGGGACGACTGTTTTCGTCGGGTTGTGGGTGTCTGTGCTCGTCTGCTTTTTCATATGCGAGGACACGATTCTCCTCAAGGTTCTCGGGCTTCTGACGGTCATGTACGCGATCGGAGCATGGGACGACATAAAGGATGTCTCTCCGGCGCTGCGCTTCCTGGTCGAGTCGGTCGTGGTGTGGTTGATGATAGTCTTTTTAGACGTGGAAATCAACGACTTCCATGGTTTTCTCGGAATACATAAGCTTCCCGATGTGGCCAGCGTCCCGCTGTCGCTTGTCGCCGGCGTGGGGATAATCAATGGCGTCAATCTGATCGATGGGGTGGACGGATATTGCTCGACCTACGGTGCCATGGCATGCGCCATGTTCGCCGCCTTGTTCTTTTATGCCGGGGATATGGTCTCTTTCTCGATGGCCTTGATCGCCATCGGCGCCTTGATCCCGTTCTTCTTCCACAATGTGTTCGGGAAGACTTCGAAGATGTTCCTGGGCGACGGGGGAAGCCTGATGCTCGGAACGCTCCTGACGTATTTCACTTTCGTGACTTTGGCTTCCGGCTCATCTTGCGATTTTTATGATGAGAAGGGGATGTCGCTGGTGGCGTTTTGCCTTGCTGTCCTGGCGGTGCCGGTGTTCGACACCTTGCGGGTGATGATCAGTCGTATGGTCAAGGGAGTCAGCCCGTTCCATCCGGACAAGACGCACCTCCATCACATGTTCATCGAGTTGAATTACTCGCACTTGCTGACTTCCGGAACTATCGTGATGGCTAATGCCTTAATCATTGTCCTTCAGCAGCTTAGCTGGATGCTTGGGGCTTCTATCAACTTTCAGGTGTTCCTGGTCATCGCGCTGGCTTTGATGCTGACTTGCGGGCTTTACTTTGTCGTTGAGGGCGAGCGGCGTAAGAATGATGGGGAAGGGTCGGAGCGCTTCCGCAGGTGGTCCGAGAACGCGAAGGCGTTGAACCTTTCGAGGACGAGGGGCTGGATGTGGATCCGGGATGTGGTGGACAGCCGATGGCTGGCCGGGAAGGCTCCGGCTTCGGAGAGTCCTTCCGACGACCAGGCCCCGAAGCCGCCGAGAATCGATCCGCGCATCGGGTAGTTCGACAGGCTCACCAACTAACCGTCACCGTTCTGGTGGCGGTTTTTTGTTGCTGTATTAATATAAAAATATTAAATTTGTAGGATTATTTTGGCCACGGTGTGAGGCTCTTGGATTGGAGCTCCCCGAGTCCAGCGGGAAAAAAGCTGGCTGCCGGAGGACCCCTCTCTTCAGCGAAAGAGGGGAGAGGGAGTCGTAACTCATTGAACTAATGTTAATTATTAATACTTTAAAATGAAAAGATCTTTACTGATTTTGACCTGTGTCGTAGGCGCCTTGGGGCTTCTCGCTTCTTGCTCCACCCCTGCGAACATCACCTATTTCCAAGACACCGAACAAGCCGATGGTGCCGAGATCGCCGCTCCGAAGAACATCATTCTGAAGCCTGGCGACATGATCTCGATCATCGTCAACGCGAAGACTCCTGAGTTGAGCGCCTTGTTCAACCTGCCTTACACTACCCACAGGATCGGCCAGAACAGCAACGCCGCGATCTCCGGGACCTCCAACTCCCAGATCTCCGGCTACACTATCGGCGACGACGGGATGATCGATTTCCCGACCCTCGGCCGTGTGAAGATTGCCGGCATGGACAAGCAGCAGGTCGCCAAGACCATCAAGGACAAACTCCGTGAGGAGGGTCAGGTCAACGACGCTGTCGTGACTGTCGAGTTCATGAACCTTTACTACCAGGTCCTCGGTGAGGTCGCCCGCCCGGGTCGCTTCCCCATCAACAAGGACGCTATGACACTGCTGGACGCTATCGCCTCCGCCGGCGACCTGACCATCCAGGGCACACGCGGCAATGTGAAGGTCCTGCGTGACGAGGACGGCCACCAGAAGACCTACGAGGTGGATTTCACCTCCGCGAGGAGCCTGATCTATTCTCCGGCCTACTACCTCAAGCAGAACGATGTGATCTATGTCGAGCCTAACGACATCCGCAAGCGCCAGTCCACCGTCAACGGCAACAACCTGCGTTCCGCTTCCTTCTGGATGAGCCTCGGTTCCTTCGTCACTTCGACCATCCTGGTGATCCAGCGGATCAGCCGCTACATGTAGAAATAACTAATACTGAATATATTCGAATATGGAAAACACAGAACCCATCACCATCACCACCGCTCCTCAGGAGGAAGAGTTCAACCTTAGGGAGTTCTTCGGACGCTGCATGTCCAAGTGGTACTGGTTCGTCTTATCCTTGGTCATCTGCCTTCTGGTAGGCACCTACATCGTCATGACGACGGTTCCGGTCTATCACTCTTCAGCCGAGGTACAGATCAAGTCCGATTCCCGCGGCCGCTCCATCGACAACTCGAGCGAGTTCGCCGACATGGGCATGTTCATGACCAGGACCAACGTTTACAATGAGCTCCGCGCCTTCCGTTCTCCCGACATCATGGGAGACGTCGTCGAGAACTTGAAGCTCTACATGGACTACAAGTATCCTGGTCGTCGCTATGACATCACCCTCTACGGAACCACTCTTCCTGTCGTGGCCGAACTGCTTGACCATCCCGACAACCTTAAAGCCGAGTTCCGCATCTCTTTTGAGAAGGATGGCAAGATCGCCCTTTCGAACTTCGAGAGAGCGAAAGACAAACTCGACGGCAAGCCTGTCAAGGGCAATCTTGGCGACACCCTTTCGACTCCTCTCGGAAGGATCCTGGTGACCAAGACTCCCAGCTATCCTGAGAAGGGTTACCACTTTGACATAGATGTCACTTGTTCTTCCAGGAAGGGCGCTATCGGCCTTTTCAGCAAGCATCTCACTGTCGCCCAGTCCGATAAGATGGCTGACATGATCACCATCGGTGTCGATGATGTCTCCACCCAGCGGGCTCAGGACATCGTCAGCACTCTGATCGCCGTCTACAACGTCAAGTGGGTCCAGGACAAAAACCTCCTTGCGAGGGCGACCTCCGAGTTCATCAATGACCGTCTTCATGTGATCGAGGGTGAGCTCTCCGATGTCGATTCCGACATCTCCGCTTACAAGTCGGCCAACATGATCCCCGACGTGGGAGCCGCCGCCGACATGTACATGCAGCAGAACGCGGCCATCAACCAGCAGATGCAGGAGCTGAACAACCAGCTCTACATGGCCCGTTATGTCAAGAACTACATCGCCAATGAGGGCAGCAACAACCAGCCCCTGCCTGTGAATATGGGCATAGCCAATTCCGCTCTTGAGTCCAGGATCAATGAATATAACCGCCAGCTCATCGAGAGGAACAACCTCGTCGAGAACTCCGGTGAGAACAACGTGCTGGTCAAGGATATGGACAAGACCCTCGAGTCGATGAGAGGCGCTATATCGATGTCCATGGACAACGAGATCATGGCTCTCAACACCCGCTACAGCGGCCTCCAGGGCCAGTCCAGGGCAACTTCCGCCAAGATTGCCGCCAACCCGAAGCAGGCTAACGAGCTGCTCAGCGTCGAGCGTCAGCAGAGTGTCAAGCAGAGCCTCTACCTCTACCTTCTCCAGAAGCGTGAGGAGAACGAGCTCTCCCAGGCTTTCACCGCCTACAACACCCGTGTGATCAAGCACCCTGTGATCAACGGCCCTGTTGCTCCTCAGAAGAGTAGGATCATGCTTGTGGCCCTTCTTCTCGGCCTCTTGATCCCTCTCGCCATCCAGTACATCCTGATGGCCACCGACACCAAGATCCATTCCCGCAAGGATCTCAAGAGCCTGTCGCTTCCTTTCCTCGGCGAGCTTCCGCTGGCCACCAAGAAGAAGAACATCTTCGGCAGGGTCAAGAGAACAGCTCTCGGCACCAACGCCATTGTTGTTGAGCACGGCAACCGTAACGCCATCAACGAGGCCTTCCGAGTCCTTAGGACGAACCTCGAGTTCATGACCAAGGATCCGGCCGCCAATGTGATCGCTACCACTTCTTTCAACCCTGGATCCGGTAAGTCCTTCTTGACGATGAATAGCGCTATCTGCTTGGCTATCAAGGATAAGAAGGTCCTGGTGATTGACGGTGACCTTCGTCACGGAACCTTGTCAGAGTTCGCCGGCACCCCTGAGAAGGGTCTCAGTGACTACCTGGCCGGAAAGATTGATGATGTTAACGCTGTAATAGTCGAGTCGCCGAACTACCCGACCCTCAAGGTTCTCCCTGTCGGTACCATCCCTCCGAACCCTGCCGAGCTCATCGCTGATCCAAAGTTCGGTCAGCTTGTCAAAGATCTGAAGACCCAGTACGATTATGTCATCATCGACTGCCCTCCTGTGGACATCGTTACTGACGCCAAGATCATCAACGAGTTTGTCGACAGGACAGTCTTCGTCTTGAGGGCCGGTCTCCTTGACAAGGATCTCGTTCCTGAGCTTGAGGATCTCTACAAGAGGGGCGAGTACAACAACCTTTGCTATGTGCTGAACGGAACCACCTCTGGCAGTGGCTATTACGGCCGCTATGGCCACTACGGCCACTATGGTCACTATGGCCACTACTACGGTTACCACAGCTACTACGGCAGCAAAGCTGACTCGAAGTCCGAAGCGAAAGCCTGATGAGATTCCGTGGTGTTGTCGGGTTCTTGATTCTCCTCGCGATAGCGTTCACCGCTTGCGAGGAGGATCGCTTTTTTAATATCGACACACCGGAAGCTCTCACCTTCGCTCCGGAAGGATCGTCTCGTTGTTTCTACGAAGAGATGTTCTCTTTCTAGTACCGCATTGATTTTTTGAGTACAAATGGCTACAGTTTTGACCTTCGGGGTTTATGATATGCTGCACATCGGGCATATCCTTCTGTTCAAGAGAGCTAAAGAGCTTGGTGACAAGCTGATAGTGGCTGTCCAGGACGGTGAATATATTCAGAAATACAAGCCTGGCACCTCGATGGTTTACACGACCGAAGAGCGGGTCTATATGGTCAGCTCGATCCGGTATGTGGACGAGGTCGTGGTCTATAAGGATGTCGATGTGGACATCCAAAAGATTGATTTCGACATCTTCGCCAAAGGCGGTGACCAGTGCCACGCGGGCTTCCAGCGTGCCGTCAAGTGGTGCGAGGAGCAAGGCAAGAAGGTCGTGACGCTCCCCAGGACGGAGGGCATCTCCTCGACTATGCTGAGGGAATATTCCAGAACAAGATAGGACTTAACTAAAAAGAGTTTTATGATTATTGGCAAATTAGTGTCTCACTTCCACAAACTGCAGGAGATGAGATTTCACAAGGTCCGCTACACCGAGCATTTCAAGTCCTTGAAACACAGGCGGAAACTGACCAGGGAACAGAAGAAGGAAGTACAGGACTACTATACCTCCCTGATTGGAAAGAAGGTGCCGTTATATGGCCATGAGTTCTTTTACTCGAGGACGGGCTATTTTACCAAGGAATACTTTCCACCAAATGTCCACCATTGTGATATTGTTCCAAAGGCGAATATGTTTAGCAGAGTAGCCGCTTTCTCTGATAAGAATATGTGCGACTTCCTCTTCCCTGGAGAGAATGTCGCACCCTCTCTCTTGAAGAACATGAATGGTTATTATTACTTCGAGGGTAATCCTGTCACAGAGGAAGAGGCTGTCGCTCTTTGTGGGGACCTTGATCGGGTTATCATCAAGCCTTCGGGACTCTCATCAGGTCGCGGAATCCAGATCTTCAGCTCGCGAGATGGAGTGACCGACTTGTCAGGAAAAACTGTCGGAGAACTGTTCAAGGAATACAAGAAGAACTTTCTCGTCCAGAAATGGATAAGGCAACACAAGGATTTGGCTGCTCTGAATTCCTCTTCTGTCAACACGATAAGGATTCTATCCTATCGGTCAGGTATGGAGGTCTTGATTATTTTATCTATCCTCCGCATCGGTCGTAGCGGCTCTGTGATTGACAATCAATGTGCTGGTGGGATAGCGGTTTCGATTTCGAAAGATGGCAGGTTGGAAAAAGAGGGATATGGAGGATATGAGCAAGACGATATCTTCAAGACGGATTCCGGAATCGTTCTGGAGGGTTATCAGGTCCCGTCATACGATAAAACCATCGAAATGGTGAAGCGTCTGCATTTGCGGCTTCCGTTCTTTGACATGGTCGCCTGGGATGTGGCGATTCAGGAAGATGGTGAGCCTGTGCTGATAGAGTTCAACACTAATCCGGGTTTGTTTGAGGAAAACATAAAATCAGGCTACGGCGAATATACTGAGAGGATAATCAAAGAGTTGTGGCCGAGGCCGAATAACCGTTTCCCTTATTAAGGATTCTTCTTATGGCCGCGGCCGTTCGTCACTGGATTTCTTCTCTGATGATTCTCACTTTGGCGGTTGCATGCGGCGACCGGATCACCATCGATTACTCAAGGCCCCTTCCCGATGTGGAACGGACTTCGGAGTACATTGCGGTCTTCGGAGACATCCAGTACCTTACCATGCCGACTACGATTTTCTTCTATCGTACTCAGGTTGAGTGGCTTGAACGGAATATTGATCTCGGAGCTAAGATTAACTGCGTGCTGCACACCGGTGACATCACCGAGACCAATGATCCCATCTCATGGGCTCTCTGGCATGGCGAGACCGAGACTCTTGCCAAGAAGACGTTGTATATGAGCGCGATAGGGGACCACGACTACACCTGGCACGACAAGGTTTACATCTCCGATCGCTCGGACACCCATTTCAACGAGTACATGGATTTCCCGCGGACCCTGTCGAAGGTCGTCGCCAGATTCGAGCCCGGGCACATGGAAAATGTGGTGGTGGAGAATATCGTACGCGGCCAGCGTCTCTACCTTCTTTGCCTTGAATTTGCCCCGAGGAATGAGGTCGTCGAATGGGCCAATGAATATGTCTCCTCCCACAATGATGTCAAGTTCATCCTTGTCAACCACGAGTACCTTGAGAGTGGGGGAGGTATTCGTACCCAGGGGCTGAAGTGCGTGGCACGCATCCGCAACTCTTCCTACAACACGCCCACCAAGCTTTGGGAACGACTGGTGAAGGGCAACGACAACATAGTCTGCGTCTTGTGTGGTCATGTAGGCAGCCTTTATGCTCTGACACTGACCGATAATGATTTCGGCAGGGAGGTTCCGCAGATTGAGCACAACATCCAAAGCACCTCTTACAGGTTTGACAACTGGCTGATGCTCTGGGAGTTCCCCGCAGTGGGAGACAGTGTCTCGGTCTCAATAGTCAACACCGCGACTGGGGATTACTACTCCGACTCGAAGTCATTGTTCAAGTTCCGGTATAAGTACTGATCATGTCGGAAAAGAGCATGAAGCATAAAGCGGCGTCCGCAATGGTTTGGACAGGATTACAGAAGTATTCTGTAATGTTTGTCCAATTTTTGTCCAGCATCATTCTTGCCCGCTTGCTCACTCCCTATGATTATGGATGCATTGGGATGCTATCCATTTTCATGGTTCTTGCCGACACTTTCATCGATAGTGGATTCGGGTCAGCCTTGATTCAGAAAAAGAGGCCGACTCAGGATGATTACTCCACCGTTTTCTGGTGGAATATGGGCATGGCGGTGTTGATGTATGCCATCCTTTATTACTCCGCCCCTGCGATTGCCCGCTTCTTTGGATTATCGGAATTGTCCGCTATTCTACGGGTCCAAGGACTTATCTTGTTTGTGCACGCATTGAACGGCGTTCAACGGAATCAACTCAAGAAGCAGCTGAATTTCAAACTGTTATCCATCGTCGCTATTTCTTCTTGTGTTTTTTCTATCTCAGTTACCATATTCCTTGCCTATAAAGGGTTCGGGGTTTGGGCCTTGGTTGCCCAGAACTTCGCATCCGCTATCATCCCTACTGCCGTTTTCTGGTTCTATGTGAAGTGGAGGCCTAAACTGATTTTCTCGATACAGTCTTTCAAGGAGCTGTTCAGTTTTGGAGTGTTTATGTTCCTAACCTATCTGCTCAACCGAATCGGAAACAGAATACAGGGATTGCTCATCGGAAAATTCTTTCCTCCGGAGACAATGGGTTATTACTCGAAAGGAGAGAATACAGAGAATCTTGCGTCTTCAGCTATTTCTAGTGTCGTGATGCAGGTCACCTATCCGTTGTATGCCGAAGTTCAGGATAAAAAGGCTCAGTTGATCAATATTATCAAGAGGACTTCAACCACATTGGCTTACTTGACGTTTCCGATTCTTTTCGCTCTCATTTTGTGCGCCAAGCCGTTGTTCGTGATTCTATATTCGGAAAAGTGGCTGGCCAGTGTGCCATATTTCCAGGTGCTTTGCATCGCTGGTTTGGCTGGTTGTCTGCAATCCGTCAATTTGATGTCTATCACGGCTGTGGGCAGAAGCAAGGAGATGTTCTCGTGGACAGTCATTAAGAGAATGATGGGAATCGCATTCTTGGTCGTAGGTTATTGGCTTTTCGGTATGAAGGGAATTCTGGCCGGTGTGATCCTTAATCAAGTGTTCTCGTATTTTGTCAATATAGGCCTCGTCACGAAATTCGTGGGTTACAAGTGGAACCGTCAACTTATGGACATTATGCCGGTAGCGGCGGTCTCCTTCATCGGCGCATTGGTAAGTTACATGTTCGGCCGAGTTCTTCATCTTGACATGTACCTCGATGGTTTAGTGAAAGGCTCTGTCTTCCTGGCTATCTATCTCGGCTGGTCATTTATCTTCAAACCAGAAGCTTACACATTCTTCCTTTCTGCTATTCCCGCGAAACTCAGGTTCTGGGAGAAAAAGAAATGAGACAATAATTCCTGTCACATGGCAACTCCAAAGATCAATAAAATCAAATCATTCATCGCACGCATTATATTCCACACGATAAGAAGGTGCACAAGGCCGGAAAAGTATAGAAAGCTTTCTTTCTGGATTGATTACCTTAAGGAAGATGGAGTCAGTTTGAATGATGCTGCGAAACGAGTCTTGAATCGTGTCGTCACAGGGTTCTGTGTGCCGGATTCATGGAGTTTCCCAAAAGGAAGCGCCTGTCTTATTCAAGAGAACGAGAAGGTTACCGCCGATGTGAAGAAGGCTGCCAAGAAAGGTGCGTTGGTTTTTGTGACTTTCAAATCGTTCGACGATTATCCATGTGTTGTTTGTGATGATCCATTGGCCGTTTTCGCGAAGGCGTGCCGTTATTTTCGTGATCTTGAGAAAAAGTTGAAAGTGACTTCAGTTTGTGGAAGTATCGGGAAGACCACCACAAAAAATATGATTGGAGAGGTCTATAAGATGAAGTTCAAGACTTCCTATACCGAATCGAATTACAACGCGAAGTATGTGATAGCCTATGCGGTGCAGCATATCCCACGTAGGACGGAGATGATGATCCAGGAAGTGAATGAGGACACTCCTGGCGAGACAAGGCATGAGTCAACTATGCTTGATTCCGAGTTGTATGTGATTACCGCTATCGACAAGTCCCATTTCAGCCATTTCGGTGACGCTGGAAAGATTGTCGAGGAGGTTTGTTCCTTTACTGAGAATATGTCTCCATCGGGATCTGTTATTGTCAATGTGGATGATTTCAATAGATTTGACCTATTGAATGGCAGGAGAGCCATTACTGTTTCTCCTTCCGGAAGTGATGCTGATTACCGTGCTGAGAATATTGTTGTAAGTGATGAAGGCTTGTTATTCGATGTTATTGACAGACAGGGGAATAGGGTTTCCGTCAAACTGAATGGGATCTTTGCGACCCACAACATCATAAGTGCTTTGTATGCCTTTGCGGCGGGGGCATATCAAGGTATTGACTATGCTTCGATTGTTGAGGGCCTCGGACATTTCAGACCTAGAGGAACCAGGCAGAATGTTCTTACGACTGATGATGGCGTTGTGATTTACGCTGATTGTTACAATGCGGTCGGACTCTCGATGAAATCCGCCATTTCAACTTGTGACACTATGCCGGTCTCTGGCAAAAGGGTTGCCGTATTGGGAGACATTGCCGAACTTGGAGACATTACCGAAGATGTCCATCGCGAGGTTATGGATGCCGTCTCTAACTCAAAGTTTGATTGCCTGCTGACTATCGGTGATGAGATGAAAAAGGCCTCGGCACGTCTGGCGCATGAAGGGAAAGTGTCAGTTAAGAATTTCGTCTCTTTGGAGGATCTTTCTTCTGAAATAAAGTCTATTGCCAGGCAAGGGGACTTGCTCCTTTTCAAAGCCAGTCATGCTAGCCATCTTGAGAAGTGCATCTTGAAGATTTGGCCTCAGTTTGAGACTGAATTCAAGTATTACAGTCGTGACTTTTCGAAGTGGGAAAAAAAGACTGTAAAATATTGACTATGGGTTATTTGAAAGAGGCGTCATATTCCGCATTGGATAGGTTTGTAGCATTTGTGACGGCACAGAATGCGAAAGCTTCCCGTAGAGTGAAGGCATTCGTCGGCGCCATGAATGACAAGGCATCTTCTATTGGAGTCAATAACTCCCACTTTTCAGATCCTTCGGGTTTTGTCTCAGAAAATTCCTTATCAACGGCCTCTGATATAGCGACTGTTTTTTCCCATGCCATGGCGGATCCTAAGCTTGCGGCAATCTTGGAGAAAAATGAGCACACTATGTCAATAGCAGGACGAGCCCGTCGCTCGAGGGTCATTGAAAGTACGATATGCCGTGACTTATTCACTGACAGCGATTTCCGCATATTGGCCGGAAAGACGGGGACGTCTCCGGACAATGCGTATAATGTGGCGTTTATCGCTCGCGCCAGTGATAATTCCTTGTTTCTGTGTTCTCTCTTAGGAGCTGACTCAGAAGAGGCAAGGTGGAAGGATTCGCTTACTGTTCTTACTTGTGCCTACGACAAGAGAAGAGGAATCAACACAAAGACGCTGGATGTCACTGCCAAGTCCGTGTTGGTCTCCACTTATCCCGAAGGGGAGGTAGTTATTTCCAAGAATTCTGATTCCGCTATTGTCCCTGCGTCGTTGACTAAGTTGATAGCCGCTTTGACTGCTTCTGAATATTTGACCGATTGGGACGTTAAGGTCAGGGTTCAAAGAAATGACATGATGAAAGGTAGCGGGAATAACCTTCGTTATGGAGATTATGTGACTGTCAGGGATTTGTTTTACGACATGCTGTTGCCTTCAAGCAATA
>JAEEGI010024587.1_pt1 | contig 11732 bp, 7 predicted proteins | sample 8958751 | NCBI WGS metagenome assembly JAEEGI01 (sample SAMN16246545, study PRJNA631951) | gut metagenome | biome: gut microbiome; feature: rumen; material: KS-attached | host: Bos | place: Iran: Karaj | collected 2018-10 | reverse complement strand
TTTCTTCTTATGTTATGGTGCTGATATTAATTGTACTTTTGATATGGAAAATGGATATAATGTTATTATGAAATTATTATCTTGTGAAATTAAAAGTGATGAAAAATTTAATAGTTTAGTTGAAATTGTTAAATTTCTATTACAAAGAGGAATTAATGTACAAATTAAGGGAAAAGATAATAAAAATGTATTTGATATTTTAAGAGATAATAAAAGAATTTTAACTAAACACAAAGAAGAGTTTTATTTTATTTTGGAAAATACTAAACAACTTATTTTTTTTACTGATTATAATGATTTAACTTCTAATAGTAATTTATCTAGTTTATATCAAGGGAAACATATTAGAAATTTAAGTTCTTTATATAAAGGGAGTAAAGGAAATGAAATTTTATTTCAAACTGATGATAGTCATGGACCAAATTGTTGTGAAATATTTTGATATATTTAATGTATATAAAAAAAATATATTTTCCAAAAATAGGAAAAATAAAGAGTTATTTGTTGTTGAATAAAAAATTATTGATTCATTATTTTATTTAATCTTTTTAAATGTAAATGGAAAGAATAATTTCATATATTTTTGTATAGCATGAAAATGTTGTTTATAAAAACCTAATTTATAAGAGTTTTTTATTTTTTAATTGTAAGATAATATATTTAAACAAATTATTTTCAAGACCTAATTTTTTTATATATTATTTAACATATAAAAATTATATTTATTCTAAACAATATCACTGATTTAAAACAAACCTATTTTTTTTAATTATAAAAGCGAATTAAAAGAAATAATTATATTCTTAATTAATATAAATGTTACATAAATGGTTTTAAAAAATAATACATTTAACATCCTTGTTTTCATAAAAATTCTTTTTTGTAAAATGTAATTTCATTTTAACTAAATGATATATAACGTGCTCAAGAAACGATTATTTTTAAAGAAAAATAAATTAATAAAAAAATAATTAAAAAAGAAAAATAAGATAATTATTTCATAAAAGATTACAAAATTTTGATCTTCATCATCAATATAAAATTGATTTTTTTTTAAAACAAATAGAAAAGATAAGAGATAAAAGATAATTATATAAAAAATCACAAAAAATGAAGCATTTTTTAATAAAAGCCAATGACAAAGAAAAAAGAGGAAGCTTTTATATTAGAATATCTTAATAAAAATTAAACAAAAAAAATAAAATTATATTTTAAAGATTTTTTGATGAATTTTTTAAATTCTTTTGAAAAACATTTTTTGGATAAAAAAAGAAAAATAAACTTTCAGATTAATTCAAAAGAAAACAACGAAAACATTCTAAAGGATTCTCAAGATTTAAATTCAAATATTTTTCAAAGAGATTTTAAAAAACGAAAAAAATTAAGAAAGAAGAGAAAATTTAAACCAGATGATATTAGAAAAAAAATAAAAGCAAGATTTCATAAAACAATAAAAAATATAATAAATGAAAATTTAAAACTTGCAGGATCAAAAGAATTATTTGATTTTCTTCCTCAAAGTTTTGTTTGCAATATAACAAGAGATAAAAATAAGGAAATAATGGGTTTAACATATAAACAACTTTTGGAAAAAGATTTCACAAAAGATTTTGATAAAATAGATAGAAGACAAAAAAAAATTGATTTAAGGAAAATAGAAAATAATATTAAAGTATTAAATTATTTAAAAAAAAATCCTCAAATTTCAATAAAATCTGGATTTGATGCAATCTCTGGTATGACTTATGCTAATATTTTAAAAGAATATTTTTCTTCTGATGAATTTGAAGAATCAATTATTAAACTTAAAAATGAAGAAGAAAACGAAGAATATATAAGAGAATATAGATTAAAAGCTAAAACTTATGTTGAATTTTTTTGTAATGATAATATTGAAAATCAAAAAGGAAATGTGATTTCAAACAAAAATAACAATATTATCAGAATTCAATTTGATTCATTGTAAATCTTCTTTATAAATTTATAAATTTTTAAATTATATTATCTAGTGATTAGTTATTATCAAATTATATTTAAGAATATTTTATTAAAAGAATTTATTACTAGTCTTTTAATTAGGCTAAAATGTAAATTAATTTTTTTATATATTAATTATTTTTAAAAATTAAATTTTCATACTATATATTTTAATTTAATTTATATAAAATTCTATTATTGTCAAAAAAAAATTAATACCTATTAAAAAACAATTAATACCTTTTTATTCATCTACTAAAAGTTTTATATAATTTTTATCCAATCTTTTAATTAAATTTTCTTGAAAACACATTTTTTGTAATTTTGGTTTTATTCGTTGTATTATATTATCATTTAAATAAATTTTTTCACTTTTTTTTCTAATTTTTTTTTCAGAAATAATAGTTTGAATTTCATTAATATTATTTAGGAAATTATTTTTTGAACGAATAGCAATAAAATTAACAATATTATCATCTGATAATCCTTTAACTTTTTTTAAATAATTTCTTAAAGTTTGTTCAACTTTATAAAAATTATCTTTAACTAAACTCTCATAAGCAATTTTTAAAAGATTTTTTTCTTTTGGTCGATAAAAAAAATTTTGAGTAGTGTGATTTGTTCTATTAGTATAATTTGTGGAATTAAAAGCTCTATTTGTATTTAATTCACTATCTAATTGATTTTCTAAGGTTTTAACATGTGTATTTAAAAAATCATGTTTTTTATTATTATTTCTTGATTTTAAATTTGAAGATATTAGTTTAGGAGAATCAATTGAAAAATTACTTACATTCCTTGCTTTTGATTCAGATAATAAATAAAATGGTTTTTCCTTTTTTTTAGAAATTGTGTTTGAAAACTTATTTTGAAAAATTCCACTTGAGAGTTTTTTAAAAGATTCTGATACATGTTTTTTAGAAAAAAATTTGTTGGCAATTTTTTTTGAATGTTTCTTAGATTGAGTTCTACTTTTACTTCTAATAATATTTGCAAATTTATTATTAATTACTTTAGGTTTGAATTTATTAGGAGAATAAAAAGGATTATATGTTTTATAATCTGTTAGAGGTTCAACTTTAATTAATTCCAATAAAATCTTTATTTTTTCTAAAATTTTTTCATCTGTTTCTTCGTTATCATTATTATTATTATTAAGATTAATATTAGGCATTAACACTTCTTCTCTTTTTGAAATAATAGTACGATCCTTATTATTTTTATGTATTTCAAATATTTTTTTTTCAACAATATTTTTCAATTTTTTTAAATAAACTATAGTTTGAATTGCTATATTTTTCCCTCTATTAGATTCAGTCTGAGAGATAAATGAAGAATAAAATCCATCATATATTCTATCTTCATTTCCTTCAATCAAAGGATTCATTCTAAATACATTATGTTCTACTGTTAATGTTGGGATTTTATATCCTCTTTCTTTATATTCTTCAATTATTTCTCTAAATGTATCTTCTGGACCTAAACTATTTTTTTTTTTAGATAATTTTTTATAATTTTTACTAAAATCATCATTTTCTGTTTTTAAAATATGGATTTTTGGTTCATTTGTAAATTGTAATTCTGTTTTTATTCTATACAAAGTTTCTTTTAATTCTTTTTCTTCTTCTTTATATGGACTAGTTTTTTTTACATTTTTTGTTTGATCTATTATCCTAAATAAATTTCTATCTTTTTCGTAAAACTTTAAAAAATCTAATGATTTAACTTTTGATTTATGTTTCCTTTCTTTATTAACTTTATTATTCAAGTTTTCACTCATTTATTATTTCTTTACTTATTAAAATTTATAAAAATTTAAAAAATATTCTTAAAAACTATGTCAATTTTAAATAATCAAATGAATCCTGAATTATTTGAAGGAAAAAATGGTGAATTAATAGAAGGCATGCTTAAAACTTTAACTGAATTATCTAACGATTTAAATAATAAAAGAAGTGAATTAGAAAAATTAAGAACAAAAATAAAAGAAGGAAAATTTAATTATAATCAAGAAGTAAAAATTTATCAAAAATTAAATCAAGAAATTATTGCTCATGAAAATAAAAAAGGTGAAATTGAAAATTCAATTAGTAAAATTAAAAAAAAACAATTAATTTTTTATTCTTCTTTAACAAAAGAATTTCTTCTTAATTTAATTGAAAGTTTTAAAAAATTTAAAATTATTTTTGCTCATTTTATATGGTTTAGTGGATATTCTCAAAATAAAGAAATAGATTTTATTTCTATTGTTTTCAGAGATGAACACGAATTAAAATATATTATTGAATATAGTTTAATTTTTCAAAGTCAATTATTTAAAAATAATAAAGAAAAATTTGAAAATATAAAGAATAATATCAATAATTTTAAACAAGAAAATTCTATTCCTTATCCATTTGAAATAATTTTTGAGAATATGAATAATATATATAAATTAATAGATTTAAATTCCCAAAAAGAAGAATTAAATGAATCAATTAATAAAAAAATAGAAGAAAAAAATAAGATTTTTATAGTATTAAAAAAAATAGAAGGAACTATAGTAAGTAATGATAAATTATTTCAAGAAATGAAAAATTATGTTAAAAATATAAATTCAATATTTGACAATTATCAATCAATAAAGAAAAAAAATGATGTTTCCAATTATTTACAATTTGCAAAAAAAGTGAAAGAATTTAATCCTTCAACTTTTAATAAAATAAATAATGGAAGTAATTCAAACATAGATATAAATATTAATAGTATGACTGTACAAAGTGAATATAGTGAAGATAAAAACGATTGTAATTTCTCTAGGAAATTTTTAACAAATAAACATAATTTATTAATTGTAAACCCAAAAGTAGATATTTCATTTTCATTTGATAAAAATTTAAATAAAATTTTATTTTCTAAAACACATTCAAAAACAACATCAAGAACAAGTTTAAAAGTAAAATCATCTCAAATTCATAAATTAAAAAAAAAGAAAATTATAAAATCAAGAACTCCTAATATATCATATTTAAAAGAATCAAAATTTGCTTTAAGAAAAACAAATAAAACATCAAATAATGAAATAAGAAAATTTACTCCATTTCCTATAACCAATTATATTCAAAAAACAATAATAAAGAAAAAAAATATAAAACAAGATAGTTCAAGTGATAATGAAAAAACAGAAAGAAATGACCAAATAATAACTAATTTAATAAGAAATGATTTAATTTTTAATGATTTAAATATGCCTTTTTCAATTGATAATGATAGTGTTTGTGATGAAGTTTCTCCTTTTAGACAAGATAAATTTAAAATTTCTAAATTAGTTATTAAAAATGAAAATGGAAAATGTTCTCCTATAATTAATAGAGGAATTAATCATAAACAACAAACTAATATTGGAGATTTAAGAGTTGAAAGAAAAGTTTATTCAAATGAATGTTGCATGTCTTGTACTTAATTTATAAGTTAATTATTTATTATATATATTTCATCATTTATTATAATATATGTTTTCTATTGAAAAAAATTGAATTAATATTTATATAAATATACATTAATTATTTCTTATTTTTCTTTGGGAACTCTAGATATGTGTAAAGTTTCATTTGTTTTTTTGTATTTTCTGTAAAAGTTTTAAAATTATCAAATTCATTTTTTAATTTATGAATTCCATTTTGAATATCATTTATAATATTATTAATATTATTCTGTATACTTATTTTTGGTCTTGGAGGAGAATGATTATTTTTTCCATTTCTTGAATTTACTTTCCTTAAATCTAAAATATTAACATTACTATTATTTATTCTTTCTGTTGAATTTAATATTGATTGATTTAATATTGATTTATTAACAGTATCCTTCCTTTTTTTATTCGGGAATTTATATCTATTGTCATTATTTGTTGTTTTTAATATTTTTGGATTAATTAAACTTTCTGAAATACTTGAAAAAGATGTTTTTAAATTATCATAAGTATCATTAAAATTATTTGTTTTATTTATAGAAATATTACTATTATTTTTTTGTTGTTTATTTGCATTTGAAATATAATGTTGAAGAGATATTCCTTCATTTTGACCTTTAACTTTTGTTATTAAGTGACATTCTTCCATTAATTTTTGAGCAGATAAGCAATTATTATTTATTCTTATAGCATTCTTATAATTACTTGTACTTTCATTTATAGAAATCATAATATTATTTGTTTGAATTATTTTATTTATTTCATAACATACCTGACATTTTTCAAAGTGATTTTTTTCTTTTTTTTGAGATTGAAATATTAATTCTTTTAAAATATTTTTTAATTCTTTCTCTTTTTTGTTTTCATAATTTTTACAAAAAAGATAACCACTTGTATTATATACAATTAATAAAGAATGATAATTTGTTATTATTAATTTATTTCTTTGATAATCGTTACTTAAAATATTTTTTAAAGGAGTGTCTTTTAAAAGATGAATTAAAATTCTATAAAGTAAATTGATTAATGAATTATCTAAATTTAATTTGGAGATCAAATGTTGATTTGAAAGCAATTTTAAAAGCATTAACATATAATTATCAATATCATTATTTTTTAAATTAATAATTCCAGTTAAAAAAGCAGTTATATTATCATTAGTAATATTAATATTATTTTGAATAAAACTTTTAATTTCTGAAATTGCTTTATCATATTTTTCATTTGCTAAATAATTTAAAATATTTGATATCTTAATATTATTTTTTTGTTGAATTTGTAAATAACTATTTTGGTTTTTTATATTGGATTTATTTTGTTTCTTTGGAATTATTAAATTATTTTTGTTTTTAAAAGCTATAAATAAATAAATAAGTAATATATACTTTTTAAATTAACTTTGTTAATCATTTTATTTACTCATAAAAATTAAATATAAAATATAATTAAATTTAATTTATTATGTAGTAACTTAAATATTTTCATAATTAAAAAATGTCATTAATTTCTCAAGAAGATATAGAATTAATAAAGCAAAAAAACCCTCAATTATTTTTTATATTCGGATATCCTGGAACAGGACAAAAATCTCAAATAGAAAAAGTCTGCAAAGAATTTAGATATGGAAAAGTAAACATGAAAGAAGTAATCAAAAAAGAAATTGAGAATAATACAGAATTAGGAGAAAAAATAAAAATAGATTCAAGTGACCCTGAAGTTTTAACTGCTATTTTAATAAAAGAATTGAAAGAAGTGCAAGAAGATCATGTTTTTATTAATCAATTTCCTTTAAATTTAGAGCAAGCTTTATTTTTTGAACAAAATGTTTTTCCAATTGAAACTTTTATTAATTTCAAAGCTGATTGTGAAACTTGTTATAAAAGAATTCAGGAAAAAGAAAAAGATTTAGAAAACAAAACATCAATAGATGATTTTAAAAATACTTATGATGATTATTCTAGAAATATAAATAAATTAATTGAATTTTATGAACCATATGGTATTATGAGATATGTTGATGCATCAAAATCAATTGGAGAAGTTAATAATTTATTTAAACAAAATTTATATCCTATTGTTTATTCTATAATCGGAAAAAGATATGCAGGAAAAACTGAAATATGTAAGTTATTAAATAACAAAACAGGAATTAATTATATTGATTTTAATGATTTTTTAAAAGAACCTGAAATATGTAAAAGATTAGATGATTCGGATTATGTTGTATCACAATTTATTTTGAAATTAAGAAAAATGAGAGATATTAGAGTATTAATAGAAGATTTTCCTCAAAATGAAAAACAATATAATTATTTTGTTAATAATTGTAGATATTTCGAAAAAATTTATTATTTAAACGCTGATAATTCTTCGTGTTTACAAAGATTAAATGATATTCCATTAAATGACCCTAATTATACTAATTGTTCAAAATTAGATAAAATGTTATTTGAATTTGAACAAAAATTACCATTTATTGATAAATTAAAAAAAACAGCTAATTTAGTAGAAATAGATGTAAATTCACATAAAGTTTTAACTTTAGAAAGAACAATTAAACAAATTCAACCTTATTGCGCTATTATTATAGTAGATGGAGATCAAAGAATCAAGGAAGAATCTTTTAAAAAATTAATCCAAAATTTTAACTTCAAAGAAATAGATTTATTAAAAATAATAGAAAAAGCAATTAAAAGAAAATTTTTACCAGAAGGTTCAGATAATACAACAATATCTCTTGAAGAAAAAATCAATTTAATAAGACCTTTAATTTTCAGAGAAGGATGTGAAAGAGTTATATTAAATGCATTTCCTGCGAATATGGAAGATTTATATTGTTTTGAAGATAACTTATGTCCAATAAATAGATATGTATTATTAACAGATGTTCATTTATTAACATATATAAAAAATCAAGATTCAATGCCTGTTTATTTTCATAATTTAAATAAATTAATTGTGGTAAGCACTAATGATTTAACAGACTATAAAATAGAAGAAAGTTTAGAATTAACAAGGGATATTAATATTGTTTATGGAATGCCAATGTCAGGGAAAACAACAATAGCAAAACATTTACAATCAATGTATAAATGTGAATTATTAGATTTTAAAGAATTAATAGAAAAAGTAAAAAAATCAAAAGCAGATCCTGAAAATCCAGATGCCGAAGTTGAAATTACTTTTGATGATTTAGTAAAAGGTTTAAAAGATTATTTAAATAAAACTCCATTAAATACAAGAATTGTAATAGATAATATTTTTATTCCTAATCAAGCAGAACCATTTTTAATAGATACTTTTGAAAAAGCTATGGAAATTGTTCAAGCTATTGGTTCCTTTAGAAATTTCTATGAAATTGATTGTGAAGAATTAACTTTAATTAATAGATTTAAAGCAAAAGAAGGAATTGCTGAAGAATTTACAGAAGAACAAAAGAATGCTTATAGTGAAACTCAAGAAAAACCAAAAAAATTAATTGATGAAATTAGAGGAATATCATCTAATATTATTAAAGTTAAATGTGATGATAAAATACAAAGATCAAAAGAAATATTTGATTTTTACTTTGGGAGAAATTTAATTCTTGTAAAACATGATTATGATATTTCAATAGAAAAAACATTACAATTATTTGCAACAAGAAATAGAGCATTATATGTAAATGTCCCAAAATTAATATATCATCATTTTTATGAATGTGATGAATATTCAAAAAGATTAGAAGCAAGTTACGGAAGGAAAGAATTTAAAGTAAAAATGCGAGATCCAAATAATTTCGAAGAATCAGTTTTTTACAAATATAATCCAATTCACTTTGAAAAAACATTAGTAAATGAAATAGTATTAAAATATATAATAGATAATTACAAAATAATAGAAAACACAGGAAATTTCATAATAATGAGTGGTTATTTAAATTATGATTTATATATGAAACCAATTGAACCATATAATCTTCCATTATTAGAAATAAAAAATACAATGGAATTAGGAGATTTCACAGCATTAATTCAAATGTCAAGAGAAGAAATAAAACAATATGAAGATGAAGTACCTGAAGAATTAGTCATAGAAAAACCACAGAAAAAAGTAAAAAAAGAAGGAGAAGAAGGTGAAGAAAATAAAGAAGAAGAACCACCAGAAGAAGAAAATCCAGATGGTCCTAAATTTAAACCTGAAGATTTTAAATGGACTAATTATGATGGTTTACCTAGAAATTATGTTCAAATTTTAAAAAGATTAAAACAATTTCCTGTTAAATGTATGGAAAGTGAAAATTGCAGAGAAGAATTAGTTAGAGCTGTTGGTACTCATATTGATAATTTTAATGGAAGAGAAGATTCTAAATATAATGGTGTTATTGAAGTTGTTAAAATTATTGGTGAACCTCCTTTGGAAACTGTTGAAAGTGTTAATGCTACTTCAAAGATCATTGAAAGTAAAAGAGATATTGGAGGTGGAGGAAAGGGAGGTCAAGCACAAAGCAGAGCTAAAGCTATTGGTATTCCAGAAATTCTTTAAAAGGGTTTAATAAATAATATTAAATTTTTAATGGATTTTTTATGAAAATCTTTTTAATTTATTTTTTTTATTTTTTAAAATTATTTCATAAAAAAATCATGTAGATTAAAATAAGTTTAAAACAAAAATTGTTAGAAATAGAGAATAAAAAAGACAATAATACAAATCTTTATCAGTATATTTAGATTTAAGAAGAGAAGATAAATCTGCATTTAAATATCTTTTTACTATTTTAGGTACATTTTTAAATGCAGTAATTTAAGAATCAATTAAATCTGTATTTACTTTTGATAAAGAATTAACAATATATTTTCTATAAGCATTTTCTCTTGCTTTAACAGCTTCAAAATATATTTCATCAATTGATAAAATATCTTGAAGATAGATTGTAAAATTATCATCATATCTAAACATTTCTTTTAAAAATGTCATTAATTAATTAGTTCCATTATTCTTCATTTCTTCAGACCGAACATTAATACTTTGAACTAAAGTATTTAATTTACTATTTTCTCCTGTTTTTTTTCTTCATATATTCTATTAATTTTTTCAAAAATTTTATGAAGTATTCTATAATTCTTCCTCTGAAAGCATCAATCCATGTAATTGTTTGCTTTCTTTTTACTGTACCAAATTCTTTCCCATAATAATAATAAAAATCGATCAATTTCATAAATAACAGAATCATTAATTAGAGAAACTTAAAAAAGAAAAATGATGAATTAATAAAAAATCAAAATAAAAATTTAAGTGATAGTATTCAGAAAGAAGAAAATAAAAATGAAATTGAAATAAATAAAAAAGAAAGTTATAATAATATTAAATTAGATATTGAAAAGAGAATGAAGAATTAAAATTAAAATTAGAAAATAATAATAATAATAAAAAAGATATTAATGAAAATAATGAAGTAAATAATAGCATTATTCAAGATTCAAATTTATAAAAAGAAAAAGAATTACAATATAAGATTAATAATTAGAAGAAGAAAATAAAATTTTAAATGAAAAAATTAAAAATTATTCTAAAGATAATAAAGATTTAAATATTGAAAATAAAAATGAAGGCAATAAAAACATAAATAATAGTAAAAATAATATTATTAAAAAAGAAGATAATTTAGAAATAACAAAAAATAATAAAAATAATATTTCAAAAGAAGAAAAACAAGATTCAAATAATAAAGATAATATAAAAAAGAAGATAATAAATTAAAATTAATAAATTCAGATTTTGACAATATAATAAAAAATCTAGAAAATGAAATAAAAAAAGAAAAAGAAGAACTTGAAAATCGAAATGAAATCTTCAACAAAATAAAGAAATCCTTCAACAAAAAGATATATTAAATAAAGAAAATATATCATTAAAATCAGAAATTGAAAATTTAAAAACAAATTTAGATAAAATATAATGAAAAAAAAACATTAAAAAATAAAATTTGAAACTGATTTTAATCAAAATAATTTTCACAATTCATTATAATGAATATGAAAATGTGGAGAAAATGAAAAAGAAGTTAATATAAGTGAACAAAATACAGAAAAATTAAGTGATAATAATAATGAAAATATTCAAATTCATTCTTTTTTAGGTACATGATATTTTTTGATTTAAATTCTGATATTGCACTTTCAAGAAATAATATTCAAAAAATAATAATGATAAAGATATTATTTCAAATAATATTGTTGATAATATTAATAATTATACAAATAAAAATAAAGATAATAATAATAATAATAATTTATTTCTTTTAATTTAAAATTCTTTAATGAAT
>JAEEGI010024582.1_pt1 | contig 11733 bp, 10 predicted proteins | sample 8958751 | NCBI WGS metagenome assembly JAEEGI01 (sample SAMN16246545, study PRJNA631951) | gut metagenome | biome: gut microbiome; feature: rumen; material: KS-attached | host: Bos | place: Iran: Karaj | collected 2018-10 | reverse complement strand
TTCCTGTACAGCCCCCTCTGTTTCCTTGCGATCCTGGCGTCCTGGAGATGGGTCGAGCGGATACGGGGCGTCGGGGCAATTTCGGCCTTCCTGGCCCGCCATTCCATGACGCTGTATTTTTCCCATATCTTCTTTCTCGGTCTGCTGCGCAGGATTGCCTTTTTCCAAAGGAATTCCGGAACGATGCTGCTCATGGGCGCTCTGGTCGCCGCTCTGTCCGCTTTGACGGCGTTCCTGCCGGAAGGCGCGGAACGATGGTCCGGGCGGCTTACGAAACATGCCCCGTAGCAAAGCGGGAAAAGAACTGCCTTCGGCATGGGACTCAACCGTTGGTTAATTGACTTTTCAGACGGGATTATGTATTCTGAAAGTAAAGAAGAACAATAGATACGGAGAAAGGGGAGCGCGCATGAAGAAATACCTGGCTCTTCTCCCGGCATTTGCCCTGCTGCTTTCCCTGGGGGCCTGCGCCGGGCGGCCCCAGCCTTCCCCCAGCCCCGCGCCCACGACGGCGGTCACGGCCACCCCTGCGCCGGAATCAACGCCCTCGCCGGAGCCCTCGCCGGAGCCCACGCCATCCCCCACGCAGGAGCCGGAGGACCCGACGGAGCCCCTCCTGGGGAAAATGAAGCGGGAGAATGCGGAGAGCATCTGTTATGAGCTGGGTTCCTGGGGGGAAACCTATCTGCTGCGCAGGGGGGAGGAGGGCTTCGAGGAAGCCCTGGACATCCTCTTTTCCCTCCGGGGCGTGCGCTGTGAAAAGCCGGAGGTCCTCGCCTCCCGCAGCTTCGACCTGGGCCGCCAGGTGGAGCTGGCCTACGACGGCGAGTATGTCTACGGCGGGAGCTATAACGGCCACCGCTGGCTCCGCTTGGAGGGGGAGGGCAGGCCGGACCAGGCGCTGAGCGCCATCTTTGAACGCTGCGCCCCCGCCCTTAATGGCGTCGGCGGCCTCGCGCCTACCCATGAAAACCTGATCCGGGACGACACCCTCGCCCTGCGGACCAGCAGCCCGGTCTACGATTTGCAGACCCTGACAAATGCCATCCAGGGGATGCACGAATCCTACAAGGAATCCGGAAACCGGGCGGTGGACGAGCTCGCTGAAATCTATCTGATCCGGGATAACCGGACGGAGGAGACCATCTGGTTTGACACCCCTGTGCTGGAAATGCTGGTGGACGGAGCGTGGCACTATCGGCATTTCCGCTCCAGCGCCAGCTTCCTCATGTACAGCCAAGTGGAACTGGGGGAAAGCATGCTGAATATCCCCATGTGGTGGCTTGCCGGGGAGCTGGCGCCGGGCCAGTACCGCATCTGCGTCACCTATTTTCTGGGCGGCGGCGAAGCGACAAGCCCGGACCACGTGGCCTACGCGGAGTTCGAGATCGCGGAGGATGGGCCGGAAACGCCCATCCCGCCCCTGCCCTGGCTGGAAGAAGCCCTGGAAGCCTATGAAAAGGCGGAGGAAGCGTATTGCTGGTTCAAGCTGGATAGTCTGGCAAACGGCCCCGACGCGGACCGGGAAATGAAGGACGACGAAGGCCGGTGGCTGATCACCGACCCGCGCTTTGCCGACTGGGAGACCCTGGAAAACTACCTCCTGGGGCTCTTTGACCGGGATACGGCGGAACACCTGCTTTCCGGCGGACCCTATAAGGAATTCGCTGGGCGCGTGTACGGCTGGTCCGGCGGAACGGGCACAGACTGGCGGGTGGGAGAGCGGACGGGCATCCGGGCCTGGCGGGAAATGAACGGGAAGGTGTACGTCGCCGTCAGCTATGAATATCTGCCGGACGGCCTGACAAGCGCGGGAGAGTTCACCTGCACCTACCCCTATGTGTGGGAGGGGGATCACCGGGTCTTCCGGGGTTTCACCCTGCCCTATGTGGATGGCATTCCCGCAGATTTTGAGGAGGACTGAAATGAAACTCCGCAGTTTGTTTTCCGCGCTTATCTGCCTGGCCCTGCTGCTGGGCCTGGCCCCTGCCGCCATGGCGGCGGAGAAGGATTACCGCTGCTCCCCCTGGGCGGCGGAGGAAATGGCGGAGGCAATAAGCCTGGGATTCCTGCCCGCCGACCTCCCGGAGGACTGCACGCAGCCCATCACCCGCCGGGACTATGCCCGCGTCGCCCTGAATTTCGTCTCGGAGCTGCAATATAGCTTCCATGTGGGCGGTACCTTCTTCACGGAGGTCTACTGCCAGGCGAAAAGCCTTAAGCAGGCCGCGCCCTTCGCCGACGCGCCGGAGGAGACGCTCACCCAGGCCCGGAGCATCGGCCTAATCCAGGGGCGCAGCGAGACGGAATACGACCCGGATTCCGGCATCACCCGGCAGGAAGCCGCCCTCATCCTGCGGCGGGCCTACAGCCGCTATGCCGACCCGGAGGCCCTGGAAGCGGCCCCCGCCGCCTATACCGACGGGGAGAAGATCGCCGCCTGGGCCATGGAGGGCGTGGATTTCGTCACCGCCGCCGGGGTCATGCAGGGCGTGGGGGAGGGCAAATTCGACCCCCTGGGGGCCTACACCGTGGAACAGTGCGTCGTGACCTTCCTGCGCCTGTATAAGTCCGCGCCGGTGAGCCGTGCTAAGGGCAATGTGGAGCCCCTGCTCCCAACCTATCAGGTGACGGCCCTCCTGGTCACCCAGAAGATGGGCGACATGCCCATCACCCTGGAGCGGAAGACGGAGGCGGCGGGCTGCACGGTGCTGCACTGCGCCTACCGCGGCCTTCCCCACGGCAGCCTGGACTATCTCTACGTCGTCCTTGACGGAGGCGGCATATGGGACGCTCTGCGCGCTCTGAGCACCGTGGGCGACGCGGAACGCTATGCGGCCCTGGGGAACCTGCGGCGCTGGAGCTGGAGCTTCACGGAGGACGGAGGCGCCCTCACCCTCCATGGGGAATATGCCTCCGGGGATACGGAGGATTATCTTTTCCGTCTGGACCCCGCCGCCATGGACCCCTGGACGCCCTATACCCCGGAACCGGGGGAGGAAGCAGTGGAGCTGGTCAAGAGCTGCGGCGCCATCGTCCCCCGGCGGCTGGCGGATACCGGGGTGAAGATCGTAGGGCTCCTGCCCCCCGATCCCTCTGGCGAGGATATGATCGCCCTGGGGGAGGACGGCAGCGTTTTCATCTGGGAGAATGTGCATGACGACGGGCCGGAGGGAAAAGCCATCTGGCGCTTTGAATGGGCGAAAACCCCGGTGCGGTATGCCTTTTTCCGCTTCACCTACTGCTGCGTGGACGACCGGGGCGTGCTTTGGTCCGGGGAGCGGGGCGGCGGCCTGGCCCCCCGTATGACCGGCGTCCGCTACGGGGAGACTTATCTTTCCGAGGGCCTGGCCGTGACGACGGCGGGGCAGCTTCTCCTCTGGTACGGGGAAGAGGCGCCGGTTTGCGTGCTGGAAAACGTGGGCGACGCCCGGCGCTTCGGCAGCTTCGTCTATGCCGTCGGGAACGACGGCGCCCTCTGGCGGCTGGCGGGCTTCGGGGAGCAGGACAAGCGCATCCTCACCGACCCCCGGCCGGAAAAACTGCTGGATGGGGTGCGGGCGGTCAGCGGCTGCCTGGCCCTGAAGGAGGACGGCAGCGTCTGGAGCCTGGCGGGAGAGGCGCCGGAGAAAATGCTGGACGATGGGGCATACATCCATTCCAATGGCAGTGCCTTCGCCGCCGTCCTGGATAACGGGGAGCTGTGGTGCTGGGGCACCCTCCACCAGCCGGGGAACGTGCAGAATGCGATCACCCTGGACGCCCCCGCCCTCTGCTGCGAGGACGTGGCCCAGGCCACCTGCTGCTATGACGGCGTCCTGATCCTGAAAACCGACGGGACCCTGCTGACGCTGCGATACGAGGACGGGGAACTGCAACTAATCCCCGTGGCGTAGTTGCGCTTTCTTAAAAACAGTGCCTGTGCAAACAAGTCGTTTTGCACAGGCGCTTTTCTGCCATTCCGCCAAAGAGCCCCAAACCGCAAACCAGCGAAGCGTTTGCGGTTTGGAAAGGACGTTTCGGCGGAATCCTGCAGGTCTGGCCGCTTGCGGACAGACCTGCCATTTCGCCGAATAAGGACGCCGTTACCCTCTGTCGTTGGTCGCGTCACCGCTGCCCCAGATGGGGATGGCTTCCCCCAGATAGCGGGGGAGGGGCTTCAGGATGCACTTGAAAAAGTCCTTGTCCCTGGCCAGGATCTCCCGCACGTCCCGGTAGAGCTGCCCCGCGTAACGCCGGGTGTCGCAGCTGACGCCCACCGCCTCCAAGCCCAGAGCCCGGGCGATCCAGAGGGCGCGGGGCAGGTGGTAGGCCTGGGTGACGATGACCACCTTTTTCACGCCGAAGATGGCCCCGGCCCGGTAAAAGCTGTCGTAGGTGGCGAAGCCCGCATGGTCCATGAAGATATCCTCCGAGGGCACGTCCTGGGCCATGGCCGCGTCCTTCATGGCGTTCACCTCGTCGTGGTCGGAGCGGCTGTGGTCCCCGCTCATGAGGAGCTTGGGGGCGACCCCGGCCTTGTAGAGGTCCACCCCGGTCTGGATGCGTTCCCCCAGCATGAGGTTGGGGCTCCCGTCGGGCTTCAGCCCCGCCCCCAGCACCAGGATGCAGTCGGCCCCAAAGGCGGCGGCCTCCTCCGGAGAGACGATGCTTTTGCGGCCCGTGGCCAGGATCAGCAGGTCCGGCCCCAGGCCAAGCAGCAGCGCCAGCAGCACCAGGGCCGCGGCGAAAGTCAGCAAAACTCTCTTTTTCTTTTTCATCGGGTCCTCCCGGTCATGTGATGGCTCCATTGTAGCAGAAAGAGAAGGGCAATAAAACGGACAGCTTGCTTTCTTTAGTGAAAAAAGTATGGTATCATGGGAAAAAACCTTCTGGGGAGGAAAAACCATGGAGATCGGCATCACGAGAGAAGAAGCCCTGGCGCTTCTGAAGCAGTACAACAAGGAGCCCTTCCACCTGCGCCACGCCCTGACGGTGGAGGCGGTGATGGACTGGTACGCCGCCCGCCTGGACCCGGAAAACCGGGAATTCTGGTCGTTGGTGGGTCTCCTGCACGACATCGACTTTGAGGGCTGGCCGGAGGAGCACTGCAAAAAGGCTCCGGAACTGCTGCGGGCCGGGGGCTGCACGGAGGAATGCATCCACGCCGTGTGCAGCCACGGCTGCGGCATCTGCTGCGACGTAGAGCCGACCCTGGAGATGGAAAAGGTGCTCTTTGCCGCCGACGAGCTCACCGGCCTCATCTGGTCGGCGGCCCTGATGCGGCCCAGCAAGAGCTGCACGGACATGGAGCTATCCAGCCTCAAAAAGAAATTCAAGGACAAGAAATTCGCCGCCGGCTGTTCCCGCGACACCATCCGGGAGGGGGCGGAGCGCCTGGGCTGGGAACTGGACAAGCTCCTTGGGGACACCCTGGCGGCCATGGCGGAATACGAAGCGAAAATCAACGCCGAGGCGGAAACAATCTGAGGGTTTTCACGTCTAAATAAGCAGAAGGGGGGAGAGACGATGCGGAAAAGCGGCATGACGGCGGCCTGCGCCGCCGGGCATTTCTTCATCGACTTTCTCTGCGCCTGGGCCCTCTTCCGCTTCTGCCGCCCCACGGACGCCTGGGCGGAAGTCATGCTCTACTATAATTTCTGCGCCTTCGCCCTCCAGATGCCCCTGGGCCTCCTGGCGGACCGCTTCCGGCAGGACCGGAGCTTTATGGTCCTGGGCAGCCTCCTGGTGGGCCTCGCCTGCCTCGGCTTGGGGAAGGCACCTCTGGCCCTGGCGGTAGTCGCCGGGGTGGGGAACGCCCTCTACCACGTGGGGGGCGGCGTGGCGGTGCTCCATGCCTATGCGCGCAAGGCGGGGCCGCTGGGCGTCTTCGTATCTCCCGGCGCCTTCGGCATCTTCTTCGGCACCCTCCTGGGCAAGGCGGGCACGGATATCCTGGCCCCCTCCCTCGTCGGTCTGGCGGCCTGCCTTACGCTGGCCTGGCTCCTGCGGGGGGCGGACAAGCCCGCGCCCATAGACCCCTTCCGGCTGGACGCGCCCTTTGCCGCATTAACCTGCCTGTTCCTGGTGGTGTGCCTCCGCTCCCTCCTGGGCTTCCTGTTCACCTTCCCCTGGAAGACGGGGTGGTGGAGCGTGGCGGCGGCCTGCGCCGTGGTCTTCGGCAAGGCGGCGGGAGGCTATGTCAGTGACCGGGCGGGGATGAAATGGGCCTCCCTGGGCTCCCTGGGGCTGGCGGCCCTGGGCTTCCTTTTTTCCGCAAGCCCTCTCTGCGGGGTGCTGGCCATCTTCTTTTTCAATATGACCATGCCCCTCACCCTCCGGGCGGCGGCGGACGCCCTGCCGGGGATGCAGGGCTTCTCCTTCGGCCTCCTCACCTTCGCCCTGTTCCTGGGCTTCCTGCCCGCCTGGGCAGGCTTCGGCCTGCCGAATGCCGGGTGGTTCCTTATGCTGGGGGCGCTAGTGTCCCTTGGACTGCTGCTGCCGGGGCTGCGCAAGAAGACATGAGCGGCTGGCTGATCGCTCTGGGGGCATCCCTGGGCCTGACCCTGGTGTTGGAGGGGGCCTTTGCCCTCCTGTGGGGCCTGCGGGGCCGGGATCTTGTACTCTGCTGCCTGGTGAACCTGCTCACGAACCCGCCCCTGGTGTTCTGCGTCCTGAGCTGGCGGCATTTCGGCCCCGCCCCGGCCTGGCTGCCTGTGCCCATTCTGGAGGCCCTGGCGGTGTGGGTCGAGGGGCATTTCTATAAGAAGGACGGGGAGAATATCCGCCGCCCCTGGCTGCTGTCCCTCTGCGCCAACGCCTTCAGCTATGCCCTGGGCCTTCTGATCGGGGCCACTTTCTAGGAGGTGCCTTATGAAACGGTTTTTGACGCTGCTGTTCATCCTTGTCCTCTGCCTGAGCCTTAGTATGAGCGCCTTTGCGGACGTGATCTATGAGCCGGAGGATAGCTTCTTTGAAAAGCACAGGGACGAGTGCTATTATGAAAACCGGGTGTATATCGCCTCCGGGGAGAACGGCTATGCCTCCGCCAAAAAGAACCCCACGTCGAAAAAGGCGGAATGGGAGATCCCCAACGGCACGGAGATCTATATCAGTTTCGTGTGGGATCAGGACGGGGGCTGGGGCCTGAAGGACTCTCATGGCTGGATCAGCATGGATGAACTGACGGTGAAATACGACGGCATCTCCTTTGCACAGGAGCACGGCGGGGAGTTCCTCTACCTGGACGAATGGGAGTTTATAGACCTGACGGGCCGCGACTGCCTGCACCTCTGGCGCTACCCCGGCGATACGGAGCCTTTCAACACCCTGAGCGGGTCGGGGGAGGACTACTGGTGGGGCTGGCCGCCGGAGGAAATGAGCGTCAATACCATCTATGAGGACCCGGCGGGCCGCCGCTGGGGTTATGTGAATTACTATTACGGCCTGCGGGATTTCTGGGTCTGCCTGACGGCCCCGGACGACGCCTCCATCGGCGGCGGGGAGGCGCCCCAGCCCGTGGAGGTTTCCCCCACGGAAACGCCCGCCCCCACGGAGGTGCCCGTCCCCACGGACGCGTCCATGCCTACGGTTTCCCCCGCGCCTACCGTTACTCCGGCTGCCCCCCGGCCCACGGAGCTGCCCCCCATCATCGACCCCGTGCCGCCCCAGCCCTTCCCCTGGCTCCCCGCGGGCCTTGCCGTCGGCGCGGTGGTGATCGCGGGCGTCCTCCTGGCGGTGTTCCGAAAGAAAAAGTGAGCAATACGCCGATAGCTTCACCCCTGCCCGGCACTGCCGGGCAGGGGTGAATGTTTGTTACTTCTGCTTCTTTGCGTCCACCTCGATGAAGTAATGCTCCACCGCCGGGTCCAGGGTCACCTGGAGGACGCCCTTTTCCGGGTCAAAGCCGAAATTCTGGTCGAGGATGATGATATACTCCCAGCCCTCCAGCATAGCCTCCTGCTGCGTGAATGCCAGGGGGCTTCCCAGCCGGGGCGTGAGGTCATAGCCGTTGCGCCGCAGATCCCGCTGCGTGCCGGAAAAGTCATAGCTGGGGTGCTTAGGTGCCGTGACGGTGAGCCGGCGGCTCTCCCCGGCGGGGATGTGCAGCGTGAAGCGGACATACAGCACCCGACGATCCCGCAGCCGGTTGAATTCCTCCTCCAGGGAACCGTCAGCGCTTTGCCAGAAGCGGGTGTAGTTGCCCTCCAAAAGGCCGATCTCCCTCCAATGGGCGGCGATCAGGCCTGCTGCTGCGGCAGAGCGGCGGATCTCCTCCGCTGTCTCCGGCGGCATGCCCACCGTAGCTGCCTCCTCCAGCTCCTGGCTCAGCAGGTGCAGCTGCCGCACCATCTCCCCCAGGGTGGAGGCATAGCGCACCACCGTGCCCCCGGCCTCCTCCGTGGGAACGGTGCAGCTGCCGTCGGTGTAGGCCCGCAAGGTATAGTCCCCGATGTCCTCTCCCAGCACCAGGAGCCAGGCGCTCTGCCCGTCCCCCCTGGCGCCCTTCCGGGGAACGGAGCAATGGCGTTGGCACATGCCCGTGGCCAGGTCGTTGGTCCCGCCGTTGAAGCCAAAGGTGAGTACGGCGGTCTTTGCGCGGTCGATGGTGAATTCCATGTTCAAGGTGGGATTCTTCACATCCTCCGACCGTTCCCCCCAGCGGTCACGAAGCTCATAGACCACCACAGGGATGTCCAGGGAGGGAGGCTCCGCCAGCGCCCGGTCCAGGTAGCCGTCCTCCAGCCATGCTTTATAATCCTCCCAGTCATTCAGACGGGGCGCCCGTCCCTGCCGGTTTGTGCCGGGCCCCAGGATGCATTCCGTTTCCACCGGCATGCCGTCCAGGGTGACAGAGGGCAAGCCCTCCTCCTGCGGGGATGTGACGACGGGGTAGTAGAGCGTATAGCTCCGGTCCTCCCCGGTGGGATTCGTCAGCAAGTATTCGTCTATGACCGTGATCTTCCGTACATAGGGGGAAGGGGAAGCGCCGCTGTAGCCGGTGAAATCCAGGGTGACGCACCGCGCCGCCGCCAGCTCCGTGCCCTCCGGCGCCGTCAGGGGGAGGATCGGCCCGGCGTAGTACATGAAGCTGCCCTTCTCCTTGCTGCTGCCGCCGCCTGCAGCGGGACCGAGGGGGACGACGCCCAGGACGGCCAGCAGATAGGTTCCTCCCGCCAGCAGGAGGAAGCATGCCGCTGCCAGTCCTGCGAGCCGGGGCAGGGTGACGCGCCGGATGCGGGGGAGAGCAGCTTCCTCGACATACTCCTCCCGGATATCGGTGATGGCGCGAAATAAAACTAGCGCTCTATCCTCGTTCACAGGCTGATCCCCTCCTTCTCCAGGACCTTTCTGAGGCTTTGCCGCAGGCGCAGCATCTTTTGGGCCAACCTGGCAGGGGAGAGGGCCCGCTCCTTTGCCAGCTCCTGCAGGCTCAGGCCGTACCAGTAGCGGCGCAGAAAGAGGACGCGGTCCGTCCTTCCAAGGAAGGCCAGCCAGCGGTCGATGGCGTCCCGCAGCTCCTTGGCTTCCAGGGCCTTATCCGGCGTGTCCGGGGCGGGGAGGCAGTCAGTTAGCTCGCCCAGCAGCTCCGTCATCCCCGCATCCCGCTTGCGGCGGTGCTCCCGGTTCCAGCAGCCCAGGGAGAGATTGCGCGCCACTTTCCCCAGCCAGGCCCGGAGGCTGCCCGGCCTTTCCGGGGGCATGGCGTTCCAGGCGGCGTGGTAGGTATCGCTCACGGTCTCCTCCGCGTCCTCCGGGCTGCGCAGCAGGTTGAAGGCGATCTGATAGCAGTAAGCGCCGTATTTCGTGCGCGTCTCCTCGACGGCCTGCTCATTTCGCTGCCAGTACAGCTCGATGATGGCTTCGTCCTCCATGGGCCGCCTCCTTTCCGACTGGATTCGTTTTCACCTGTATAGTACCGTTTTCCCGCCGGATATTGCATCCCGCCGCAGATTTATTTCATTCTATCATTTTTGTCAACAGAAAGAGGCGGACCCGGTTGGGCCCGCCTCTGCGTCGTTTGGTTCACTTTTTCCTGCGCTGGAAGTCTTCATCGATGCGGGCCTTCCACTTTCTGCCCAGAGGGGCGCTGGCCCGGACGCAGCTGACCGCTTCGCTGAGGACCTCGTAATTCAGGGCGGTGCCCGCGGCGTCAGAGTGGTAGTTCACGGCCCGGTCCTCCCGGATGCCGAATCTCTTCGCGGTTTCCACGGCGTCGATGTTGGCCCCCAGGAAGAGAAATTCCCAGCCCTGCTCCTTTTTCGCCTCGATGAGTTTCTTCACCTCGTCGCTGCCGTAGCGATGGGAGGCGTTTTCCATGCCGTCGGTGGTGATGACGAACAGGGTGTGCTCCGGGATGTCCTCCTCCCTAGCGTACTTGTGAATGTTGGAAATGTGCTTCACCGCGTCCCCAATGGCGTCCAGCAGGGCGGTGCAGCCGCCCACGCTGTACTCGCTGTCCGTCATGGGGGGCACCTTCTCCAGGGGCAGCCGGTCGTGGATGACCTGGCTCCGGTCGGAAAACAGCACGGTGCTGACCCAGCAGGCCCCCGCCGTCTTCTTCTGCTTTTCGATCATGGCGTTGAAGCCGCCGATGGTGTCGCTCTCCAGCCCCGCCATGGAGCCGCTGCGGTCCAGGATGAATACCAGTTCGGTGCAGTCCTTTTTCATTGTGTAAGCCCTCCTCGTTTTTGTTTTCTGAGCAGAGCATACACCCTTTACGACCCCTTGTGGTCGCCTGCAAAGCGACAAATGCGCTCTTACCAAAATCTGCCGGATGTGATATGATATCCTTACCACAACAAAGGAGGACGGAAATGAAACTGAGAAGGCTGGGGAAAACGGAGCTGATGGTCAGCGAGGTGGGCTTCGGCGGCGAATGGCTGGAGCGGCACAGCGCGGAGGAATGCGCGGCCCTGCTGGACCACGCGGAGAAAGCGGGCATCAACATCCTGGACTGCTGGATGAGCGAGCCCAAGGTGCGCACCAATATCGGCAAGGCCCTGGCGGGCAGGCGGGAAAAATGGTTCATCCAGGGGCACGTCGGCTCCACCTGGCAGGAGGGGCAGTATGTGCGCACCAGGGACGTAATGAAATGCCGGGAGGCCTTCGAGGACCTGCTGGAAAGGCTGCAGACGGACTATGTGGACCTGGGCATGATCCACTATGTGGACAAGGTGGAGGACTGGGAGGCCATCCTGGCCGGGCCCTATCTGGACTATGTGAAGGAACTGAAGGCCTGCGGGAAGATCCGCCACGTGGGCCTCTCCACCCACAACCCGGTGATCGGGCTTCTGGCGGCCCGGAGCGGCATCGTGGAGATGATCCTGTTCAGCATCAACCCCGCCTTTGACCTGATGCCCCCCACCGATGAGATCGACAATTACTTCGTGGAAGAATACGAGGGCGGCCTGGCGGGCATCGACCCCGCCCGCGCCGAATTCTACAAGGTCTGCGAGCAGCTGGACGTGGGGCTGACGGTGATGAAGCCCTTTGCCGGGGGGCGGCTGTTCGATGAAAAGCGTTCCCCCTTCGGTGTGGCGCTGACGGCGGCCCAGTGCATCCACTATTGCCTGACCCGCCCCGGTGTGGCCTCCGTCCTCTGCGGCTACGACACCGCGGAGCAGATCGACGCCGCCGTCGGCTATGAGACGGCGTCCCAGGAGGAGAAGGACTACGCCAGCGTCCTGGCCGGCGCGCCGAAGCATGCCTACAAGGGCGGCTGCACCTACTGCGGCCACTGCAAGCCCTGCC
>JAEEGI010024581.1_pt1 | contig 11733 bp, 8 predicted proteins | sample 8958751 | NCBI WGS metagenome assembly JAEEGI01 (sample SAMN16246545, study PRJNA631951) | gut metagenome | biome: gut microbiome; feature: rumen; material: KS-attached | host: Bos | place: Iran: Karaj | collected 2018-10 | reverse complement strand
TGCAGGGCCAGCCAGGCCCGGCGGGGCTCCACCCCCAGCCCGGGGGCGGTGAGGCGCAGGAAATCCGGGTCGCGGAGGGCGGCCTCGGGGTCGAAGTCGTCAAACTCCGCCGCAAGGGCCTCCGACGCCGCCCAGAGGGCGTCAAAATGGGCGCGGAGAAATTCGGAATTCGGAATGCGGAATTCGGAATGGGGGGACAATTCGGAATTCGGAATTCGAAATTCGGAATTATTAGGTTCCGACGTCTTCCCCGTCTCCGTAGGGGCGGCTATCAGCCGCCCGTCCTCGGTCAGCCGGTCGGGTGTCGGCGGGCGGCGAACCCCTCCGTCAGCTCGCAGGCTCGCTGCCACCTCCCCTTGCAGGGGAGGCAAAGCCGCCCCTGCGCTGTCCCCTTGCGCTTCGTAGGGGCTGGCGCCAGCCCATGGCCGAGCCCGCTCTGTCGGACATGCACCCGTGTCCGCGGGCGCTTCGTGAAGCGCCCCTACAGGGGAACGTCGGTCTGCTTCGTAGGGGCTGGCGCCCTCGACAGCCCGTTGTCGGTCACCCGACCTGGGCTGCGGGACGTCCGGGAGGCCGTCCCCTACGGGGGAACGGGGATCTGCGCCGCAGGGGCTGGCGTCCTCGACAGCCCGTTGTCGGTCACCCGACCTGGGCTGCGGGACGTCCGGGAGGCCGTCCCCTACGGGGGAACGTCGGTCTGCGCCGTAGGGGCTGGCGCCAGCCCATGGCCGAGCCCGTTGTCGGTCACCCGACCTGGGCTGCGGGACGTCCGGGAGGCCGTCCCCTACGGGCAATTCCGAATTCCGCATTCCGAATTCCGCATTTGCCCCCAGGGCGGTCAAAAGCTCTTGTGTCATGGTCTGCTCCTTTCGTAGGGGCGGCTATCAGCCGCCCGCAAGTGAATCGTGAATAGTGAATAATTGAGGTGTGCCGCTTCGCGGCACGAATCAGAATCCGTCCCGCTTCGCGGGACACCATAATTATTCATTCTTCATTCTTCACTTTTCACTTCTTCACGGCATGGGCGCCTCGGCGGTCTGCGCCCGGGCGAGCTCCGTCTCCGCCCGTAGGGACGACCATTGGTCGTCCGTCTGTCGGACATTCGCTGCGACCCCGGACGAGCGATGCTCGTCCCTACGGGAAAGGTCCGTTGCGGGATCAGCTCCCGCCCCGTCGGGCAATTCCGAATTCCGAATTCCGAATTCCGAATTTTCCCCCGTGAGTCCCGCGGCCAGATCCGGGCGGTATCGCCTGGCCAGCGCCAGGGCCAGGGCCTTGTAGTCCTCCAGCTCCTCCAGCCTTTGCCGGAGCCCCAGGCCGCTCTCCAGCCGGCGCTTGAGCTCCTCCCGGCCGTCAAACTCCATCAGCTCCAGCAGATTCAGCGCCTGCTGCTCGTTGCCCGGGGCGAAGAGCCCCAGCCGGTAGAGCTGCATGGCCAGCTCGTTCTGCGCCATGCGGGTGTAGCCGCTGCGCTTCTGGGCGGAGACCTTCACATCGAACACCGGCTGGCGCAGCCCCAGGGGCAGCCCGCCCACGAACTGCTGCCGGGGGCGCAGGCCGCTGTTGTCGTAGCGCAGGAAGTCCGGCCCCGCCGCGCCGGTGATGCGAAACTGCCGGGGCAGGGTGTAAAACTGCCGGATCAGCTCGATGCAGAGCTCCACGATCTCGGCGAAGGCGGTGTAGGAGGCGCGGGTGGCGTCCCGGCTGCCCTTGCCGCTGGCCTCCTGCAGGGCGGCGATGGCGGAGGCCGCGGTGACGCCCACGTTCATGGTGCCGGTGGCGGTCTCGGTGTTGCCGGAGGTCTCCCGCAGCTCCCGGATGGTGCTCTCCAGGACGCTGACGTAGACCCCGGGCAGCCCCGCGAAGCCGATCTGGCGCAGGCTGTCCTCGCCCAGATTCCCGGAGACGTGGACGAGGGGCTTGGTCAGGTCGGTGAACTCCTCCTCGTTCACCGAGCCGTCGATCCGCTGGAAGTAGCGGGGCGTGGCGCCCACCAGGGTGTTTTTCACGAAGGCGGTGCGCATCAGGTCGATGGCGGTCTGGGCGTTGGCGCAGAGATCCACGAAGCCGTAGCCGCAGGGGCTGCCCTCCACGGGGAAGAGGGGGTCCAGGACGAAGGGATAGCGCCCGTGGGCGTAGAGACCCAATTCGGAATGGGGGGACAATTCGGAATTCGGAATTCGGAATTCGGAATAACCGGTTTCCGACGTCTCTTCCGTAGGGGCGGGGCTTGCCCCGCCCGTTGTGGGATCCGCACCCGTGTCCGCGGGAGGGGCATCCCTACGCCCATAAAGGGCACTAAGCCCCTCCCCTACGGGGAAACGTTGGTCTGCTTCGTAGGGGCTGGCGCCCTCGACAGCCCGTTGTCGGTCACCCGACCTGGGCTGCGGGACGTCCGGGAGGCCGTCCCCTACGGGGGAACGGGGATCTGCGCCGTAGGGGCTGGCGCCCTCGACAGCCCGTTGTCGGTCACCCGACCTGGGCTGCGGGACGTCCGGGAGGCCGTCCCCTACGGGCAATTCCGAATTCCGAATTCCGAATTCCGCGTTTCCCTCGTTCTCCGTTGCATACAGCACGGTGTCGCCCACGTACTTCACATAGTGCAGCGCGCCGCGCTTTTTGTAGTAGACCTCGATGACCGTGGCCTTGCCGGAGAGATCCACCGCGTCGTCATAGACGAAGCGGGTGGCGCGGAAGGCGCTGCCGCCCATGCGCCCACGGAGCTGGGGGTAGCGCTCCTGCAGCAGATCCTCGTCCTCCAGATGGGTGCAGAAGAGGTAGCGGCTGTCCTGGATGTCGTCGATGCCCGGCTCCCAGAACAGGTTCAGCAGATCCACCCGGTCGATGCGGATGTCCCCCAGGCCGCCCAGCTTGTCCGGATCCCAAACCACCCGGTAGGCGGCGGTGCCGGTCTTGAGCTTCTGCCACATGGCGGCGTCGTAGGTCTTCTCGAAGCGGTTCTGCTCCAGGATGCAGGGCAGCACCGCCGAGAGCAGCTTCGCCTCCCGGGCGTCGTCGGGCTCCCGGGGCAGCAGGACGGGCTCGGGGAAGGCGTCCATGGCGTCGGCGTGCTTGGAGACGATCACGTTGTGCAGCCAGCCGCTCTCGCTCTGGTAGCCCTCGGGGCTGCCGAAGCCGGCCTTGGCCTCCTGCACCCGGTTCCGCAGCCGCCACCAGTTCTCGGCCGCCAGGATCCGGCGCTCCAGACTGGCCTTGCCGGTCTTGTATTTTTGCAGTACGGCTGTAAATTCCCGCAGCCGCTCGGCGTCAATGATGGGCATAAGTGCTCCTTTCTGGTAATGAAGAATGAAAAATGAATAATGAATAATTATTGTGTCGCGCGGAGCGCGACGGATTGAAATTCCCCCTATCCCCCAGTGTGCGCACTGGGGACTTCCCCCCAAGGGGGAAGCAAGGATTCGAGCTGTCTCTTGCCTCCCCCTTTGGGGGAAGCGGCGTGTCTTGCCTCCCCCTCCGGGGGAGCGGCCACCTCTCTTGCCTCCCCCTCCGGGGGAGGTGTCGCGGCAAGCGCAGCGCAGCCGTGACGAAAGGGGTTCATTCCTTCATTCCGCTTCATTCTGCTTCATTCCTTCACTTCTCCAGCGGATTCCGCCCCGCGTCCCACGTCCTCTGAAAACTGAACTCTGAACTCTCAACACTCTTCATGGGGATTACCGGCCTTGACATGCACGCGTAGCGCCATTCGTCCGCCACGTGGTCCTCCTGTTCGGTGTCCAGATCCTCCGGCAGGGTTTTGCTGAACTGCAGCGCCGGCACGGTACGGATAAACGCAACACAAGTGTCGAAAATATACAGCCGGGGGTAGCCCTGGCCGTCGAACTGAAGGCGGTAGTGGCATTGCATCCAGCCGGGGACGCGGGCGTTGTCGCCGGGGACGAAGTAGACCCCCCACTTGGCGGCGGTCTCGGCCACGCTCTCCCCCCGGCTGCCGTCCCAGATGGCCGGGTCGGCCACGCCGGTGATCTGCCGTCCCCGGAGCCAGGGGTGCTCCCGCTCCAGCCGGGCGATCTCCTTGAACTGCCGCTCCGGCGTCCAGCGGAGGCCCTGGTTGGGCTGCCCGGTGCAGCCGTAGAGCTCCAGGATCCGGTAGAGCACCCCGTCGTAGTCCACCGCCCACCAGGCGCAGGAGAAGGGGCGGCCGTAGCCGAAGTCGTAGCTGCGGAAGACCGTCCAGCCCCGGCAGGGCCCGGCGGAAAGGTCGAAGGGCTCGATGACATGGGTGAAGCGCCGCTGGCGTCTGAGCTCCGTTGATGTCTCGGAAAAGCCGGCCTTTTGAGCCAGCGCCAGATCGGGCGACACCCGAAAGTCCTCGAAAAACTGCCCCTCGAAGAGATCCCAGCGGCCGTGGAGCCAGGCCTCCCGCAGCCGGGGCGGCAGGGCCTCCAGCTGGCGCAGGTAGTCCGGATCGGCCCGGAGCAGGGCCCGGTTATCGAAGACGGTGGCGGGGATGAAGCTGTAGTCCTCCGGCCGCTCCCCCTCCCGGTAGAGCCTGTCCAGAAAGAGGCGCTTGACCCAGCCGTGGCCCTCGCCCCCGGGGTTGCAGGTGAGGTAGATGCGCTTGGGGAAGGCGTTCACGCCCCGGACGCAGGCGCGCAGCCGCTGGATCCGCTCCTCGGGCTGCTGGGTGGCCTCGTCCACGAAGAGGACGTCCACCTCGGTGCCCTGGAAGCGCAGGGCGTCCCGGTCGTCGTCGCAGCAGCGGAAGAGGATGCGGGAGCCGTTGGGGAAGCGGAGCTGCTTTTTCTGGTCGTTGTAGGCGGCCAGGCGTTTTTCGGGGTCTGGGTCGTAGACCCGGAGCAGCTCGCAGAGGGGATGGATGTGATTTTCCTGCAGCTCCGTGTAAGTCCGGCGCACCAGCAGCACCTTGATGCCTGGGTAGCGCAGGCACAGAAGCGCCGCCTTGACGCGCACGGCCCAGCTTTTGCCGCCGCCCCGGGCGCCGCCGTAGGCCACGACGGGGTGGGTATCGCGGAAAAATTGCGCCTGCTTGGGATTGGGCGCGGGGATGGAGAGAGTGGACATGGTGCTCCTTTCCTTGTGGGGCGGGATCATGCGGAATTCGGAATTCGGATTGGGGGGACAATTCGGAATTCGGAATTCGGAATATTCGGTCTCCGACGTCTCGTCCCTGTAGGGGCCGACGCCCTGGTTGGCCCGAAAGAGTGAACGGTGAAGAGTGATTCTGTAGGGGGCGGCGTCCTCGACGCCCCGCATCCCCCGTCCCCCGTAGGGGCGGCTATCAGCCGCCCGCAAGTGAATAGTGAATAGTGAATAATTGCGGTGTGCCGCTCCGCGGCACGAATCAAAATCCGTCGCGCGCCGCGCGACACCATAATTATTCATTATTCATTATTCGTTTTTCATTCTTCCCTCTTCACTCGATCATTCCGTCGCGTTTGAGGTCGTAGAACTCGGCGTCCCGGCGCGTGCGGATGCCCCGGCTCGCCAGGCGGCGCAGCACGCCCTCGATGTACTGCCAGTTGCCCCCGGCGCCGCAGAGGGAGGCCTGCTCAAAGGCGTAGCGCAGCAGATCGGCCTTGTCCTCGTCCCAAAGCCGGAGGATCTGCCCGTCCGCGCCCTTCTCCTTCCGGGTGAGGTAGGGAAAGATGAGGGCGTAATCGGCCTCGGCGGGCTCACGCTTGCTGAACATCCGGAACATACCGTCGCAGAAGCTCCGGCTGCGCTGCAGCAGCTCCTCCGTCGCCCCCAGCCAGCGATCCGCCAGCAGCCCCCGCTCCAGCAGGTAGTCCGCCGTCCGCTCCTCGTCCCCTCGCGCGCCCGCGCATCCGCATGAGGATGCATCAGCAACAGCAGAGATCGTTTTCCCCTTGGGTTCGGTCTGGGTCAGGTTCGGTTGGGTAGGGTCTGGTTGGGTTGGGTTGGGTAGCCCCGGAACGGGCGCGGACGTCCCAGGGCTGTCCGGCGGACAGTCCTCCGCCTCCCGCTGCCTCTCGCGGGCAAGGCGCTTGCGCTCCCGATCCCGCCGCTTCAGCTCCAGCAGCCGCCCGGCGTAGTCCTCCCAGTCGTGGATCCGCAGCCGCTCGCCCCGGCGATCCAGGAAGCCGCTCTGCTCCAGCGCCTCCAGGAAGGGGCCGGCCTTGCGGGGCGTGAGCTCCAGGATCTGCCCCAGGCGGCGGCCGTCCAGCTCGCCCAGCTCGCCGTCCGGGCGGTTGGTGAGCGCCCAGAGCCACAGGATGCAGAGCCGTCCCAGGGCGGTGTCCCGGCTGAGCCCGGTCTGCCGCAGCAGGCGATCCATTTTTTTGTGCTGCACCAGCTCCTGATGCAATTCGATCCAGGCCATGGGGTGCTCCTTTCGTAGGGGCGGCTATCAGCCGCCCGCAAGTGAATCGTGAACAGTGAACAGTGAACAGTGAATAATTGCGGTGTGCCGCCCCGCGGCACGGATTATAATTCGTCGCCGAAGGAGACACCGTAATGATTCATTATTCATTTTTCATTTTTCACTCTTTCGGGCCGACGCCCAGCCCGTGGCCGGCCCCGCGTCTCCCCCGTCCCTCCGTAGGGGGCGGCGCCCTCGACGCCCCGCTCCCCCGTCCCTCCGTAGGGGGCGGCGCCCTCGACGCCCCGCTCCCCCGTCCCTCCGTAGGGGAGGGGCTAAGTGCCCTTTATGGGTATGCCCCTCCCGCATCCCCCGTCCCCCGTAGGGGCGGCTGATAGCCGCCCGCAAGTGAATCGTGAACAGTGAATAATTGCGGTGTGCCGCTCCGCGGCACGGATTATAATTCGTCGCCGAAGGCGACACCGTAATGATTCATTATTCATTATTCATTTTTCATTCCTATTCCGCCGCGGTCTCGGTCTCGCCCTCGAAGCGGACGGTGATGAGCTGCTCGGTATCAGCGCCCAGCTCCCGGCTGAGGACGGCCATGTCCTTGAAGATGCCGCTGAGCTCCTTGGCGCGCTTGGTGTCGCCGCCGCCGGAGAGCTCCTCGGCCAGCAGCCGGGAGGCCATGGCGGCCAGCTCCCCGGCCTCCCGCCCCAGCCGGGCGGGCTCGGTCTCGTGCATGGGATCTGCTCCTTTCAGTCGCAAGTGAACAGTGAACAGTGAAGAGTGAATAGTGAATAATTGCGGTGTGCCGCTCCGCGGCACGGATTATAATTCGTCGCCGAAGGCGATACCGTAATGATTCATTATTCATTATTCATTATTCATTGTTCACTTCCTCCCCGGTACCAGGGCGGGTAGCCGGTGTCCTCCAGACTGCGGATGATGGGATCATCGGGAATGGGTTCCATAAAACGCACCTCCTTATTCTGTTTTTCTGAACCTGTGTTCCGTAAAGTAACCCCCTGTCAGGGGGCTTCTCATCTGAGTTCTTTTATACTATACCACCATTTTCGGTAAAAGTCAAGAGGAAGTTTTGTTAAATTAAATGTTTTTCCCAGCCCTGTCCAAACCCCGTCTCCGCAGGGGGCGGATATCAGCCGCCAGTAGTTTTGAGTTTTGAGTTTTCAGTTTTCAGTTTTGAGAGGTGGGAGCCCTTGCCTCCCCTGCAAGGGGAGGTGTCGCCGGCGCTTGCGCCGGTGACGGAGGGGTTCCCCGCGGCAATCCCCATCCCCCGTAAGGGCGACCTTTGGTCGCCCGCCGACCCGCGCCCGTGTCCGACAAGCGGCCGAGCAATGCTCGGCCCTACGCAGCAGACGGCCTTGCCTCCCTCCGTGAGGGAGGTGCCCCAGTGCGCACACTGGGGCGGAGGGAGTCCCAAGGATCCCACAACTCCCTCAGTCAGCCGCCTTGCGTGAGACGGCGGCTGCCAGCTCCCTCAAAGAGGGAGCCTGTTCGGCACAGACCCGCAGCCCCCGTAGGGGCGATTCACGAATCGCCCGCCGACATGGGTGCATGTCCAACACGCGGGCGGGGACGAGCCCCGCCCCTACGCAGCAGACGGACACGCGGGCGGGTAATACCCGCCCCTACGCAGCAGACGGAGGTTCCGCCGCACTCCCCGAATTTCAATCCGTCGCGCTCTGCGCGACACCACAATTTTTCATTTTTCATTTTTCATTTTTCATTCTTCGCTCTTTCGGGCCGTCGAGGGCGCCGGCCCCTACGGTGTGGACGCACGTCGCCCCGTAGGGGCGACCCTTGCGGTCGCCCGCCGACCCGCGCTCATGTCCGACCGACAGGCGCCGCAGGCCTTCCCCCAGCGGGGGAAGGTGGCGCCCGGCGTCTCCCGCGAGCCGGGCGTCGGATGAGGGAGATCGTTAACCCAAAGACCAGTCAAGTCGATGCAACACACGGGCCGTCGGGGCGCCGGCCCCTACGGTGTGGACGCACGTCGCCCCCGTAGGGAGCGATCCCAAGATCGCTCCGCCGACCCGCGCCCATGTCCCACAACGGGCGGGGACGAGCCCCGCCCCTACGCAGCAGGCCCCCGTCCCCCGTAGGGACGAGCCCCGCCCCTACGAAGCAAACGGACGTTCCCCCGTAGGGGCGATTCCCGCCCCTACGGAGCAGACGGACGCCCCCCCACCTATTCCGAATTCCGAATTCCGAATTTTCATTCCTCTCCCCCTCTTTCGGCCGAAAAAACCGAGCGGCGGCGCGCTTTTTTCTTGACAAATCTTCGGTTAAAGTTTACACTATAAGGGAAGAATCCCATCAAATCCGGGTTTCGGGCGGAGGCGCGGCCCCGCCCCTGAAAGGAGGCGCCCATGGCGGACGTTTTGACTTACGACAAGCGCATTTTTGCGGACAATCTGCTGCGGCTGATGAAGGCGCAGCATGAAAAGCAGGTGGACATCGCCCGGCTGCTGGGCGTGAGCAAGTCCACCGTCTCGGGCTACTGCGCCGGCACCCAGATGCCCCGCATGGACAAGATCGAGACCCTGGCACACCACTTCGGCGTGAGCCGGGCGGAGCTGATCGGGGACGAGAGCCCCGCGCCGGAGCCCGCCCCTCTCCCGGCGGAGCCGGAGCCCACCTCCCCGGCGGTGCTGGTGTACGAGGAGCTCAACGAGCGGGGGCAGGCGGAGTTTCTGCGCTACGGCAACTATCTGCGCCAGCAGCCGGAGTACCGGGCGGAGAAGCCGGTGCTCCGCTTCGAGACCATCAAGCACTTCCTGGTGCCCGCGGCGGCGGGCTACGCCAGCCCCATCCAGGGGGAGGACTACGAGGAGATCCCCCGCACCGCCGACACCCCCGCCGGCGCGGACTTCTGCATCACCGTCCGGGGGGACAGCATGGAGCCCTTCATCCCCGACGGGAGCCTGGTCTACGTCAAGCGGGGCGCGCCGCTGCAGGAGTTTGAGGCGGGCATCTTCTTCGTGGACGGGGACGTGTTCTGCAAGCAGTGGTGCACGGACTATCAGGGCACGCTGCACCTGCTCTCGGCCAACCCCCTGCGGGAGGACGCCAACATCCACATCCCACGGGACAGCGGCCGGGCCTGCGTGTGCTTCGGCAAGGTGCTGCTCCCCCGCCGCCTGCCCAAGCCGGAATATTCGTGAACAGTGAAGAAATGAAGCTCGGCTGAAGCCGAATGAAGAAATGAAGAAATGGCCCCAGTCTGTCATCTTGAGCGGAGCCGCGCAGCGGCGCAGTCGAAAGATCTTTAAACGAACGCTGCGCCGGGGGCGAGATCCTTCGACTCGCCCTTCGGGCTCGCTCAGGATGACACGCGGGGGGGAGGCTTCATTCCTTCATTCCTTCATTCCTCCCTCCCCCGTCTCCTCAAAACTCAAAACTCAAAACTCAAAACTAAACATATCGGAGGTTTTTATCATGATCCTGAACACCAAGCAGTATCTCGGCCCCTGCGCCTGCGGGCGCGATCACGAGCTGCGCACCAAGCTGGTGGTGTGCGAGTACGGCGCGCTGGAGCGCTTCGAGCAGTACATGGCCGACTGCGGGCTATCGGGCCACCGCATCGTCATCTACGACACCAACACCTACAATCTGCCCGGCATGGTGCACGTCCAGGCCGACCAGGAGATCGTGCTGGAGGCCAAGGGCCTGCACAGCGAGAAGGGCCTCATTGAGGACTGCATGACCCGCTTTGAGAAGACGCCGGACTACGTCGTCGTGGTAGGCGGCGGGACGCTGATGGACTTCGGCCGCTACAGCGCCTGGCGCCTGGGCATCCCCTTCGTGGCCATCCCCACCATCGTCTCCTCCGACGGCTTCACCGCCGACATCTGCTCCATCATCATCGACGGGCAGAAGAAGTCCATCCCCATGCAGGCGGCGGACGCGGTGATCTGCGACATGAACATCATCGCCGGCGCCCCCATGTTCCTGAACATCGCCGGCGTGCAGGACATTCTGGCCAAGCACGTCTCCATCGCGGACTGGAAGATCGCCCACATCGTCTCCGGCGAGTATTTCTGCGACAAGGTCTGCGCCATGGCCCAGGAGGCGCTGGACATCATGAACCGCTGCGCCCACGAGATCGCCGAGGGCAAGAAGCCGGATCTGGAGGCCATGGCCTACACCCAGATGCTCTCCGGCCTCACCATGCAGATTCTCTCCAACTCCCGCGCCGCCTCCGGCGCCGAGCACCTGGTGGCCCATCTGGTGGAGATGAAGCCCAAGTACTTTGAAAACGCCCACGGCCTGCATGGCGAGTGCGTGGGTGTGGGCACCCTCATGTGCGCCAAGGCCTACCACAAGCTGGCCGAGCGGGAGAGCATTGAGGTCAAGCCCTTCGAGCCCATCGACGAGGCCTGGGTGCGGGAGATCTTCGGGCCTCTCGCCGACGGCATCCTGAAGGAGAACGAGAACGACGTGCTGAAGACCTTCGACCCCCAGTCCATCGCCGATCACTGGCAGGAGATCCGGGAAATCATCGCCAAGATCCCCACCTATGAGGAGCTGAACGCCCTCTACGCCGCCATCGGCGCCAAGCACACCCTGGAGGAGCTGGGCATCGACCCGGCCTGCGAGTCGAGCTTCCTGGACATCTCCTCCGCCATCCGGAACAGACTGACCCTGGCCAGGATGACCCGGCTGATCGTGAAGTGAATGAATAGTGAATAATGAATAATTGAGGTGTCGCCTTCGGCGACGATCATATTGATTATTCCTATTCACCATTTCGCTTTCGATTATGATCACAATGGAAAATGTGCTTTTAGCCCGCTCTATGGACTTCGCCATAGAGATCGTAGAATTGACCAGGCGGCTCAGGGAGGAAAAGGAATCTATCATTTCCTCCCAGCTTGGCCGCAGCGGTACTTCCATCGGAGCCAACATCCGCGAAGCAAACTATGCTCAAAGCCGATCCGACTTCATCTCCAAATTGCAGATTGCGTTGAAGGAGGCCAGCGAGACCGGCTATTGGCTGGAGCTTCTCTATCGCACCCGCTCTATCTCCCAGCAGGAATACGATCGTCTGGAAGGCATCTGTACCGAGCTCATCAAACTCCTGACAGCCTCCATCAACACCGCAAAACGGCCCTGACTGTGTCATTTTAATTCCGTCCCGCGCAGCGGGACACCATAATTATTCATTCTTCATTCTTCATTCTTCATTATTTGCTATTTCAATCCGTCCCGCGCAGCGGGACACCATAATTATTCATTATTCATTATTCATTATTCACTATTCCAACTACGCCAACGAAAGGAGCACTTTCCCATGAAGTACATCATGGCCCTGGATCAGGGCACCACCAGCTCCCGCTGCATCCTCTTCGACAAATCCGGCAACATCTGCTCCGTGGTCAACAAGGAGTCCAAGCAGATCTACC
>JAEEGI010024576.1_pt1 | contig 11735 bp, 6 predicted proteins | sample 8958751 | NCBI WGS metagenome assembly JAEEGI01 (sample SAMN16246545, study PRJNA631951) | gut metagenome | biome: gut microbiome; feature: rumen; material: KS-attached | host: Bos | place: Iran: Karaj | collected 2018-10 | reverse complement strand
TCATGCAGAACCAAAATGCGCAACGCTTGTTCAACGGCAACGGGAAAGACGTGTTCAAAATTGGAAAACCAGACGACAACAATATAAAGATGAAAAGAGAAGCAAGACTAGTGGAAAAGTTCAACGAGGTGATGCATTATGCCACGCCAAAGCCCCATTTTTGGACTTGGGAGAATGTCAGGCAAACCTTTGAGCAAATCAAGGAAAGCGACAAAAACCGGTCATGAGGCGCTTGTTTTGGATAGCACCCCTGATGCTGTTCGGCCTGCTTTCGTGCAACCCTGAACACAACGCTTATGCGCCAACGGCTTATGAGCTGGGGCAGCCATCCTATTTCCCCACGAAAAACAACATCCCTGCCGACAATCCCATGACCGAGGAAGGTGTTGCCCTGGGCAGGAAACTGTTTTACGATCCGCGACTCTCTGGCCGCGATGGCACGGATGGCATTCGAAGTTGCTCTTCTTGCCACCATCAGGAGCACAACTTTGAATTTGGCGCCCCGACCAACACCCATCACGCCATGCTTCCTTTAATCAATCTGGCTTGGAATCGCACGGGCTTGGGCTGGAACGGAGGAGTGGTCACTTTGGAGGATATGGTATTAGCCGCCGTGACGAGTCCTGTGGAAATCGATGCCGACACCATTCAGGTCATCAAATACCTGCAGAGAACCGTCGATTATCCCGAATTGTTCGAGAAGGCTTTCGGCAGCCGAGAAATCACCTTTGTCAATGTCGAAAAAGCCATTGCACAGTTTGTGAGAAGCTTGGTATCAGCCGACAGCAAATTCGACCGTTATCTACAAGGTAAAGAGGAGCTTACCGAAGACGAAATGGCAGGCTATGAGTTGTTTTGCACCGAAGAAGGTGCCGACTGTTTCCACTGCCATGGTGGCGGCGGTCTGGCCTTGATGACCACTAACCTTTTTTACAACAACGGCTTGGACGACGAGTTTAACGATCCAGAAGACCGCGCCGCCGTCACGGGAAGTCATTGGGACCGTGGCGCCTACAAAGCCCCTACCCTGCGCAACATCGCCGTTTCGGCACCTTATATGCATGATGGACGCTTCACCACTTTGGACGAGGTCATCGACTTTTACAGTGAAGGTGTGAAAGACTCCGAGAACATCAACCCGCTGATGCACCATGTGATGGACGGTGGTGTGCGGCTCACCGACTTGGAGAAGGCGCAGCTCAAGGCGTTTTTGAATACCTTGACGGATGAGACTTTTTTAAACAATCCTGACTATTCCAAGCCATGACTTATCCCTGGGGAGACGAACGCAGATTCAACAGCTACAGCAACTACTTCACGAAGCAGTTCGGCGGGCGCGTGCAGAAGATCAGCATCGACGCGGGCTTCAGTTGCCCAAATCGCGATGGGAAAATCAGCACGGGTGGTTGCACTTTTTGCAGCAATGAGGCCTTCAACCCGTCGTATTGTCGACCTGAGAAGTCCATCAAGCAACAAATTGAGGAAGGCATAAAGTTCCACCAAAGGAGGTATCGTCGGGCAAACAAGTATCTGGCTTATTTTCAGCCGTTTTCGAATACTTACAAGCCGATTGAAGAGTTGAAGAGTATCTATGAGCAGGCTTTTGAAGCCATAGATTCCCACCTCCCGCAATGCCCGCCTCGGAATGACATGGCTTCAAAAGCCTTGGAAGTACCTGAAATCACAGGCATCGTCATCGGCACGCGGCCCGACTTGATTGACGAAGGCATCTTGCAGTACCTCACCGAGATACAAAAGACGCATTATGTTATGCTGGAATATGGTGTGGAAAGTGTTTACGACGAGACCCTGAAACGCGTCAACCGAGGGCATGACTTCGCTACAGCGGAAAAGGCCATCCGTATGACCGCCGACTACGGCATTCCCTGTGGGGCGCATTTCATCTTCGGTCTGCCTGGCGAGAGCAAAGAGATGATGCTCGATGCCGCCGATGTCATTTCAAGTTTGCCCTTGACCACGGTCAAATTCCACCAGCTGCAAATCTTCAAAGGCACGAAGATGTCTGAGGAATATCAAGCTCACCCCGAGGCCTTCCATCTCTTTGATTTGGAGGAATACATCGATTTCGTCATCGACTTTGCCGAGCGGCTCAACCCGGATATTGTCATCGAGCGTTTCGCGGGCGAAGTGCCGCCGCGTTATCTCGTTAGCGAGCCTTGGATGAAGCTACGCTATGACGAGGTGCTTGCCAAGATTGAGAAACGGATGGAAGAACGCGACACTTGGCAAGGGCGATTGTTTATGCCCCATTCTTAAAGCTTCTTCACTGGGAAAGTGAAATAAGTATCGGGGAAAGGCTCATTCTTCAACGTGAAGTGCCACCACTCCTCGCCGATGGGCTTGAAGCCGTGACGCATCATGGCCTCACGCAGTATCATGCGGTTGTGGAATTGCTCGGCGGTAATACGACCATTAGGCTTGTATTTCCCCGTGTTGGGATTGCCACCGAAGTCAGGATGGCTCTCACGACCGAACCAATCGAATGTGCCACCCATGTCCACTTCCTTTTCCGTGGCCATGTCGAACAAGGTGAGGTCGACAGTGGAGCCACGCGTGTGACCGCTCTTCTTGGCAATATAGCCCAACTCGAAAAGCCTATCGCGAGGCACATCGGGATAGAAATAGGGCTTCATAAGCGTGTCGTTGACATCAGCGGCCCAACGCACAAAATGGTCGACGGCACACTGCGGACGATAGGCGTCAAATATCTTCAGACGATAGCCTTGTTTCATGAGGTCGTCGCTCACGGCACGGAGGCTGTCGGCAGCCTGGCGGGTGAGCAAGGCGATTGGTTCCTCATAGCCGTCCACTCGGGCACCAACAAAGTTATAGGTGCTGTAATAACGTATTTCCAAGATGGCATCAGGAACGACGTCGGTAATGTTCACGAACTGGCTGGCATCAGCTGTGGACGGCAACACTCCCGTCAGCTGCTTGAACTCGGCTTGGGCCTTGGCAAGTTGCTCAAGGAAAGCGGTACTGGTGTGCAGGCGGGCCAAGCCGATGGCGGCACAGAGGCGGCTGGCATCCACATCGCTCTGCCAGTGGGCGCCGGCGATGACACGACTCTCGCCATACATGTAGCCGCGCGCCATGATGGTGTCGGCATTGGCTGGATTGACTTCGGAGAGCAGCAAAGCAGCGGCATAGCCACGCTGGCTGTGGCCCGAAGGATAGGAGCCTTCGCCCGACAATTCCACTTCTTCATATCTCGTAAGCATGTGTTCATGGAAACGCTCAAACGGACGCTTGCGGTGATAGTAAGCCTTCGGCTTGACGCGCGTCTGGTCGATGGTGGAAAGACTGTTGATCATGAATTTATAGATCTCGGGTGTGCCTTCTTTGGAGATTTCGAGACCGAAGGGTACGCTAAACACGGCGAAAAGCGAGTCGTAGTTCCATACGGCATCACGAAACACGAGGGCAGCACGGACCGAATCGCAACGTTGTGTCTTGCCCCACATGTAACGCATGATGTCGTGGGCAAAATCAATCCCAATGGTGTCGGGCGGTGCGGGCAGGCATTTAATAAGATCGGGCATCTCTTCTGCGCTGAAATACAGCGTCACGCCGTCATTTTGTGCTTGGGTTTGTAGGCTACCGCAAAACAGGAATGCGGCGAGGAATTCTATGAAAAGCTTTTTCATTTTGTCTTGGGTTTGATTTGGGGTGCAATAATACGGAATTTTCGGAATAGTCTTTGACCTCACATCTTCATTTTTAACATCCCAAACGTAGCAAAGAGTCACTATTTCATGGCAAACACTATTTTCATCACAGCTATTCAAAAAAGTTGTATTTTTGAAGCATCCTAAACATTATCATTATGAATAAATTCTTTACAAAACTGGCGTTGACCCTTTCGGTCATGGCCATCGTTTTTGCTTTCAGTGCATGCAACAACGACAAAGAAAACGTACAGCGCTTCAAAGACGCCGCAATGAACCTCGACAAGACGAACCACACACTGACAGATGAGTTCGACTATTGGCCGAATTGTGGCATCCGTGTCACAGGAAGCCACCTTGCCTCCCTTATTTCCTTAGAAGAACTACAAAAGATGCTCCCTTGCCCGCTGTATGTCTCCGGACCGCACCATGACGGACAATGGGACCTCGACAACGAGGCCGATTTTGGGCACTACAACCCCAAAGCCATACAGTATCTCGCCAACCTCGCCAAAAAAGTCGTTTCTGACAAGAAGTTTGTTGAAACGAGCAAACCGTTGGTGGACCAATACCTCTATGACAAGATGCTCATCATGATGGTGCTGCACGATGCGTTGTACGACAACGGCCTTCCCTCACGGATGTACATGGATGCCAGTGTGGAGGAAACCCGAAATGAGATCCTCAACGAATTGGTGGAAAACAAAGGATACAGCTACGACCTCTCATACAACTTCCGCCAAAACGTCTACATTGATGTGAATTCATGGACCATGAACGATTCAGACCAACACTTCCTGTATTTCTGGGCCAGACGCTGGAAAGACGGCACCATAGACCAATTCTATGACGCACTCAGCACCGTCTTCAAGGCCTACCACCCAGAATACCAATACCGGTTTGAGGACTATTACATGGAAAGCGAGGAGCCCTATTACGACGAAGGAGAGGAGTATGAAGAAGGTTGGTGGCCTATTTACAATCCGATTTGGCACGCGTTGATACAAGAGCATGAAAAGCAAGGCGACAATAACGAACTAATGCATTACGATGAGCAAGCCGACGAGTATTATGAAGATTATAACACTTCGGATGGCATCAATATCGCACTACTAGGAACTGAGCAATGCTACTATCACGCTTTTAAATGCTTCCCGCTTGAAAACAGCACCATGAAAGTGTATGAATATGTGGCTTGGGTCTTGGGCGAAGAAGGGGCTCAGGACGAAGAATCCACTGTTGAACCTTCGTTCTCATTCTATAGTTATATCTATGATCTTGATAAGGGAACGCTTACCCCAGTTACCATCGAACCCGAAATTGCCAAATGCATCCCCAATGCCTCCCTTTACAGTTACAGTCCCGCCACATTCACCGAAAACGGTGTCTTGTTCTACAATGACACTCAAACCGAGTTTGTCTGGGACGGCAAAAAGATGGTAAAAGAATAGACTCTAAAAATATGCAAAAAAGCGCGCCTCAACCGAGACGCGCTTTTTTCATTTCAATAAAGACCCATTTAATTACGACATTTTTTACTCCTATGTAAAAAAGGACTATGAAACAGATTTTTTCCTTAATTTTGCAGAATAGCAAGTATAGAGGAATGGGAGTACTATTAAAAGACTAAACATGGGAAAAAACACAGAAAACACTAGCGACATCATCATCTATCAGACCGAAGATGGTTTGACAAAGATCAATGTGAAATTGGACAACGAAACGGTTTGGCTGAATCAGCAGCAATTGGTTCTGCTGTATCAATCCAGTAAATCGAATATTAGTGAGCATATTAAGCACATTTTTGCTGAAGGTGAATTAGTGGAAGAATCAGTTGTTCGGAAATTCCGAACAACTGCCGATGACGGTAAAAACTACGACGTGACATATTATAATCTTGATATGATCATATCGCTCGGATACCGCATTAAATCTGCCATTGCCACCCGTTTCCGTATCTGGGCCACGCAACGCTTGAAAGAGTATATGATTAAAGGATTCACGATGGACGACGAGCGGCTGAAAGGCAACGGTGGCGGTAATTATTGGAAAGAACTGCTCGACCGCATCCGCGACATCCGTTCGTCAGAAAAGGTGCTGTATCGTCAGGTGCTTGACCTCTATGCCACCAGTGTGGACTACAACCCAAAAAGCGATGAATCCATTCTGTTTTTCAAGATGGTGCAGAACAAGCTGCACTATGCCGCCCATGGTCATACCGCCGCCGAAGTTATCTATGAGCGTGCCGATGCCGACAAGCCTTTTATGGGACTGACCACATTTTCGGGAGAACTGCCTGCTTTGAAAGACATAGGCATTGCCAAAAACTATTTGAATGAAAACGAGCTGAAGATTTTGAACAATCTCGTTTCCGGTTATTTCGACTTGGCTGAAATCAATGCACTTGAGCACAAGCCCATGTACATGAGCGACTATATCCACCAATTGGATTCGGTGCTCACTTCAGGCAACCGTCCCTTACTCGAAGGTGCGGGCTCCGTAAGCCATGCCCAAGCCTTGGAGAAGGCCACTGCTGAATACCGCAAATACCAAAGCAACACCCTCTCGCCCGTAGAAGAGGCATATTTGGAGACCTTGAAGGAGACGGCTAAATTGGTGAAGAAAAACGCAAAGGGAAAGAAGCAATGAATATATCTGCACCTAGCCGAACGACTTTGTGGTGAATGAAGATTGAGACTGACGATTTGTCACAGAAAACGTGATTGTTGTTTGTAGTTTTTAAGAGTATTGTTAATAAAAAATATGGTCAAAAACCAAAAATAAAAAAAAAGACGAAATGAACCAACAGGAAAGAATATATTTCAAAGAACTGATTCAAGACAGAGAAGAAAGCTCTCGAGCTATTAAGAAAAAAAGCATGAGAGGTGTAGAGGAATCTGTCGTTCAAAAGTACAGCGAGAAAGCGCATTTCATTTATGAACTACTTCAAAATGCGGATGACTGCAATGCAACAAAGGTGCATTTTGAGTTACATAGAGACGGGTTGCGCTTCTGGCATAATGGAAGTGTGCATTTCTCTATCATTTCACCTTCGCTGGAGAATGATGAAAACTATACTGGGCCTAATGGCCATATCAATGCTATTGTGGCTATTGGAAATTCAGCGAAGGGAGGTACACAAGAGTATAAGATTGGTAAATTTGGTGTTGGATTTAAGGCGGTGTTCCAATATACCTCTACGCCGTACATATATGACGACAACTTTTCCTTCTACATCAAGGATTTGATAGTGCCTGTTATGCTTGATTTCGATGATGACGAAAGAGAGCTAGGAAACACCTTGTTCTGGTTTCCTTTCAATAAGGAAGGTATGAGTGAAGAGCAAGCGTACAACGAAATCTCTGAGAAATTACAAAACCTTCAATTTCCGTTGTTGTTCCTTAACCATATAGAAAAGTTGTATTGGTCAGTTGAAGGCATGGATGGTGAGTACAATCAGAGTGAAGATGCTTTTGAAGGATCTGATGCTGATGTCAAGAAAATAAAGCAGGTGTTTATTTCAAGCGTGCCAGGTAAGTCAAGAATTGAAAAGTTGGTGCTGTTTTCAAAAGTAGAGGAAACGACTAACCTGAAATATAGTGTTGGGTATTTGGTGAATGATGATGAAGACTCTATTGTTCCTATCCAGGTGCCTGTTTTCTGTTATTTTCCGACAGCAAAAAACAGTGGACTCAATTTTATTGTCCATGCGCCATTCCAGCTTATTGACAACAGAGAGGGCCTGAGTGATAATTTGTGGAACAAAGGTCTGATTAAGAAGTTGGCTGAATTAGCGGCTGAAAGCCTGCTCCCATTGTGTAAAATGAGCCTCGTGCATGATAACATCTTTGATATTGTGCCATACAAACCAACTTATGCGTATAATTTTGACTATGACTTTTACATTGAATTTGAAAAAGTCTTAAAGACTCAGCCTGTTATACCAAGCCTTGATGGTGGTTATGTTATCGCCGAACATGCTTATTGGCCTTCATCTAAAACCGTGACCGAGTTTTTGCCACAGGCGCAACTGAAAGCACTTGTTAATGATTCAGAAGCGAGTTGGGTGTTCGTAAAGAACAACTATAAGACTTTGGCACAAAACAATAAAGAATTAGCGGCATATCTTGACCGTATAGTCAAAGATGAATATGAAAGTTGGCAGATTGTTGATGGCCACTATACAAGGCTTGGTAGAAACAGAAAACACCGGCTGGATGAATCTGCTATTTTCACTATGTTTAATACAACTTTCGTTGAGTCTCAACCTATTGCGTGGCTACATTTATTCTACAAGTATTTGCTTGAAACAAAATCGTCGAGAGATGAAGTTAAGACGAAGCCGATTTTTTTGGATAAAGACAGGAAGGCAGTAGCTGCATTTAAATATGATCGTTCGAGTAAAACATATGAAAAAACCTTGTTTGTTGATACGTTGGAGGGGTCTACATTGCCTACGCTACTTCCTGAATTATTAGAGAATGAGACCACAAAAGAGTTCGTCAAAGAATTTGGAATAGGTAAACCGAATCTTAGAGATGAGATTTATAATGATATACTTCCAATGTATATTGGAAATCAGGAAATAAACACGTCTCCACATTTTAGAAAATTCTATGAGTATTATAAGACTTGTCCTGTCAATGAAAAACAGACGTTTATCAATTTAATTAAGGACAAAGAGTTTATCAATGCCATAGACATTTCAACTGGAGAGTGGCCCACAGGAGAATTGTATAGATGCAGGGCTGATGAGGTATATTTCCCATCTGATAACTTGTTGGATTATTTTAAGGACAGCGAAGAAGTTGTTTGTTTTCTTGCAGAAGATGAGATTGAGGATATTTATAATGACGAAGGGAAAGAGAATGTTGAGAAGTTTTTAGAGGAGTTGGGCGTTAGTCGACATTTGAGGAAGCTTTCTAAGGGTTGGTTTTATTGTATGGAGGAGGAATATATGGAAGAACTTTACTCAGAGCATTACATTACGAGGAATAGCCGTTCCATTGTGGATTATTACCTGCCTTTACTTAACGAGAAAATCCAATCAATGACACTAAAAGCTTCGGTGGAAATTTGGGATTCTATGTTAAGTATCATAGAGAACGATGACAACTTCCCGTCTAGTTTAAAGGGCAAACACGGTAAATACGATCCTTTTACTTCTAGCTTATTATGGACACTTATCCATAAACCTTGGCTGTATTCTGTTGATGGTGAAGTGAGGATGCCTAGTGAACTTTTGTTCGGAGAACTTGATGAACAATACAACACTTCCTGCTCAACAGCTATAACTCTTAGTACGCTTTTGAAATTCAGGACAGAAAGTGTTACGGTTAATGATGCGGTTCAAGAGGCGAGAAAACTCTATACAGAGGAGGAACTTGTTAGGCTAATTAGGGATGCAATTCGAGAGAAACAAGAAAAGATTGTTGAAAACGCTTCTTTGGATAGAGAATATGATATGAAGAGAGAGTCGATAGGAAACACTGATGACAATGAAAGTGAAGGGGTTCAGGAAAGCGGTTCTGCCGAAGGGGAAGGTGAGCAGGGCGTTTCTTATGAGTACGATCCAGAAAAGATTGAAGAAGAATTAAGGCAGAAAATGGAAGCTGAAAAGAAGTTGAGAGGAAGCAGGAGAGAATTAGTTGAAGCCATCAATTCAAACACAAGGTATTCGTATGAGTGGTTTTTGAATTACATTGCTTTGATGGCCACATACACTGAAAAATTGACATCGGATAATAAGGCCAATGTTTCTTTCACTTCCATTGAGGCTGAGAAAAGCAGTGACCGTTTCTTCTTGTTGGATGGAGCCAGTAGATATATTCCTGAAGGTATTTCGGAATCAGATGGCGCAACAATTAGATTATGGTATAGTGGTGAAGATGCTTCTGACAACATCGATATTGAAGGCGTTTCAAGGGTGGGTCAGAAGCTTCAGATTCTAACAAGTAATCCGATGCCACAAACAATTATTGATAAGTTAGCGAACGTTACGAGAATAGAATTTCAATATACACCGGTAATCAATTTGGTTAGTCGGTTGCTGAATGCTTTTGGCAACATTGACAAACCTAATGTTGATGGGTGGACTGACATTAAAGAAGCATTACCTTCTATCCATTACATCTATGGTCCTCCGGGTACGGGAAAGACATGGAACATAGGCAGAACCATCGAAGATATTACGTTGGGCAACAGGGCGCACGTTCTGGTTTTAACCCCTACAAACACGGCAGCTGATGAGGTTTGTAAGAAGTTGATTGATGGGGGGAAGAATGTTAGTGCTGTTCGCCTGAGTGGTGTAACCGATTTTGAACTTGAAGAGATGGGAGGCTTTTACGCCGACAATTTATCTGTTAGTGAGTTAGATCAAATATCTGTGGTAGCTTCTACCATACACAGGTTGCCTTATTTTGAGTTGGCTGATGGTGAAGAAATGAATAGTCGGAAGCTGTTTGAGTACAAATGGGACTATGTGGTGTTTGATGAATCATCAATGATAGGGTTGCATTACATCGTCTTTGCAATTATGGCTATTTATAAATCGAATCCCAGTGCAAAGTTTATTGTAGCTGGCGACCCCATGCAGATTCCGCCAGTGGTTGAGATCAATGATGACGAGCTGGAGAATTTTGATGTCCAGGATGAGAACATTTATAAGATGATGGGAGTGTCAAGTTTTGACAATACTCAAAAGGAGATTCGCTTTATTGATAGCATTGAGAATCTTGATACTCAAAGGCGCAGTGTTCCTGAAATCGGACAGCTCTACAGCGATTTGTCATACTCATCGAAGTTGAAACACTTCAGGGAAGGTGGTGCCCAAAAAGAGTTGCCAAGTGTTTTCAAAACGATTATGAAAACACCTGTGACTTTTATAGACATGCCTTTGGTTAATACAGTAGATGCCTATAGGATTTTCAAGCTTCATGGTAGCAGCTATCATTTTTACTCTGCTATAATGGTGCTGGAGCTATTAAAACAGTTTGACATAGAGAATGGCAAGGAGAAACAACTAGAATGGAGCATTGGATTGATTGCGCCTTATAAAGCACAGGCAATTCTTATGGATAAATTGGTTTCTTCCTATGGCTTTTCATCAAGATTAAAAGTTGTTTCTGATACGGTTCACGGATTCCAGGGAGGAGAGTGCGATATTGTTTTCTTTGTGTGTAATCCGAACAGCTATGGAATGATGAGTAGAAACAATAAGCTAAAGGACAAATGTTTGCTTTATAAGCAATACATTTATAATGTGGCCATAAGCCGAGCGATGGATTATCTTGTGGTCTTACATCCATATAGCTGGATAAGAAACAATCCGTTCATCAATAGGATTACAATGTCTTACACGAAACATAACGGTTATTCTGAATATGTGCCTTATGCAGAACTGGAGCAAAAACTATTTGGGGTCAGGGATTACATCAAGGACAACAGTTATGTTACCAGCCATGACTCTGTGAATGTATATAATACCATATTGGGTAAGAAGTACATTCTAAAGTATGGTCCAGATTCGCTTGATGTTCAGGTGATGGGTGCAAAGTCAAACTATACACAATCAAATGAGCAGGAACTCTAAACCATCTAAAGCGACAAACCTTATAATGACACAAAAAGCCCCGACAATTCAAACTGCCAGGGCTTTTATTCGATAAACTCCTATGAATTACTCCGCCACTTCCTTCGCCTTCGCCCTGAAGTTCACCAGGTCTTCCTCGATGAAGTTCTTCACGTAGACGCTCTTGCCGATGACGTCTTCCTCGGCGGCGTGGACGTAGACGTTGGCCGACTGGGTGAAGAGATGCGGAGCGTGGGTGGCGTCGTCGAGGATGAGCAACGACATCATGATGTCGCCAGTCATATCGTAGAGACGACGGGCCAAGAAGTCCTGAACCTCCTGGTTGTTGGCGCCCTTCACGTAGTTGATGCTCTGCTCGTAGAGCTCCACGAGGGTGCGCACCGTGTTCTGCAAAGGTTTCAAGTCTTCGGAGACTTCGTTCTCGAGCATTTCCTTCATGATGGTGAGGTAGGTGC
>JAEEGI010024573.1_pt1 | contig 11738 bp, 12 predicted proteins | sample 8958751 | NCBI WGS metagenome assembly JAEEGI01 (sample SAMN16246545, study PRJNA631951) | gut metagenome | biome: gut microbiome; feature: rumen; material: KS-attached | host: Bos | place: Iran: Karaj | collected 2018-10 | reverse complement strand
AGAGCATAAAGCCGAATTTCAAGACATTGGGGCCGAAATACGGGAAGATCATGAAGGCCATCGCCGGCCGCATCGCCCAATTCACACAGGCTGAAATCAACCGGATGGAGCAGACTGGCGAATACCGGTTCACCATTGAAGAGCAGGAGGTGACACTGAACATGGAAGATGTTGAAATCAGCACCGAGGACATTCCGGGCTGGGTGGTGGCCTCATCCGACCAGCTGACAGTTGCTCTGGACACCAACGTAACGCCGGAACTGCTGCGCGAAGGCATCGCCCGCGAACTGGTCAACAGGCTCCAGAACCTGCGCAAAGAGACAAACTTGGCCGTCACGGACCGCATCAGTGTATCCCTGACCGCAAATGCTGAACTGCAGGATGTGCTGGATAACCACCGGCAGTACATCTGCAACGAAACTCTCTGCACTGCCATGAGTCTTGTGGATGGACTGCAAACCGGCACGACCATCGATCTGACCGACACCCTGAAAGTATGTGTTGAACTGGCAAAAGCCTAGAAATCCTCCGGACGCATTGCGGAATCCGGGCCGATATAGTTTCCGAAAAGGTCAAAGCGATAGCCGCCCGATTCCCTACAGCATACATACAGCTGATTGCCCACCTCACGGATTTTTACCGGCTCGGCCTGCTGTAACCCCAGCAGACTGAAACTCTCACTGGAAACCACCCGTTGCATCTGACCGTCAAAACGGACAAGCACACCGTTCCAACGGTCAAACACCCAAAACCCTCCCTGTTTGGAGGCACAGGCACAAGTAACCTCGCCCAACCCCAAATCACTCAGGAGGCATTCCTCTGACAAGGGTGCCAGCCGGTGGTTGAGGTAATAGATTTTCTGAAATGGGGCGGAAAAGACCAGAATCTTGAACGGATTGGATGCGTCAAAATCAGTGATACCCCCTTGCAGACGGGCTGAATAGCTTAAAGTATCAGTTGAATTAACTACACGAAAAAGCTTGTCATCCTGACAATAAAAAAAATCCTGATTAATATCGGAATCCGATATGGACTGGGCCATTACCCCAGCCATGGTGAACATCCGGCACACCAGCACAAGCAGCACCGGTTTTCCGGAAAAGATTTTATTTGTCAAAGAAATCAAAGTCATCGGCCTCAGCATTCCTTACAGCATCGGACGCATCCGATTCAGGATAGAAGGGATGCAGCTCCTCATCGGAGAAATTGTCTTTGGCATACGCATTCATCTCCTCCAGACAGTTTGAAAACTTCTCCAAATCCTGCACGTGAAGGAAAATTTTGTGTTTCTCATAGAAAAAATGACCCTTTTCTTCATCAAAATGGCGTTTGCTTTCCGCAATCACCAAATAATGCTCACCATACCGTGTCTCCTTCATGTCAAAGAAATAGGTCCTTTTTCCAGCCTTTACAGACTTAGAAACCAATTCTTTACCCTCTTTTCTTCTGTTGTCTTCCATAAACGATTCCTTTTGTTCGTAAACACAAAAACCAAAAAGCAAAGATAGATATAAAATTTGTATGCAATTGCATTTTAAGAAAAAAAAAAAATCCGGCTTTCACCGGATCACCTCCTCCACCCCACTGATTTCGTCCGTTTCAAAACCCCGTCCGAACAGATAGGAGCGCAATTTCCACCTCACAGCTTCAGGCGGCACATCAGGATGGCATTTGCGCCAGCCTTCGGCCACCTTGCGGATGGTTTCCTGATAATCGGAAAAGTCGGTCTCCTCAAAAGCGGCCAGGATGCAACGCTCCGTAACTCCCTCCTGCCTCAGCGCGGCTGCAATTTTCAGCCTTCCCCAACGCTTGATGCGGTAGTGTCCGGAGACAAATGCCGCCGCATACCGCGCCTCGCTTAGGAAATTCCGGGCAATCAGCTCCGCAATCACAGCCTCAGCATCGCTCTCCCCGACTTTCCATGCACGCAGCCGCCTGCGCACCTCCTGCTGGCTCCGCTCCTGATAAGCGCAGAACTTCTCCGCCTTCTGCAACGCCTGCTGAAATGCCACCCCCTCCACTTCCAACTATTAACTATTAACTCTAAACTCTAAACTATCAACTATCAACTATCAACTATTCCTTCACCTTGCTACCACAAACCTTGCCACACGCCGTCCGCAGCGCAGCAGGAAAATTCCATTTGGAAGCCCTGAAACATCCATCTGAATAGTCTCTTCGCCTGTAGCCTCCGCCTGCATCAGCAACCTGCCCTGCATATCAAACAGCCGGACCGGCTCCCCTTTCACCCCACGGACATACAACATGGTATGGGCCGGATTGGGATAAACGGAAACCGGTGTCTCCGCATACTGTCCCACCCCGTTTACCAAATGGATGCGCACGAAATACAGCGACCAGAAATTTGTATCTTCCGCCATACACAGCACCTTGATATCCATTGTATCACTGTGCACCACCGCCTCCCATTTCCACGTGGCGAATGAATCCACAGGCACAGCCTCCACCGTTTTGGGGAATTGTGGACCATAAGACATTTCATACCGTTTCACATCCGCATTGAAATGCGGCACAGGGAAGCCGCCGTCCAACCCAATTGACTGCAACCTTGATTCAGTGTTCAACGGACGGAATTGCACAGTGTAAATGTGATAGTGTTGTCCATCCTCCGCCACAACCCTGATCTGTGCAGTGCCGAAAAGCGATGAGGATTGGGTGACATAGACCGAATCCGCTTCCCATGCCAGCCGGACCGACACCACAGGCAGTTCCTGCATGGCAGTGGAGATCCCGCAGGAATAGCTGAAACGGTCCGGACGAAAGTGCTTGAGCGGACTCCCGTTCACCCAGATGGAATCCAACAGGGCATCCGCCGAAGGAATTCTCCGGAACACAAAAAAATAGGCTGTCACCGAAACGCCATCCTCCGCAAGCACACGCACCACCGCAGTATCATTCACCGACAACGGGATACGCAGATACTTGACAGCAGCCCTGCCGTCGGTAAGCTCACTACGGAAATTGAATGGCACCGCCGTTGTCTTTTCCTTCAACCATACAATATAGGTTGTAACCCCATCCTGTATCTCCACGGAGGAATCGGCTTCACCCAACTGGTAATGGAATGCGGAAAGCGTGGAAACGGAAGAGAGACTGCGCAGGAAACGGATCCCATATCTCTTCACCACTGTGGTGTCCTGCGCCCTAACTGTCAGCCATGCAGTGTCACCCAACGCCACTGCCTGCCTGATCTGCACGACCGCACCCTGCACCGCCCGGGCGGTCACAACCGGCGGATGCACTGTGTCAGGATGCAGCCACACCGTATAGAAAACACTGTCCGGATGGAAACCGGCCAACGGATTCCCATCATAACTGACCGATTCCAAATTTGCATTGCGGGATAAGTCAACATCAAACCAAAGCGAATATCTCTTTGATGTGTTGCCGCTCTCAGAAACCACGAGCACAAAGGCAGAATCTGTTGGGGAGAGCGGCTGGCGCACAGTATCGGATGCATCAAAATCGGCCTTGACCCACACCAGCACCGGCGCCACCGTCGTGAAAGGCGGCAAAAGCACATGGTATTGAAGCGTGTCCTTATGGAAGTTTTCCAGAGGATAATAGTTTTGCCCCAACCGGTAACCTAACGACATCAGATCCGCATTGTCCGAAAGACGGATGGAGCAATAGAGCCGATATGAACATTTCACACCGGTATCCTCCGCTGTCACTGTAACCGTGATGGTTCCCGGAATATTGGTGGGATATAAGATGCGCACCCGCGCATCGCTATCAGCCGGCAAAGCCTCCACCATCGGCACCAGATTGCTGTCCAACAACACCTGATAGTCAAAAACCGTATCCTTGAAATTCGCCAACGGCTTCCCGTCAATCTTCAAGGAGGACAATAGCGCATTGGTGGCCTTGCGAACACGGAAGGCAATCCGGTAACAAAGGCTGTCACTGCCATTTTCCGCCAACACCCACACCCGCACCGTATCCTCCATCAGGAGCGGATAAACCGCCCGCACCTTGGCACGGGCATCCTGCGGCACAGCGGCAACCACCGGACGAATCTTGTTTTTTTCCGGAAGTTCAACGGAATACAACATACTGACCGGATGGAAGGAAGGTATCAGACATTTGGTTTTCCCCAACAGATAATAAAGCGAATCCAAACGGGCATTGTTGTTTTTGGCCACCGTAAAAAAAATGCGGTAATTCCGCCTGACGGTGGTATCCTCCGCCACCACGGTCACAGTAGCTGTGCCTGGAAATGCGGAGACCTGCATGTAACGAACCTTTGCCGATGGCCAGTTGGCGGCGGCAGTCACCTGTACCGAAGCGGTGCCGTATGGCAGTTCCACCGCATAGTTGAGACTGTCCGGATGAAAACCGGGCAGCAGCTGCTGGTTGTAGCGTATCCAGGAGGCGGAAGCGTCTTTGGACAAAGAGACCATAAAACTGATTGTGTAGGTCAATTGGGTATGTCCGTCCTCAGCCGTCACCTTCACGGTCGCAGTGCCTGGAAGAGCGGTTGCCTGCGTAATCTGCGGCTTCAAGCCCGGAAACTCCGTCTGGCATTCAACCACCGGCGGCACCGTGGTGCCTGGTGCCAGCCATACCACATAGCTGAGGCTGTCCCGACGGAAGCCGGGTACCGGCTTTTTGTCATAGGTCAAAACAGAAAGGTGCGCATTCGGGGATTTGGCGATGTGATAGGTCAGTGTATATGTATGCTTGGAAATGCCATCCTCAGCCGTCACAGTGATTACGGAACGTCCTCCCTCCACACCGTTGGCGGAAGGATAAAAAGCAACACTGTCGGTTATGTCATCCACCTCTCCGATGCATTGGACAGAGGGCACATGCTGCAAGGAGGTGCCGTATGGCAACTCTATCTGGTAATTGAAGATACCCTTTTTGAAATCCGGCACTGCCACGCTGTCCACCAGCATGCCCTTCAACCATGAGTTATACACCAGCTCAATATCATCCACGGATAGCTCGTTGCCGATTTTCCCGCCCATCATGCAGGAGTCGGATGCCATGTACATCAGCAGGTATTTCGGTTTGGCCTTCCCGTCATATACGAACGGAAGCCGCAACTGTACCCAGTGGGTTGCCGGCAGGACCGAATCGGTACGCGCCATCAGATGGTGGATATAACCGCAATAAAGCGACTTATTGCCAGCATGGTTCATATACTGGAAATCAGTGTCCCCATGCAGATAGGCCACAAAACGCGCCAGAGATGTGTCCGGATCGGAAGCGTAATATTTAACCCAGATGTATAGCGAATCGGGCGTTGTGGAGAGCGGCATGCAAAAACCAGGACGATTGCGCTCAGTGGAAAAATAGTTCAACGGCGTATAGACATCGATGGAGCCGATATTGAAGAGGCCGGTGCATACAATCCCACTGACCGGCATGGTTATACCACCTGCATTCACATTCCGGGTCTGCAGGGTCAGATAACTTTTTCCGCTGCCGCCCGGACGACAGCCCACAGTCCGCTCATGTACAGTCGTAGTAGTGATGATCCGTTTGATGGTCGCCGCATAATTGGGCGGAAAACCAATGATGTTACAATTGGCCGAAGAATAGGAGTTCCACCCCTCCGGCAACGGATTGGCAGTTGTGTCCCAAGATTCGAACCCACTGTTTATTAACTGGTATTGCGCCTGCAACGTGGCTGTTCCGCAGAACAGGAGCAGGCAAACGGCAAAAATGGCTTTTTTATTCATGATGATATTCTGTAATCGTTTTAAAACTGCAAAAATAATCCTTTTTCCAATACGATTGGCCGACAATGCTCACAAAACCTTCTCCCCGCTCTCCGCATCGAGCAGCAGGGTCTGTTTGGGCTGTAGCATCACCTTCACCTCCCGTCCGTTGCGCAGCCGGATGGTCCGTTCACCGCCCGATGCCGTGTGAATCATAAGCAGGCCGGAACCGGCAATCACCGCATCGCCCGCATCATCGTATATGTGGCATCCGGCATCGCGAAGGAGCTGCATCCACAATCCGTTGGTCATCAGCGGAAGAGCAAAGAAATAATCGTTGTGAGTCCGGTGCCGCACCACTGCTGCGGCCACACGTAAATCCGGAAGCGAATCGAACATGGCGAGCCGCTCCGCACCCTCATCCGTCACATGAAAGAAGGTCTGCCGGAAGGCCCGTATGCTGTCGTTCGTGTTCATGAAGATGGTCTTGCCCACCTCGGCAATTTTCGCTCCCTTCTGCAGGCTGTCGCCAAAATTCGCGTTGAATCGGATGTCGGGAATCCTGAAAGCGGAGAAGGTGTCGAGACGCATCCCCGCAGCCTCGCACACATAGCGCAGATCGAGCGTCTTACCGTCATTGTATCCCGGCGCAGTCAGCCAGATGAGGCTGCGCCCCTCCTTTGCCACGTTTTTCCGAATCCATTGCCGCTGCTCCGCCGTCAGCAGGAAGCAGTTCACAAACACCACAGCCCTGTATTGCTCCAAAAGCATCTGCGGCAGGTCCGAAAGGTAGCAGGTGGCGGCTGCAACTCCCGACTTGAACACCTCGATCGGCACCACATTCACCGATGTCTGGTCGGTGATGGGGTCATCCGTGTCGCGGGAGGCGGTATGGAAAAAGACCTTCGTGTCGAAGACCAGCAGCACGTCCGCAGGGCAATCCTGCTCATGCTGGAAATAACGCTCCTCCACCCTGTGCATCCGTGCGATATCCTCCATATATGCGGGGTCGTCCCACCAGCCGCTGCACATCAGCGGGCCGAAATCGTAGAACCACATGCCGCCGCCGCGCAAAAACGGGCACAGCACGAACTTTCGCAGAATCTGTATGCTCTCCTCCAGCGGATACATCTGCAAACCGCCAAGGTAAACATATCCAAGATGGGAAGGCTGGTCCATCTCGTCCAGCCACAATTTGCCGTGCAGGTTCACCGACTCCACCAGCCCGCGCGACAATGCAGGGCCGCCTGGGAGACGGCTATTCTTGTTGTAGGCCTGCGGCGCACAGAGAAAATCGATATACGGGGAGGTGAGAATATCCTGCTCACAAAGGTGTCCGCCCGCCGCCTGGCGACCGAACAGAGAAAGGTAATAGCCGGAAAAACAGCCGATTGTCACAGGACGCGGCCAATTTTCCCTCACTACTTTGGCAAAGTCCAGAACACTTTGCGTCACCACCTTGTGCTGGCATTCGTAATAGTCGGCCACCGCCTGCTCCCTTTGCGGGTCGCGGAAGATGCCGGCCGAAGTCTGATGCCGCTCCATACCGGGGACATTTGCGTTTTCAAAGGTGGCGGAGGGCATGTTCCAGGCCTTGCGCAACGCCTTTTCAGTATGATATTTATCTTTAAGGAACTGGCGGAAAAATAGCTGCATCGGCTCCGAAACGTCAGGATCGTGCTTGACAAATCCCCACTGGTGATGCTCGCCGTTCAGGCCGTTGGCAATCTGGATTCCCATAACATGCCGCCCCTCGTCAGTCACGGCCAGCTGGCGGCAGAATTCGGCAACATTCCCCTCCATCCAGCGCTGCCATTTTTGGGAGGCGTAGCTGCAGCGCGGAACCGTGTTAAGATCCTGCCACAGATAGTTCTGGTGCAGCGGACGGTAAGGCTCAGGCTGGAGAGTGTCGTCCGCAAAGCGGCAGCATTCCTCCGGATGCTGTCCCAACCACCAAAAGGGCGGATTGACATGCAGCCGGAACATGACGGCGGCGTCGGGACAATGTTCCAACACCCCCTGCACCTGCCTCCTTGCCTCAGTGATGTCCAACTCACCGTTTTCGAGCAGCATCTCCTCAAACCAGATATCCAGCTGGTAGAGCTTGAATCCGGCCTTGGCGAACTGCGCGATGCTGTGCGATGGCAGAGCCTCGTATGAGCGGTTGCCCGTCGGGCGGTCGGTCAGGGCATAAAACTGCGGGACTGTCGGCACGCCATTGATATACAAGGCGGGACGGCCCTTGTAGGGTTTCACCTCGGCACGCTCCACCGTCTGTGAAAAGAGGCTGCACGATGACACGAGCAAAAGCAGAAATAGTATCTGATTCTTCATAACCTGTTCTATTTGATTAAAGTATAGTGTTTGTCGCAATAGCGGTAGATGGCAATGTGGACTGTAACCAGCACCACTATCCATGCCGCCATGTATATGTATTTGTTAAAGGGAAACATCAGATAACCGATATTAATCACCAGTTGCAGTGTGGCATAGATTGTCGCAACAAGCAATTGCGGAATCTTGCACTCGTTGGCCAGCAGATGGAAAATGAAGACCCTGTGCGGATGGAAAATGTTCTGTTTAAGCCATAGGCGGCGGATGACGGAGAAGCCCGCGTCCGTCCCGTAGACCACCAGGAAGGTCATGTAGCTGATTTCTGCACCTGAATACTGCAGCAGCCGTCCGAACAGATATACAATGATGACACCGAGCCCCACCGCCCCCACATCGCCGGCGAAGCAGAGGGCGTGCCGACGGAAGTTGAAGCCAAGGAACACAATGTCGGCCAGCAGCACATAGGTGATGATGTCCTGCGGAATAAACTCAACCACAAACATGTTGACAAACGAAAGCGTCAGCAGGGTGACAAGGGTGTAGAGTCCGGTCATGCCGTTGATGCCATCCATGAAATTGTAGACGTTCAGGATGCAGACGGCGGAGAAAACCGCAATGAAGGATTTCCATCCCACCAGGTCGAAGACGCTGAACTGGAACAGCACCAGGAACACACCGGCAGCCTGCACAAGCAGCCGGATATTGGGCTTGACGGAGCGGATGTCGTCAAGTATGCTGATTCCGGCAATCATTGTCATTCCGATCATAAACCACGGCCATATAAAGTGATGGCTTAAGAAAAACACCAGACATGCGGCGTAGAAGACAATGCCGCCGCCTCGCACCGTCCCCTCATGGTGGGAACTGCGCTCGTTGGGCATGTCGAGGATGTTTTTTCTTTTGGCCAGACGGTAATAGCCGAGTTCGACCGACAATAGGAATAAAAAGACAAAAAGTTCAATCATGGCTCTATTTTTTCAAAAGGTCGGCAATTTTTCCGAAATAACGCAGGCATTGAAGGAGAAAGCTGCTCGGCATCCCATGCTCACGTGCGCTCCGCAGGTGTTCGCGCATTATCTGCCACCTGGCGGAAAATCCGGATGATGAGGCACCTCCGTTCCGCATGGTCACAAAATCGAAGGGCATGTAGCGCATGCGGATGTTCCCCACCCATATCAGACGGACAAACATGTCGTAATCGGCGGAGATGCGGTAACGGGTGTCGTACAGTCCGAAACGGTCGAAGCAGGTTTTGCGGGCATAGAACGACGGATGCGCCGGCATAAGGCCGTAAACCAGCTTTTTGCGGGTGAATCGCGCGGAGGAATAATGCCGCACTGTCCGTGAGGTGTTTTCAGGCTCCACATAGCGCACATCGCCATAAACGCCCTCCAATGCAGCATCGGAGGCAAAGGCGGCGGCCACACGCTCCAGCACATCAGGAGCGGCGAAGAAATCGTCGCTGTTCAGAATGCCGACGACCTCCCCTGCCGCCATGCGGATGCCCTTGTTCATGGCGTCGTAGATGCCGTGGTCCGGCTCGCTGATCCAGCGCAGCCTGCCGTTGAATTCCGGCTCCAGGCGGCGGATTGTCTCCACGGTCCCGTCCGTGGAACCGCCGTCCACAACAATGTATTCCACATCAGGCCAGCTCTGCCGCAACACGCTCCGCATGGCCTCCTCCAGCGTCCCCACCGACTGGTAGGTGACGGTAATAACAGAGATTTTCATAGGGGTTATTAATCTATCGTTTCAGCCAAATGTAGGTTTCGCCCTGATTGAAGAACGAAGGTTCGATCAGACGTATGCGGGGCGAACGCAGCCTTGTGCGCAAGGCGTCGCGCAAGGCCGTGCCACGGTTGTAACCGTGTATCACCACAATCTTCTCCGCCTCCTTCGGAGCACGCCGGACAAATTCCCGCACCTCCGCAAGAGCGTCCTCAACGTATTTGCCGTGAATGTCAATGGTAAATTCCAACACTTTTTTCTATGAAAGAATTAGGGGGTGTAAAACAAAGCAGAAAGTGGACTACAGCCACTTTATGTATTTTCTCCTGATATTGGATGCCCGTTTGAGACAGTCCCTAATAGCCTGCATCAAATCCATATCAACCAATCCCAAGTCTTCCACTTCACATTGCATGGAATCGAGATATTCCTGTTCGTATTCATCAACCTCACTTCCATACAAAAATGTTGGCAAAGGGAATGAGAAAAAAGGAGTCACCTGCATTTTCGGACTGATGACGAAAGCATTCACATTGCTTTCTGGCAAATTGACACATCCGGATTCCACTGCGGCAAATGAAGGCACATGATCCTTGCTTGTCGGCAACGAAGCAATCATAAGTGTCCTTTCCATACGACGGAGCACAATGAAATACTTGGTCTTTGGAGTGTTGCCATTTTTGAACACAAAATTTGAAAACTTCAGCAGCTGGCCTTCCTGATACATGGCTTATTTGCGCATACGGTTTGCGAAATCACGGATTTCCAATGTCTCCTCATACATGTTACGTGCATCGGGACAGAGACCTCGTGCCATATCTATCACAATGTTCGAGCTGTTTGCACGTTTCTGCTCAAAATCCTGCAGCAAACCGTGTTCCTTAGCTGTCTCATACCATAGCGAGCCTTCCTTGTGTGTCAAAGCAATGAGCGCCTCGGAATCCAAGTCTCCATATTTTTTCATCACCTTCTCCATCACAGTGATGTCGTTGTCGGAAAACTCGTCATCATTGAACTCGCGGTCTGCGACAGGTGTGACACGGACACCCTGTCCGTTGAACTGGAGTGTGATGAAGTCGCCAAGTATGACAGGACCGTCAGAAAGCTCCTCGAAAACATCGACGGACACAGGACCAAGCCTCCATACCGAAAAAGGTATGCCCAGGAATGGTGTGTTGTACTGCCTGACAGACAGTTCTTCCATCAAGTACAGCAGCTTCAATATTTCTGTCTTGTATGGATACTTGGCGTGTTGTGCGATATACAACACGGTGTTACCTAATTTCTGCCTGCTTGGTTCCGAAAATCTGCACATATTGTCTTCAATTTATTATCTATACTAATGGAACGCATTTCATATTCAAAAATTGCCTTCGGCGTTGTTTTTTTCATCCCGCACCTCCGCAAGGGCATCTTCAACGTATTTGCCGTGAATGTCGATGGTAAGCTCCAACACTTTTTTCTACTCAAAAAGCTTCACTGCCCTGCCTACAATCCCTGATGGAAGCGATATATATGGTTGATGCACGCCGAAGACACCATATCTCATAGACCATATTCTTTAAAGAGGTCTTCATGGGAAACATACCTTCCTGCCTTGTAATCCGCTTCTGCTTCGCGCAGACTTTCCGCCATTTCCTCCCGAGTATAGGCGCAAGGACGGCGTTTGCCATTGAGTAAGGATAGTTCGTCCCCTGTCCAGTTCGCCTTCTGCATAAATCTGTCTGATATATTACTTTGATTTTTTACCATTAATTAACGGCTTTGGGGTAGTTGTCTTTTTCTTTTGGGTAGCAAATCCATCTACTGGACGATTGTTATAAACTAACCTCCCCCACTATCTCCTCCGACCGCCGGCAGACCGTCTTTGCCTGCCGCAAGTTGCGAAGGTAATCGCGCAAGGCAGCATTTTATTCCACACGCACTTCCGGATGCACCGACAGATAGATATCCCTCAATTCAATGCTGAAGACAAAGCAGATGTCA
>JAEEGI010024569.1_pt1 | contig 11739 bp, 8 predicted proteins | sample 8958751 | NCBI WGS metagenome assembly JAEEGI01 (sample SAMN16246545, study PRJNA631951) | gut metagenome | biome: gut microbiome; feature: rumen; material: KS-attached | host: Bos | place: Iran: Karaj | collected 2018-10 | reverse complement strand
CAGTCGATATATAATCGAGTAGGCTGACTCCTACTCGATGCGACGGGACATCTCGCGTACAAGTCCGCTCGATGTCCGTTCACTCAGCCGTCTGTTCACAAACAAGCTTGCAACAGACGGCCTTCGTTTATCGCAATTGAGTAGGAGGAATTTCTCATAAATGAGAGATTCCGACCTCTCACACCACCGTGCGTACCGTTCGGTACACGGCGGTTCAATCAACTTAACAAGTAACACACCTTGTAGTGTAGTAGTCCAGCATAGAGATTAGTCCAAAATTGGCTAATCTCTTGTTGTTTATAGCCTTCTGTACCCATCCGTTATGAGCAAGTCTCGCATAGCGGTCGCCGCAGTAAGCTATCTTAAAAGCCGCCCAACGTGGCACATCCAGTTTCGTCAAGTTTCTCGCTCTGTTCTGCGGTGTTTTCCAGTGTTTCCAAATGCACATACGCAAGCGATATCTGATGTTACCATCAAGCCGCTCACATAGCCCCTTCATGCTCCCGATTTTGAAATAGTTAATCCATCCTCGGATGAGCTGGTTGAGTTTCTGTACCTTATAGGCATTGCTCACCCCCCAGCTTCTACATGTGAGTTTCTTCATCTGCGCCTTGAACTTAGCTACCGCCTTGTGGTGAGGTCTGGCTTTATAACCTTTGGCGAATGAGTCAAAGTAAAATCCAAACCCGAGATACTTGATACCTTTAGGCTTATCAACCTTGCTCTTTTCAGCGTTTACTTTCAATCCAAGCTTGTTCTCAATAAATCGGGTGACGCTCTTCATTACTCGCTCTGCCGCCTGCTTGCTTCCGACCAGGATGATTAAGTCGTCTGCATATCGGACGAAATCCAGCCCTCTTGCATCAAGTTCCTTATCCAGTTCGTTAAGCATGACATTCGCTAACAATGGTGAGATATTTCCTCCCTGCGGTGTGCCGACTATAGTATCTTCATACTCATCGTCTATCATCACTCCGCTGACAAGAAACTTCCTTACAACCGATATGACATCCCCATCCTTGATTGTTCGTCCGAAGATAGTCATCAGCTTGTCATGGTCAACTGTGTCAAAGAACTTAGCAAGGTCGATGTCCACTACCCAGTCATGTCCATCATTCATCATTTCTAATGCTTTAAGGACTGCCTGTTGTGCACATCGTTTTGGTCTGAACCCGTAGCTATGGTCATGAAACTGCTCCTCAAAGATAGGAGTGAGCACCTGTGCTACCGCCTGCTGTACAAAGCGGTCTACTACCGTTGGTACTCCAAGGTTTCTTACTCCGCCGTCTGGTTTGGGTATTTCCACCCTGCGGACAGGTTGCGGTTTATACTTTCTGGTCCGCAACTGTTCCTTGATGTTTTCGCCGTTTTCCGAAAGGTATTCGCCAAGTTCTTCAACGTTCATGCCGTCTACGCCTGCCGCACCCTTGTTTCTTACGACTTGCAGATATGCCGCATTGAGATTATCTTTGCTTAATATCTGCTCCATGAGACTACTTGTGTCCATGCGTTGTTTCCTTTCTGCCCCTTTTGCCTTTGCCGTCTTTGAAGTTATCGACAGACGTTGCTCCGGCTACGAAGTGGAACGTACTTCAACTGATTGATTGTTCGCCCCTTCGCTCCATCCCCATTACAGGGACTTCTTCACTACTATGGGCTCTGCTGACTTCTCACAGTTCGTTGTTACTACGGCTAATGAGACCGCCTGTGAGACCTCCACGCTTAAGGTGCGCGCTCTTTCCTCTCATGTATCCGCCACATTTACTCGTACTTCCAGCAACCTTTTGGACTTCATCTCTTTTGGCAGACTTATCCGTATTTCCGAGCCTTATATGTGATTCCTGTTCGTCGGTTCAAGAGTTTGCCTACAGCTTCCTTCAGATCCCACCTCACGATGGACACCCTTGCTGTTCAGCTATGTACTTCGTCGTTGCCTACGCGTACTCGGGACTTTCACCCGTTAGAGCGCGCCCATGGCGCGCAAACCAAAAAAGCAGGGAAGACGGACTTTCCTGCTTTTGTTTTGCGATATCGGTCATTGCGGCCTGACGGGAGGTCAGCCGGCGGGTACATCGTCTGCCACGACGTCGCCGCCCTCATCATTAAACTCCTGCGTGGGCGGAGTCTCCTCGGACTCTTTCTTTGACTTCCCGCTCTTTTCTTCAGGCTCTTCATCCTCCTCATCGGCAGGAACGAGATCACCGTTCTCATCGAGCATCATGCCGTTGGGGAGATGCTTGTCGCAGAGCTCGTCGGGATGGTATACATAAGGCGAATCCGCTGTGGTGATAGGCCACTTGTATTCTTTCTTGAGGAGTTCTTCCCACTCGGGAGGATACTCATAGTTCTCATCCTTCACAAGAAGCACTACGCTCTTCTTTTTCTTGTCGGGACATTCGTCTCGCGCGATCTTCTTGGACTTGCTGCAGATCGTCACACGAACGTGACATGTACACTTCTCTGTGGGAACAGTTCCCTTGGCAAAGAACTCCGACGCTACGCACGATCCGCCTTCCGCCTCGTCGCACAGGCCCGCAACAGCAAGCTTTCCGCACTTGGTACAGATATTGGCCTTCACGATCGAATCGGGCATCTCGAATTCCTTGTCGGGGAGCTCGAGAGTCGAATGGATCTCTTCCATGATGTTGCGCCACAGATCCTGCTGGTAGGACTTGTCCTTCTGTTCGAAGTTGTGGTCGAATCCGGTCCATACGGCTGCCGTATAGTAAGGCGAGTATCCGACGAACCAGAGGTCGTTGTTCTTCGAAGCCGTACCGGTCTTGCCCGCAAGATGCATCTTGTAGTTCTTGAACCCGAGTCGCGAGCCGGTACCGTTTGTGATCGTATCCTCCATGGCATCGGTAAGCAGCCATGCGGTCGATGTCTTCATGACCTGAGTGGACTTTGTCTTCTTGCTGATGAGGAGATTGCCGTCGTGGTCACGGATCTCGGTGTACATGATGGGCGTGTTATAAACACCCTTGTTTGCGATCGCTGCGTACGCCGCATTCAGCTCCAGATTGTAGACACCGTCGGTAAGACCGCCGAGTGCGATCGCGAGGTTGATATCGGAGTAGAAAGTACCGTCATCCATCTTCTTGGACTTGACGAGTGTCGAGAAGCCGAGCTTCTCAAGGTAGCTGTAGCCGAGGGGCGCACCGATCTGCTGAAGGGTGCGGACCGCCACGATATTGAGCGAGCTCGAGATACCCTTTCGGATCGTCTGGAGTCCTCTGAATCCGGTGTTGTACCAGTTGTAAACTTCCTTGGTAGTCTGCGGGTAGAAGAACGGCGAGTCATCCTGAACAGACGCAAGCGTCAGTCCCGCTGCGTCGATCGCGGGCAGGAAGGATGCAAGCACCTTGAAGGTAGATCCTACCTGACGGGGGCTCTGCGTAGCACGGTTGAGCGTTCTTAGACCTGTCTTGGGTCCGCGGCCTCCGTAGACTGCCTTGACCTCACCGGTTGCCTGCTCGATGACCGTGAACGAGGACTGGGGCTGTTTTACGAAGTCCTTGCTCTCGATGTATTTCTCGCCTTCCTTGACAACGGAATTACGGAACTCGTCGATCTTGGCATTCATGTCGTCGGGATCGAGGAAAAGCTCGTTGATGCCTGTCCTGCCATGCTCATGGTAGTACAGACCTTCCGCATCGTTGTAGTCCTTGAAGTAATCAAGGAGATGATATCTTTGATAATGAGTGATAGTCTCGTCATCATGGTAAACGGACAGCGAGTAGTTAAGCTCATAACATGATCCCGTAGAGCTCGTGAAACCGAATGCCGGGAAGTTCTCATCGTCCGTGTAGTACTTGTCGACGATCGACTGGATCTGTCTGTCCTGAGTGGTATAAATGTTTATGCCCTCGAAGTACAGCTTGTGCTGAGCCTGCTCGGTCGTGATGCCGAGTTCCTTGGCAAGATCCTTTGTAACCTGATTGATAAGCTCATCGGTAAAGTATGAGAAAGTGGTAACACTCGACGATTTCTTCCTGTTCGCAATGTCCATGATCCTGGTGTAGACATCGTCGGCAAGTGCCTCGTCAAACTCTTCCTGCGTGCAGTAGCCCGCCTGCTTCATGTTTTTGAGACAGCTCTCGCGTCTTTCGGCATTGAGTTCGGGATAATTGATGGGGTTACGGAGTGTCGGCGAATAAGCTGCCGCAGCTATGACAGCGGCCTCGGAGATCGTCAGCTCCGAAACGTCCTTGTCAAAATAGCTCTGGGCGGCTGCCTGGATACCGTATGCTCCGTTTCCGAGATTGATGTAGTTGAGATAGTTCTCGAGGATCTCGTCCTTGCTCATGTAGTCCTCGAGCTTAATAGCCAGATACTGTTCCTGTACCTTACGGATGATCTTGTCAAGGTAATTGTCCTCGTTACCTCCCGCGAAGATCAGGTTTTTGAGGAGCTGCTGGGTAATGGTACTTCCTCCGTAGCTGAGGTCACCTTCCTTAACTACCGAGAAACCGGCTCTCATGATACCTTTGATATCGATACCGCTGTGTTCGTAGAAACGGATGTCCTCGAGTGCGACGAACGCATGCTGGACCTTAAGAGGGATCTCGTCTATCGTCACGAGCACACGGTTCGCCTGTGCGCCCGCAAAAACCTGAGCCACCGTACCGTCGGAATAATATGAAGTTGAACTGTAGCCCATCGGCTTGAGGTCGTCGAGCTTGATCTGAGGAACGGTGTCTATAAGCGCATTGACCGCGCCGAAACCTGCCGTTATCAGACAGATCGCCGCTCCGACGATACCTATGATAAGAAGTCGGAATACTACGATCCAAAACTTACTCTTCAGCTTTTTGAGCGGAGATTTCAGCTTACGAGCGTAGCATTTCATTCCGTATCTGCTGTAGTCCATATTGCTCCTTAAAATAATGATGATATATTTCAAGTCTCACCCTCGCGGGACTTGACACATTTATCCACTATGCAGGATTATAGTTTAACGCACTTTCACATGCAATCATTTTCTTGTTACGAAATTGTTACATATTCGAGGCACTCACAGCTGACCCTGCCTTCCCCGGCGGTTGCCTCACCGATCGCGGATGTGATCACGGGCAGCTTTTCTTCGCTGCAATGGAAGAGTATTTTCACTCCGTCCGCCTCATAAAATGTTTCTTTCGGTTCTATCCCTTCGGACGAAAGGATCCTGAGCATCCTGCTCTGACCGGCGTAGTCGGTGAGTGCCAAGGCTCTGCACATAAGCATTCGCTTCCTGATCACGGATCCCGCGATACCCTGCACCGCCGCCTCCCGGTACGCACGGGTCAGGCCGCCCGTCCCGAGGAGCACTCCTCCGAAATATCTTGTCACCACACAGCAGACATTCCTGAGTCCGCTGTCCTTAAGTGCCGAAAGGATCGGCATCCCGGCCGTGTGAGAAGGCTCGCCGTCATCACTCTGGCGCTCTAAGGGATCTTCCGTTCCTATCACATAGGCGTAACAGTTATGCCTGGCGTCCCAGTACTTCTTGCGCAGCGCTGCGATCTTCTCTTTCGCATCGTCCTCGCTGTCCGTATAAAAAACCGTGGCTATGAAGCGGGACTTCTTCTCAACAACAGTCCCGACACCTTCGCCTTCAACAGTCAGAAACTCTTTAACCACTAAATACCCCTTAAAGATTATTTTAATGCGCTCTCGATAAGCACAAAAAGCTCGAGTGCGCTCCTGAAATTCGCTGTTTTGTCACTCTCGACCCATGTGACGGTCCCCTGCCACGAAGCGTTCTGCCTGTAGAGGATGTTCACGAGGAAGGTCGCAACCTCCCCGCTGTAGCCGCCATGATCGTAGTGGGGCTTGGGGAGTTCGTCCTTTTTATCCTTCTTATCGGCATCCTGCTTGTCCGCAAAGGTCCTGTATTCAAAGAAAGGATGCGGAACGCCGGCCGTTTCGAGGGCTTTGCTCATCTCGACGATGAGACCGTGGATGCTCTTAAAAGGACGTGCCTCCTTAAAGACCGAAACGTACATACGTCCCTCAAAAGTGTCCGTGGTATGTGCATCCAGACATATCCCAAATGTACCCACTTCATTAACTCTCATGCTTTCCTTCCTTCTTGACCGAACATTTAAGTCTTCCCTGCCGGTTGAAACGGTTTTATTGATATCGACGGATTTTTCGTGTATAATAGCTCCACATTTGTCGTATAAAAGGAATGGAGTATCAACAGTCATGTCAACCCGCAATTATTTGTGGCGCAGGGTCTTTTCCCTGCTCCTGCTCATCATTATCACCGTAAACGCCCCCGTCGGAGCGTCTTCGGCTGTTGCGGCAGAGAGCACCGCGGAGGTCTTTGAGACCGAAACGCTCAAAAAAGTCAATCACTTCGACTACTACACCGACAGCATTTCTCCTCTTACCGACAAAACAATGAGCAAATCAGAGATCACCGAAGCGATCGCGCCCTACGGCAAGTACCTCGGAACGCCCGGCATGCCCATCTACGCCTACCGTGATGCCATGGAGCAAAAGTGGGAGGACGTTACCGAACGCAATAAAAAATTCACCGACGTCGAGATGGATCTCGAAAAACGCTATACATACAACAGTCTTGTGAGCATCATGAAAAAGCTCTCCCGTATCGACGGGGTAAACCTCTACAAGATCGGCAAATCCACCGAGAACCGCGACATGTACGCTATCGAGGTCGATATCCCTTCCGACGCAGAGAAGGACACGATCATCCTCACCGGTACGATCCACGCACGCGAGACCGCGGGCTGTACTTACATCCTCAAAGAGCTTGTCGACCTCCTGCAGGACAATTCAGCGAAAGCCCGCAAGACTCTCAGCCGCACCCGCTTTGTTGCCGTGCCCTGTGTCAATCCGGACGGCCGCGAGGGCGTGTGCTACAATCCCGAAACCTACTCATACAAGAAAGGCGAGCTCTGGAAGGCCACCACGAGCGGCACAGACATCAACAGAAACTTCCCCGGTCTTTCCTGGTCCCAGCTCAAGAAAGGCTACGACAAGTCCGACTATCTCAGTACTTCACCCGACAAGCTTTATTACCCGGGTCCCTTCGCCGGATCGGCCCCCGAGACGCGTGCCATGATGAAGTTTCTCTATCACTACGTGGTCATCGAAAAGGCTGCCATGTACATCGACTACCACCAGCAGGGCAGGATCATGTACACCGAAAAGCCCTGGTGCAGCAGCGAACAGCGCAAGCTCAGCAAGGACGCTGCCGATCACTTCAAAGAATTTCTTAACAATGGACAGAAAAAATCGAGCAAGAACAAATACACTGCCGTCAAGGAAGAGAAAGAATACGGTCTTAACGGCGTAGGCTCCACGATGACGGATTATGCCTGCTCGATCGCTAACGGCTCCAAATACAGCCGCGCATATGGATTTAATGTTTATGTTACAAAAACGAACGAATACCCTCTGATCATGATACCCCGTCTCGATGATACCCGTAAAAAGCTTGTCGAGGCACCGAATCCCACGCTCATCACCTTTACCTTTGAGATCGGATGGGGAAAAGATTCACTCGGTTATTCCGCAAAAGCGCGTTCCCTCATCGCCGACGAGTACACGACCTTCCATTATGACAAAGCTCTTTTTGAGATGTCGGAGTATGTACACGGACTTCGCGGCTGATCATTCGCGGACCTTCTTCTTTTTCTGTTTGATCTCGTACATGCAGTTATCGGCACGTTTAACCAGTTCTTCGAGGCTGGTGCTTTCTTCCGCGCTGTTGTTTATAACAAAGCCCACGCTTGCCGAAACTGCAAACTCAAGCTGGTTGTCATGGGTGTAGTTTTCAAGGAACCTGTCAAGAGTCGCGATCCTCGACTTGACGTCCTCATCGCTGATGAACGCACCCATAACGAGGAATTCGTCGCCACCCATCCTGACTCTGATATCGGTGTCTGCGAAAGCGGTACAGATCGCGGCTGCGATCCCCTTGAGAGCGACATCACCCATGGCATGTCCGTATTTATCATTGATCTTCTTGAGGTCATCAAGGTCGATATAGACGATGTAGACCCTTCCGAAATTCTTCTCGAAGAAGTGCCCCGCATAGGCGGCATAGCCGAAACGGTTCAAAAGGTCGGTAAGCGAATCCCTGACATAGAGCTTCTGGAGCTTAAGGTTGACGCCGTTGATCGCGATCCTCTGGCTGATATTCTCAAGCGCAAGAGAGATACTGTTCATGAAAGTTCTGTAGTTACCCGACCTGAAGAATGTCTCGTCGTACTCCGATATCGTGTAGCCGAAGCTCTGGCTGCCGAAGTGCAGAGGCGAAAGGATGAAGATCTTCGACTCATTCTTGCTGTTCCAGTAAACAGGGAAGATGCCTTCCTCCGAACGCTTGAAGTTGCCGCTCACGTTACTGCTGTAGTAGTTCATGCTGTCCGTGAAGCCCTTCTGCTCTTTCTCGATCATGCCGTCAAAGAATGACCTGTTGATGCAGATCGCCATCTCTTCGATCTTGAATGCTTCGCATCCCTCACCGAAATCGAGCATGAAGCCTTCGAAGCTGTTCTTGCTGCAGAGGTTGTTGCGGACATACTCCTGAATATTGCTCATGTTCTGGTTGAACTCGTTGAGGAGGATCATGTCCTGATAATCTGCACGATAATCACGTCTCGACCTGCAGCCGCAGCTTTCGTTGAGCTTGATACGTCCCTGGATGAGGACGGGCTTCTCCGAAGGACCGTTCTTGATCATCTGCATGAGGCGTTTTGTGGCTTCGAGACCTGCTTTATGTCTGTTTCTGTTGATACTTGTAACCGAAGGATAGAAGGTCTGGCCGATATTGACATTATCAAATCCTGTCACGGCAAAGTCATTCGGGACGTCGTGTCCGTCACGCATGGCTGCCTCGATATAACCGACCGCCATGTAGTCGTTGGCACAGATAACAACGTCAGGGGCTTCCATCCCCATCCTCTTGAAATCCTCGTATGCGAGCTGTCCGTCCGCACGAAGGAATCTGTAGTTGCGAACACGCTTGGGATCAAGCTCGATCCCGTGCGCATCAAGGCAATCCTTGAGTGCGCGGAGTCTGCTGATGTTCTCCTGATGGTCCTCGGGACCGCCCACATAGTTGATAACCTTGGCTTTATGATCTATGACCATGTGCTCCACAAGCTTGTACATTGAGGAGTAATTGTCGATACCGCAGAACGTGGCACCCTCGATCTCCTGATCGATGCTTATAACAGGCTTGCCGGCATCGATGTAAGGTCTGATAATTCCCTCAACGGCACGCACGGAGTCGTTGCCGTTAAGCGCAAGAATAATACCGTCGTAACTGTCAACATCGGGAAGCAGGAAAATCTCGCCTTCCTTCTGATAGTAGGACGATGTCTGTGCCGACTCGAAAGCGTTGACAACGTGCACTTCAGTATTCGTGCCGATAACGGCCTCTTCAACACCGTCGATCAGCTCGCTTGTATACTTGTTGTCCCATGTAGTTGAGAACATGAGTATCTTCTGCACTGTTCTGCTCCTCTCTCTCTAAGACTGTGTCGCCCATCCGGCTTATCCCCTTACGGCACAACATCGGGCCACTTTGTGTGGTCATAGTCGTGCGAACCGCCGTTGGCCTTCGAATATTCCATAAGTTGGTTGTCGCCCCACATAAAGAAATAGGGCTTATCTTTTCTGGGGCATGTATCGTAGTGGTACCAGCCCTCTCCGAGATCCACGAGATTCCAGTAATGTCTCGCGGTCCTGATCATATCGTTCTTGAATCCGGCGCGTGTGAGGAGTTCCTTCGATGCACAGGCATAGACGTAACAGTCTCCTCTCTCGTAAACGAGTCCTTCCCATGCTGCCGAGATATCATCATTCTGTTCGAAATAATTGACGTAATGGATGTTCTTCTTGGTCCACTTAAAAAGTGTCTCAAGCGACTCCATATCGCGGGGTGCGTCGCCGAGGACCTTCTCGATTATCTCGTCTGCCTTCGCATCGAGCATCTCCTTTGTGACTTCCTCGCGTTCCCTGACAACCACCGTTACTTCACATGTTGCACTGTTCCCCGCCGCATCGGTAGCGGTGTAGATCAAAGGGTACTCTCCCGCCTCCTTGAGATTGACCTGCGAAGAATCTATCGTAAGGACGGGCTCTTCGCCGCTGTCGTCGGTAAGGATCACGCCGCTCCTGTAGGAAACGGTATCACCGATATAAACGAGGTGACTGCGGTATTCCTTAAAAACAGGAGGCGTCGTATCGGGAACCTCCGGTTCCTCCGGCTCGTCCGGCTCATTCTGCTCTTCCGGAACGCTTTCTTCCGGCTGCTCACTGTCCGGTGTGACTGTCTCTTCTGCTGTGCCGACAGTCTCGTCCGGTTGTGTATTCTGTTCCGTCTCACTGACGCCTATGCCGGCTTGTGTGGGTTCACCGATCGATTCATCCGACTTCTCAGCGACGGGCGAAGGAGCACTCTCACTTTCCTGTGCCACCGGTGTCTCCCTCAGAGAAGCACCTGACGACGCAGCGGCAGGGTCATCCGTCCCTGACGAACAGCCCGTCATAAAGCAGCTCCATGCGATCACACACACAAAAAGGCATAAGGTCACGAGTACGGTCTTGTTTCTTGAAGTACTCATTGATCTTTTAACCCCTTATAATCTATAACATTATGACAGATTATGGTGTTTCACGCAACCCCCAAGGTGATTCGATCAAAATATGGTGATAGGGCGGTGTTCGTCACTCACATGTCGATATGCCTCACATTCGGGGCGGTGTTCGTCACGTCGTCATCACACTATAGGTTCAAAGCGGAGTCTCACGGACGGCAACTCCGTGAGTGTGAAGTAGTAGTTCGTAGCCCAGTCGTCTCCCTGCGAGGGATCGTTCTCTCCCGAAGCGGGCGGTGCGAAGATGTTAAGACTGAGTTTACATGCGCCTTTCAGCTTCTTTTTATAGAATGCGGGCATGAGATCCACAAACCGGGCTCCGGGTGCTTTACGGAACCATCTGCCGTTGATCTCAAGCATAAGATTGGCCGTTATGAGCGACTCCGGGAAATTCACCTCAGCAAAAACGGGATTCTTCTCCATATCGAGCTCTATCGCGATTCCGTCCGAATCTTCCGAGCTGCCCCATCTGAGCGTTACGGGGAGCTTCTCGGTCTTCCCCTGCTTTAGCCCCGGTGTAAAGAACGGGTCATTAATGATCTCCCTGTATGTGTCCATAAGCGGCCACTCGATCCCTACAGAAGGATCGGAAGGATCCGTAAACTCAAGCCCGAGTCTTCCGTCGTCCCTGAACTGATAAAGCGTGATCGCGCTCGCCCAGTGCTCGGGATCCTTTTTAAACAATGTATAAAAGTCCTTCATCACCTTCGCCTGCTTGAAGGGTCCGGCAACGTCTCCATCCGCATTGACCTCCGACATAACGAAAGGTTTCTTCGTGCCATAGATCTCGCAGTAACGCTTGTAGCTCATCTTTGTAAGCTCATAATTCTGTTTTGCGCTCTCAAGCCTGTGAGCGTGGTTGTCCTTCTCTGCGACCTCGAAGGGCCAGCCCCAGTTGAGGCCGATATACCTGTCGATACTCCAGATGTCGGCAACCCTGCCGGCTTCATTAAACTCCTTTTCCATCTCAAGCTCGGGGTGATCCTTGTCCATAACGGCACCCGCGCATAGGATCATGCGGACGTTTGGCGCATATTCATTCATGATCCTTTTAAACCTCACGAAGAAATCTGCGATCTCCTTATAAGAAGCTCTCTTTGTAAACGAGAACCAGTTTCCCGTA